>Ga0115001_10003849_pt1 | contig 11122 bp, 10 predicted proteins | sample ArcticOcean_MG_C_12_FD_89869 | JGI IMG/M metagenome (GOLD analysis project Ga0115001, IMG submission 89869) | Marine microbial communities from western Arctic Ocean - ArcticOcean_MG_CB8_130 | ecosystem: Environmental > Aquatic > Marine > Oceanic | place: Arctic Ocean: Canada Basin | collected... | reverse complement strand
CGCTTGCGCTTTCAGGGTCCGCAGGAACGGTAGCGGTAGTAGATCCGCAACGAAGGAGGTTCCCATGGGAGCATTTCAGGCACCCAGCCAAGGTCCGACGTCAGTTGGCCCGCGCAACAACGATTGCGCCGAGCACAAAGTACCGGCCCAAGCAGTCCGATCTCATCGATTGGGATTGGGACTGGGGAACCGATGACGATTTCGTCGACCCTGACCCGGCTCCAGCTGGTGGCATTCCCCGTATGGGGCTGCTCGGCCAAAGAATTTGGAGACGCCGGTCTACTGCAAACTGCAGTAGACCGGCGTTTTCGACTTTTTAGGAGTTGGCAGTACTGGTTTAGATCGTGATGTCAGCGACAACGTCAACGTCGACGAACTTCACTTCCGACGCGAGTTCGTTAAATTCTGCGCCGCTGCGCTGTGTTACAGCAAGTTCATTGTTCGCCTCTGCCTCTTGCGCAGAGTCAAAAAAGACGATCTGCACCAAGCGGCCCTCTTGAGACCGGTCGCGGCCGATAACCGCTCGACGTGCGAACGTTTCCCCGCGTCCCTCCTCTGCGTATTTGTTGAGAAGACGAACAGCTTCGGTCTCGTCCATCTCGAACGACATGATCTGCACAAATGCCATGGCATCGTTTTAGCGGCCGCCGTTACTGGCGGACGTACCGGACCCTGAAACTCGGGGCCTCTAGGACCTCACCACGACCGAAAGCGACGACGCTGCGGTCGGGCTGATACCGCCAATCAGAACGGTCCGACAACTTCAATGTCGCGGTCGAGGCCTCGCGGAAACGCAGTGTTCTCGACGTCACGGTTGGTGTGCTCTTCTGACGAGATGTCCTAAGCCCGGTTGGCTGACAGCTTCACGATGACCGAGTTGGCCGAGGGATGGATGTAGTCAAACAGAGAGGAGTGTCACACACGAGAAGTGCCGTCCAGCGTCTGTCCCGCGAAGAGTGGGGTTTGGCGGCGAAAAGCGGTGAACGGCAAACAGTTGTTCAACTCCCAAAACAGGCTCTTATCAGGCGAAACGTGGAGCCCAGACCGAGAGTCGAACTCGGGACCTACGCATTACGAATGCGTTGCTCTACCAACTGAGCTATCTGGGCAATTCCGACTCGTTGCCAAGAAGGACGAGACGAATATATCGGCCGAGGCCGGGTCAGCCTCGCGGGGATTCGAGTGGATCGCGACCGTCCCACGTTCCCGACGACTCGTACGGCTCGAAACGAGCGAACATTTCCTCCGCATACCAGTCACCAGTGCGGGTCTCTTCGATCACCTGCTGATGCCTCGGCATCGAATACGCATAGGCCCGGGCCGCACCCATCGACTCCCACAAACTGAACGTTGCGAGCCGGCCCACCGGGGCCTCTCCGACACCGACGACATCGATCAGACCGGATGCCGTGTGTAACTCGGCGTCGACCTCGACACCCGCCCGGCTGAACGCTTTCCACGAGCGCCGCCGCACATCGGCACGGGTGATGATTGCAATCGGCCCGGACCTGTCGCCTGGCTCAATCCCATCCAGTGGATCGATGCCGCGCCATGTGCCGTGCCCGCCGACTGCCTTCAAACGGACGTGCCAACTCTCGGCTGCACGCTGCCACCGCTTCGCAACGCGATGCGATGACATGAACCTGTCGAGGTCGGCTTCGCTCTCCCACACGGCGAACAGTGCCGTCCGCCGGAGGTCGGCGCCCGTCCCAGTGTTGCTGCCTTTGCCGCTTCCCATGAGTCGCCAAAAATGTAGGCCATCGATACGCGACATCACCGGGCGATCGAGCCCGAGGCGTACCAATGCCAACACGGCGCGGCCCCGTCGTTCGCGAATCAGGTGGAACGATGCGATGCGGGCCATGTATCAGCCATGCTGTCATCAATGAGTTCGTTCAGCACCACCTTCGTCGATGTTCTTATCGTCGTCGTGGTCGGCTATTTGCTCGGCTCAATCCCGGTCGCCAACCTCGTGGCACGTCGCCGTTCGGCAATCGACTTGCGCGAAGTCGGTGACCGCAACCCTGGGTTCTGGAACGCGCGCGAAACGCTCGGCAAATGGGCAGCGGTTCCGGTGTTCGTCGGCGACCTCGCAAAAGGCGCTGCGGCCGCAACCGTGGCTGTGTTGATCGCCGACCCTGGTGTGTGGGGAGTTGCCTACGTCGCCACCGGTGCAGCGATGATCGGCCATGCATTCCCGGTCTTCGCTCGATTCGTTGGCGGTCGTAGCATTCTGGCGTTTGTCGGCGGCGCCGCTGTGTTTGCGCCGCTGTCGGTGACAATCGGCGTTGGCGTGGTTCTCGTCGTATTCGCCATCACCCGATCGTTCGCGTGGGGCTCGCGGGTCGGGATACTTGCGCTCCCGTTGATCCATATTGTGCTCGAGGGGCCATACCGGACCGCAGCGATGGGCGTGCTGATGACGATCATTGGCATCCGGTTTGCCATGGCCGCGCTGACCGATCGCAAGCGGGCGGCTCAGCCGTAGGTGCGGCCACGCCAGGTCTGGGGGCCGCGCCGGGCAATGCCCTTGGCGATGGCGAACGTGGCTGGAAGGTCAGCGAGTGGACTCGCCCAATACGGTGCGTCGGCCACCGTGTAGGCAGTTCGCGTGCCGGCAAGCGTGCCGATCCGGCTGATCAGCAGGAAAGCGTCGAGGATGTCGCCGCGCCCGAGCAGCAGCCGCGGGAGTGGCAGCGCCTGGGTGAAGAGGATGACGCCGAGATCGAGGAGTTGGCGAGCGATCGGCTCGACGCCGGGAAGTGCGAGCGATCGGCCCCATCCAGCCCAGGTGTCGTCGAACGACTCAAACATACGAACCGTCAGTAGATCGCTCGCATCGAGAAAGCCGACCGATGCGCCGCTGACAGCAAGACGGCGGGCGAGTGCGATGTCTTCGACCACTTCGCCGCCGACCTCAGACATCCCACCTGCATCGAGGAACGCCCGTCGAGGGAACGTCATGCACTGGCCGTTCGCCATCGCCCGGCCAGGCCGGGTTGCAACACCGGGTGGGCCGAAGCGGTAAACGAGCGTCGTCAACATTGCCGGATGCAGCCAGCGACTCCCGGGCGTGGGGCAGTCGAACCGGCCGCCAACGGTCAGCAGGTCGAACTCATCGTCTATCGCCCGACGAACAAGCGCCGTTGGCAACCGAGGGTCGGGGCGGGTGTCGGCATCGAGGGTGACAACCCACTCGCCTGTTGCGGCCTCGATGCCCTGCTGCAATGCCCAGGCCTTGCCGGCCCAGCCCGCCGGAAGTTCGCTGCCCTGCAACACCCGCGCTCCAAGTCGTTCCGCCAGCTCGGCGGTGCCGTCGCTTGACTGGTCATCGACGACGATCACTTCACCAACCCCGGTCGCTCCCACAATCGTGTCGAGGAGCGGGCCGAGGCGGTCGACTTCGTCGCGAGCCGGGATGACGATGCTGATCTGAGGTGTCGGCGGGCTGCTTGCTCTGCCCGCGCTGACAGGCCGCGCAGCCTTTGCAACCTTGGCGAGCCGTGCGACTGCGAGTCCGGCCGCCGCCAGGCGGATACCAACGAGACCAAACCGGAGACCAAACCGGAGGCGACTCCTCACTCGTTGTCCTGAGCAATCATCTCGCAGACGATCTTTGCGCTGGTCGCCACGAGCGGCAGGCCGCCACCCGGATGGCTCGACCCGCCCACGAGGTACAGGCCGTCCTTCGTGCCACGGTTCGCCGGGCGAGCAAACGCCGCCTGCTTGCCATTCGACGCCGTCCCATAAATCGCGCCGCCAGGCGATCGATAAAACGCCTCGATGTCGGCTGGTGTCAGCCGGGCGCAGAACTGCATCCGGTCGCGGAGGTCGACTCCATGTGCGGCAAGCCGTTCGAGTACGAGGTCGCGATACGCGGGTGCGTCGATGTCGGCTCCCGGCGGTGTGTTCACAAGCAGGAACCAGTTCTCGCTACCCGCCGGAGCCTGGCTTGGGTCGGTCACCGACGAGACGCAGCCGTAGATTGTTGGGTCGTTTGCGAGCTGCCCGGCGTCCAGTTCGCGGAACTCCTGGGCGTAGTCGTCAGAGAACCAGACGTTGTGATGGCCAAGGTTTTCCGTCGTCCCAGATGCGCCGATACAAAGTGCGAACCCGCTCGTCGACCGGCCAGCCTTGCGGACCTGCTTGAGGGCCCGTTCGTCATCGATAAGGTCGCCGTAGAGGTGCTCGGCGTCGACATTGGCGATGACGATGTCAGCGGCAGTTGTCGAGCCGTCAATGAGCTTGACGCCGGTGACTGCTTGGTCCTGGGTTGTGATCTGAGCGACGTCGCTTCCGGTTTCGATAGTGACGCCCTGGTCGATAGCCGCCCGGACGAGTGCATCGCGCAGCGCTCCGAGGCCACCCATTGGATACCAGCAGCCGTACTCGGCTTCGATGTGCGGAATACACGCCAGCGTGGCCGGTGCCTGCCTCGGTGACGAGCCAGAGTAGGTCGCATAGCGGTTCGCCCACTGCTGCAGTTCGGGCGAGTCAAAGGTCGCGCGGGAGGCGTCGTTCAGGGTGCGCAGTGCGTCGATCGTCGCGAGGTCTTTTGGGGATCTCATCCGCTTGAGGAGCGCGATGGGGTTATCCATTGGGCCGGCAAAGAAGGTCCGCTCGGACACCTCCCAGATCTTGCGACCGTGCTCATTGAAGCCACGCCACGCATCGCCCGATCCCGGCGAGAAGGTGTCGAATGCTGCAGCAGTTGCATCGGCATCGTCGTGGACCCTGAGCTGGCCGCCATTACGCCAGTGGTAGCGAAACTGTGGGTCGAGCCGGACCAGATCAAGCTCGGCCTCGAGGTTCGTTCCGGCAAGTGCCAACACCTCGTCGAACACGTGGGGAAGGGTGAGCAGCGACGGACCGATATCGAACGTGAAGCCATCGCGTTCGAACGTTGCCAGCTTGCCGCCGGCGACATCGTTCCGTTCGAAGATCGTCACCGTGTGGCCAACAGCGCGCAGTCGAATCGCGGCTGCCAGCCCCCCGACGCCGCCTCCGACGATCACCACGTGCTTCATTTTTGGAGCTTTCGCATCACTGCCACTCCTGCGATTGGAAGCATGCCGAGCCCGCCGATCACGGCCACGAGCGGATCGCGAAAATACTTCGCGAAGCCAAGCGTCTCCATCACCGACATGTAGGCGTAGGTACCGACGAGTGGGCCGTCCGCGTCATATTCCTTCGGCGGCAAGAGTGCCTCGAGGAGGGCCATCACGCCGAGGCCGGTGATGAACCAGCCGACGAAGTTGCTGAGCGGAATACTCCGATAGCGGCCGCCGCGGACCCAACTCCAGTAGCCCTCGCCGACCATTTGTGGGTCAAGAAAGAGGTCCCACGCAGTCATTGCTGCACTGCCGAGGGCGATCCGTCGGCCCGGCGTCGAGTGCTCACCAAGCGCGGCATGTGCCGCTTCGCGCGACGGCAACGACATTGCAAACCACGCCAACGGCACGATCGCCGGGACGTGCGCGACCTGCGGTTGGAGTGCATTTGTGTAGCCGTACTGCCCGAACGGCAGGCCGGTCTGCGTGCCGATCCGCTCGACAGCTGTGGTGGTGACGGCAGTGATCGCACCTGCTGCACCGGCGCGTCGACCACCCCAGGTCCGCACGGCGTTTGCCGTGGTGTTGACGAACATGCCCGTCACGACCACCGACGACAAGACCTTGCGAGCGAGGCCACGCTGCGGCAGCAGCGGTGTGGCGATCATCCCGGCCATTGTTGCCAACCCTGCAATCGCGCCCACCCGATCGACCGGCTTCATCTCCGACGTCCCAGCCGACGCCCCGCCACGAAAACCGCGATTGGGTTTTGTGTGAGCGATTGCGGCAACCGACGCCGGAACGGCTCACACGAAAAACGTGCCCGTGTTCTGTGTGAGCGATTGCCGCAATAGACGCTGGAATTGCTCACACTCATCACCGGAGCATCTTGGCGACCATGGCCGCCTTCTCGGTGGTCGTGATGCTTGCTCGCGAGGTAAACACGTCGTACTCGTTTGCTTCTATTTTGCCCAGAATGCGCGAGTACAGAGTGTTTGCAGCCTGCACACACTTGGCAGACCGGTCTGGCAGCATCGCGATGCCGACGTCGGACGATTGGTACAGCTCGCGACAGCGGTTGATCTCGAATTTCATCAGAGCAATGAATTCCGGAGACATTCTGCGCTCGCTGAGATCAACGCCGAAGCGACGGCTGTCTTCGAGCGGCACGTACTGGCGGCCTCGATCGAGGTCCTCGTCAATGTCGCGCAAGAAGTTTGTCAACTGGAACGCATTGCCGAGATCGCGGGCATGCGGCAGTGCCGTGGCGTAGTTGGTGGGTTCGAGGATCGGCAGCATCATCTCGCCGATAACCGCCGCCGAGCCGTCCATGTAGACGAGCAGGTCGTCCCACGTTTCGTACGACTCAATGGTGAGGTCCATCGTCATGGAACTGAGGAAGCGTCGGAATGCTGTCTTATCGATGTCGAAGGCCCGGACGGTGTGTACGACCGCTTTGAGTACGGGATCTTCGGATCGACCGACTTCGAGGTCGGCAAAGAACCGGTCACCGAAGTCTTTGAGGGCTGCAGCACGGACCTCGGTCGGGACGTCGCGCCCTCCCTGCGAGGGAATCTCGTCCACGATGTCATCGGCGTACCGGGCGAATGCGTAGAGAGCATGAACGTGGTGCTGTTTAATCTTCGGCAACACCTTGGTTGACCAGTAGTAGGTGGTGCCATGGCGCTTATTGAAGTCTCGGCACAACGTGTAGCTCTCGTCGAGTGTGACGGGCCCGGTGGGCAACAGATGCGTCGTTGGAGTTGGTGGTGTTCGCTGGAACGGATTGCGCATCAGAACAAGAGCGTAGAAGTTCCGAAAGGGGTCTGACCCCATTGGCAACTATTTGCGCTTGGCGTATTCGTCGACGCGCTCGGCTGCAAGCTTGCCGGAGACGAGAACCATGGGCACGCCAACACCCGGCAGCGTGGAGCTGCCAACGAAGACGAGGCCAGGAATCTTTTTGGTGACGTTGTTCGGCCGGAACGGCCCGGTCTGGAAGAACGTGTGGGCCAGCGCGAAGGGCGTGCCCTGCTCCATGCCCATGCGTTCCCAATCCTGCGGGTCATAGACCTCTTCGAGTACGACGTCGGTCGGGTAACCAAGGCTGGCGACCTTGTTCTGCAGTGATTCGACGATCGTGTCGCGCTCTTTTGACCAGTCGATCTTGCCGGTCAAGTTCGGCGTCGGTTCGAGAACGTACAGGTTGTTATGGCCGGGAGGAGCGAGCGTCGGATCATCGAGCGAGTGCAAGGTGACGAGGATCGAGGGGTCGGGCATGCGGACGCCGTCTTCGATGAGCGCTTTGAACGACCCGTTCCAGTCATCACCGAAGTGGATGTTGTGATGCGCTGCGTCGGCAGGAAGCTCGCCCTTGACTCCCGCAATCCAGAGCAGACATGACGGGCTGTACTTGCCGTTTTGCGCCTTCTTTGGAACGTCGACGCCGTCAAGCAACTCGCGGTACGCGACTGGAAGATCGGGGTTGCAGACAACGGCATCGGCTTCGAGCAGTTCGCCGCCCTCGGCACCGGGCTCGCCGAGTTGAACGCCGCGCACCGAGCCGTCGGCGAATCTGACGATCTGGTTGACGGGGGCTTCGTAGCGAATGATCACGCCAGCTTTTTCGACTGCCTCGGCCAAGCCAACCGCCATCATGTGCATGCCGCCCTCGGGCACGAAGACGCCCTCGACGGCGTCCATGTAGGTGATGACGGCATAGATCGCCAACGCCTCATATGGCGCGAGGCCGGCATACATCGACTGGAAGCTAAAGATCTGCTGCAGCCGTGGGTCTTTGAAAAACGAGGCCACTTTTTTATCGAGTTTGCCGAAGCCGCCGAGCTTGAGGATCTTTAGCCCGTCACGCCACGGCTTGATGAGATCGAGCGGCGTGTCGAGGTTCGTGTCGATATATGACCGCATCTCGGCGGTGTAGAGCTGTTTGAGCCAGTCGGCGAAGTCGCCGAATGCCGCAGCCTCTTTGTCGCCGGCGAAACGCGCGATCTCTTCGGTCATGGCCTCGCGGCCGTGCTTGACGAACAACGTCGAACCATCGGCGTAGCAGGCGCGGTACATGGGGTCGACGGGCTTGATCGTGACGTGGTCGGCCATGTTGGCGCCAGCAGCCTGGAAAGCTTCTTCGAGCAGGTCGGGCATCGTGAGCACGGTTGGTCCGTTGTCGAGCCGGAAGCCGTCTCGGATGACCATGCCGGCGCGACCGCCGGGCACCGACTCGCGCTCGACGATGGTGACGTCGTGGCCGGCTTTACTGAGGTGGGCTGCGGCAGAAAGGCCACCGAGGCCTGCGCCGATGACAACAACGTTCACAGGGTCACATCCATGGTGAGATTTTTCTCCAACTTGTTCATGATCAAACAGTGCGCTTTGCGACGAATTCGGCGAGCTCTATAAGTTCAGTCTTGGCGACGGCAGTGATCGGTGCTGCGTTGAGCGACGTGACAGCGGACTCAGTGAGGTTGCTGATGTGTTGTTCGAGTTCGGCGAGGCCGCCGGTGTCGACAATAACCTGCTGGATCGACGTAATGGTTTCGGCGGTCATGTGTGGGTCGCCGACCAGCTCGAGGATCTTGCGTTGTGCATTGGTCGCAGCGCGAGTGGCCCGTGCGAGGAGCGGCGTCGGTTTGCCCTCGAGGAGGTCGCCGCCGACCGGCTTGCCGGTGACTGCTTCGTCGCCGAACGCTCCCATGACGTCGTCACGCATCTGGAATGCGTCGCCCAGCGGGAGGCCATACGCGGACAGGTGGGGGAGTAGCTCGTCGGCGCGCTCAGGCGCGGCGAGGACGGCGCCGAGATGTAGCGGCCTTTCGATCGTGTACTTGCCTGACTTGTACCGACAGATCCGTTCGGATGCGACCAGATCACGTGTCCTGCTGACGCCGCCCAGAATGTCGAGGTACTGCCCAATGTTCAGCTCGATCCGCAACTCGTTCCAGATGTCCATGGCGGTGGGCGATGCCGCTGCGAGGAGCTGGTCGGCGTAGACGAAGGCGAGGTCGCCGACGAGGATTGCTACGCCCTCACCGAATCGTCGTGACTCACCGGCCCAGCCTTGCTCGGCGTGCTCGTGAGCTGCAACCCTGTGGGCCGTTCGCTGCCCGCGACGCGAGTCGGCATCGTCCATGACGTCGTCGTGAAACAGCGCACATGCATGCATGAGTTCGAACGCAGCGCCGGCATCGATGTCGATCTGCTCGCCAAGGCCTCCGCCCGCGCCAACGAATCCCCAATGGCAGAACGCAGGCCGGAGCCGTTTGCCGCCAGAGAGCACCAAGCGGCGAATCTCATCGAGCGGCTGAGCGAGTGCGGGTTCGAGTTCGACCCAGCGGGTGCGCTCGGCTGCGAGAAATTCGTCCAATCGATTCGTGACGCGTGTCGCGACTTCGAGCAGCGAAGCGGGAGCACTGGACATGGATGCCAAGGGTACTGGTGATGCGGAATGACCTGCCGAGTGGCGGTCACACTGTGCCTGACACAGTGTGACCGGTGGGGCTGATCAGCCGTCGAGGTCGGCGGTGACCTGCTCGATCTTGATCTGCGCGTTGGAGATCTTCTCGCGACAGAGCGTGATCAGCTCGCTTGCCCGGGCGACCCGGTCGGCAAGGTGGTCGACGTCCACGTCGGCGCCTTCGAGTTCGCGCAGGATCTTGTCGAGTTCGTCGAGTGCTGCGGCATAGCCGGGCTGTTCGGTGGCGTCAGGCATCGGTGTCATCTTTCAGGTGCGTGGCGGTGACGATACTGGTGATGGTGCCGTCGGCGAGTGTGGTGGTGGCGACGTCGTCGACGCCGAGATCTGCCGTCGAGCGCACCAGGTCGCCGGCGGCGTTGTGGGTGATTGTCCAACCGCGGGCGAGTTGCACGGTGGGATCAAGTGCGCCGACGCGAGCAGCGAGTACATCGAGCCGTTGCGTCGAACGAGCGAGTAAATCGGTGGGCCGTTCGAGGAGGCGAGCCGATGCGCGGTCGAGGCGTTCGGTCGATCTTGCGAGTGCTGCCGGGCCGCTTCGAGCCAGGCGATCGACACGCATCTTCAACCGTTCGTCGGACCGTTCGACGGCGGCGTATGTGCGTCGGGCAATGCGATGTGCAGCCTCAGACAGGTCATTCGTGGCATCGCTGAGCGCGACTTCGCTACGTTGAACAATCGAAGCAAACGCCTGTTCGGTCTCGCCGATATAGCGCTGGGTGCGCTCGATCAGGGCACCGGCGCAAGCCGTTGGCGTCTTCAGAGCAGTGTGTGCCACCTCGTCGGCGACACTTCGGTCGATCTCGTGGCCTAATCCGGTCAGCACCGGGACTGGGCAGGCAGCGATCGTGCGAGCGATCTTCTCGGAGTCAAAGACAGCAAGTTCGTTGCGTGCGCCGCCGCCGCGGATCACGACGATCGCATCGAGGTCGCGGCGCAGCGCGAACCGAGCAATGGCCGCAGTGACCATGTTTTCGGCCATGTCGCCCTGGACCCGGACGTCAGCGACGCTGAGTTGAAAGCCGATTCCACTGCGTTCGAGTTCGTCGCGGAAGTCGTGCCACGCAGCCGTGCCGACGCTGGCGACGACGCCGACACGCAACGGCACTGGCGACACCCGAACTCGACGGTTGGTGTCGAGTAGGCCCTCGGCAGTGAGCCGGCGCATCACTTCGTCGCGTGACTGAGCAATGTCACCAATGGTGAACTTCGGATCGAGGTTCGCCATTTTCAACCCGAGCCGGCCGCCTTGCGCCCAGAAGTCCAGGTCGCCGTTGATCCGGACGTTCATCCCATTGCGGAGTTCGAGGCGAAACTTGCGCAGCAGCGGAGCCAGTCGCTGCTTTGTCGGTGCAAAGAGTTGGACGTTCAGAACAGCCTTGCCCTTATCGCCCTCTTCAATCAGCGAGAAGTACGTGTGTGCCCCGCGATTGGAGAGGTCGCTGATCTCGCCGCGGACCCAAATGCCGCCCCGGAAACCGCGTTGTAGCTGTTCGTTAATTGCCTCGGCCAGCTCGCCGACGGTGAACGTGGGGTCGGCGAACTCGTCAGGGACGACGTCGTCGAAGTCGAATGCGGGCTGGCT
>Ga0115001_10003847_pt1 | contig 11126 bp, 4 predicted proteins | sample ArcticOcean_MG_C_12_FD_89869 | JGI IMG/M metagenome (GOLD analysis project Ga0115001, IMG submission 89869) | Marine microbial communities from western Arctic Ocean - ArcticOcean_MG_CB8_130 | ecosystem: Environmental > Aquatic > Marine > Oceanic | place: Arctic Ocean: Canada Basin | collected... | reverse complement strand
GATGAAAATGATAAAATAAGTGATTAAGATTATGTAAACCCTCTAAACATAATAAATATAATAAATATAATTATATAATATATTATATAATATATTATATAAATATGATTGAATTGAATAATAATGAGTATATATTTAAGGGTCTATTTTTATTTATATTTATAATATCTGGTAATTATTTAGAAGAATTACTCGGGTGTAGATTAATAAAATTATTAAATGAAAGTATGATTATAAAGCATATATTAGGGCTTTTAACATTATTTTTAACACTAGCATTTACAATTGATTTAAATACTTCATTGTTCACATTGTTTAAAATTTCTGTTGTATTATATATTATTTTTATATTAAGTTCTAAAACAACCAAATATATTAATTATTTAATAATATTTATATTTATTATTAGTTTTATAGTTCAATTATATAAGGATAGACTAAAAAGAAAATTAGAAGTGAGTACAATAAATACAAATGAAAAACTCCATTTAGAATATATAGAAAAATATAATGATTATATATTAAAACTAATAATTGGATTAATAATAATAGGTGTTTTAATTTATATAGGAGAACAAAAAAGATCATATAATGAAGATTTTAATTATTATACATTTCTTATAGGAGAGGTTAATTGTAGTTTGGGAAAAGAAAATATAAATCATCCAAATGAATATTTTAACTCATTAAAGCATACATTTAATATATAGAATAATAATAAAATAATATATAAAATATAATGGATACTTCTCAGAATTTTAATGTTTTAGAAGTAGATACCTTAAAAACGAATAAGTTAGATTATTCATATAGTAATAATATTTTAGATATTACACTAAATAATTGTAAAACACTTCAATTAAATATTAGTCACTCTGATTATATATTAAATACAAAAGATTATAATATGGATATTAATATAGAATTAACCAGTCAAAAAATAGGTACTAAACATAGAATATTAATAACAAATAAACAAAACAGTCTGTGTATATATTGTAAATATGCGAATGATAAATTTAAGGGTTCTTGTAAAATAAATAATAATAGTAATACTATTAATAATGAAATATTGAAAAATAATTTAACAAAAAAAATAATAAATATAAATGACGGAGTATATAGTGATATTATTTTTATACCAACATCTTCTTTAGGATTGTATAATGGCGGGTATATAGATTTAGTTTATATAGGAAATAATAATTGTAATATACCCGTAACGACAACTGATGTAGGGTATTGGTCTGTTTCGGGTAATTTAATAGGAGATATAAAAATTCCGAAATCAATAATAGCAAGTAATTCAATAAAAATGATTTTAACGTTATATTTATTAAATCACGTAAATGGAAAAAAAATAATATGTGCTACAACAAAGCACCCTACTACTGGTGAAATTTATTTTAATAATGTAGAAAATAATAATATTTCATTATTCTTAAATTCAACCTATATTATTCAACTATTTGATATAGAAACTTCATTAATAGTATATAATTCAGAAACATATAATTCTTCTTTGACAAATAGTTTATATAATATAAAAATTAATAAACATTTATATTTAAATACAAGTGGGGATGGTTTTATTTCTTTAAAAGATATAGATACTAATAATACTAATAATACTAAAAATACATTATCATTTTTAAATGATTTTGATAGAACAGTGGGAATAGGAACAATTAATGCTTTAGCTTTCAATATACAGCCATTATATAATAAAACAATAACAGATTATAATAAATTAAATGTGATTCAATATAAAATAGAAAAAAAAGCGACACCAACAGTTGAAACAGTAATATCAGGTTTTTTTAATATAATTGATATTCAAGCATATAATAATGATAATATAGATACAGTTTCATTACCAAGTTGTATAATAGGTAAATATAATATATTTACTAATTCTGAAAATAAAATAGGTGTGGGAACTATATATAATATGTATTAATTTACAAAAAATTATTTATACTTAAATAATTAATTGAAAATTATTTATACTTAAATAAATTATTTATACTTAAATAAATTATAATATAAATTATATAATTAATAATGGTAGATATACCTTTTAATATAAATATAAATAATGTAAATAAATTAACAAATAATTCTACAACTGAAATAAGTAAACTTCAGTGTATTATAAAGAATGATAATGAAAATACAATAGAACTATATAGTAATATAAATTATAATTTCTATCTTACAGACATATCTGAAATAAACAGTATTAAATATGGTAAATATTATTTTACAATATTTGAAAATCAAATATATAATTTAGACACTACTACCAAAACAGGTACAACATATCCATATGGATTAAATAAAATAACAATTGGATCAGATAATATAATAAAAACAACACATAAATTTAAATTGGTAGATAAGACGAAAAATTATAGTTGGTCTATATATGAACTTAATGAAACTAAGATTATTTATGAAAAAAATTTAAGTGGAAAATTAATAATATTAGATCCGTTAATTAATATTAAATTAACTTCCGATGGACAAACTATATTACATGATGAAAGTGATTCTTCATTATATCAGGATACAAAAGATTGTATTTATATAGATAAAAATCAAAATTTAACGTCTAATAATTTAGATATAGTATTGTATAATAATTATAATTATATATTTGAATTAAAATATAATAATGTAGTTAATTATTTTGATATATATTTAAATAAAAATGAAGAATATAATAAATTAAATGAAAATCATATAGTAGATAATATGAGTAAATTATATGTTAAAAATATTCCTGATATAAAAAAAAATAAATTTATTTGGAATATAAAGAATTCAACATATATATTAATGTCGGGAAATATTATATTCTCAAATTTAAATAAAAATATAGGTAATAATGAAATTCTATATGATTCAAAATTTAAAAACATAGATATTAGTTATAAATTAATTTATAATAATTTTTTATATAATGAAAATTTAAATATAATCAAATTGAACGATTCTATTAATAATTTATTAATACGTTATTCAAATAAATTATTAATCATAAATAATATAAATCAAAATATATCAATAATATTACCGTCTAAAAATATATATATTGGTTTAACATATAATATTATTTTTAATATTAGTATTAATATTTTAAATATATCTTGTGAAGATAGTATTGAAACATTAGATAATTATGATAGAGTAAAAGGAAGTTTATTTATATCAAATAAGAATAATTTACATTGTAAGACAGTATCATCAAATATAGAAACATTAAATACTTCTACTATTCAGACTGATTTATCTGAAAATATAATTATAAAACAAATAAAACTAAATAATGGTTCGAATTATAATGGTGGTTTATATAAATATGGAAAAATCAAAATCATTTGTATAGAAAAAGTGAATAATAAATATATATGGAATATTGAAGGTGAATTATTAGGTAATTCAATTGAATTTGTTAATACTTATCTATATAACCCATTCTAAAACTTTTGATAAAACTTTTGATAAAACTTTTGATAAAACTTTTGATAAAACTTTTGATAAAACTTTTGATAAAACTTTTGATAAAACTTTTTAAAAAGTTTAATTATATAACTCCTAACCCAGCTTGCCCTGAAACAATTTTTAATATATTGTAATTATATGCAAATATTTTAATAATTCCATTTGTAGAACAACCTGCATCAATTAATGTATTCGAATCATTATTTTTGAATGTAAATGAAAACAGAGCGTTATTTAAGTCTGAAAAATTAAGAGCACCCGAGGGTTGAAATTGGTCTGGATTTAAACTGAATGAATATGAATAAATATATTTTTTTCTATTTAAATTATGATATAAATTAGATTGTAATATTCGAAAATAATTAGCTTTTTCATCTTCTAATAAATTCATACTATTTAATTTTATTGTTAATGTATCAAATGTATCTTTATAATTAGAATAATAACTTGTATATTTAGATATATTATTATAATCATCTTGTAAATTACTATCAATATTTGTGTTATCTGTAGAAATAACCCAAAAAATCTCTTTGACTGGTTTTCGAAAATTTAAAAATATATCTTTTTTTTTTTCAAAACGAGTAATGGTATCGTCTCCATTATATTGTAATTGTTCAATTAGATATTCGTGTGGTTGAGTTGAAAAAAATTGTTGTTCTTTTTCATCTAAATATATACATTCGGTAAATATTTTACATTCAAATTCAGAATTTGTTTTGATTGTAATGTTTCCTAAATTATTATAATTATCTATTTTAATTACATCTATCATTTTCCTAAATTCAATATCTATACTAATATTACTATTATTTAACGCAATTAAGGGTAATGCTGAACCAGTATTTTTAGAAAACCAAAAAGGTAATTTAATATAACAATGTCGTTTTTCTAATGGTATTGTAGAACCGGTATTTCTTATACTATGTTCACTGTTATATTCTAAAACTAAATCACTTACATCATTCCCGTATATATTATTATATATGTCTATGGATTCACCATATAATTTATCAATAACAACGTCATTAATTTTAAACGAAATATTATCAATAATATTACAACCAATATTATTTGTATAACCATACCAAGAGGTAGAAGGGGGTTTATTTAAATCTGGTAAGGTAATATCTAAATATATATTTCTTAATAAATCTCCAGATTTGCTTAAAATACAGTTAATAGTATTTCCAAAATTGGGATTACCATTTATTTGTTGTTCAATTTGTGTAATATAGAAATTTGAATATGACTTAAATAATGATTTAAAAAAAGTTATTTGTGGATTTCCTGTTAAAAATGGTGTAGAATCTGAATTCGATACTAATTGTATTATTCCACTTGTCATTTAATATTTAATTAGAAAAAATATTTTAATCTAATACTTAAAAAAATTTAAATAATATAATATATAATAATAATATGGAAGTATTAAAAGATGGAAGATTTAACCTTATTGAAACAGATAGTTTAATTGTTAGAAATATAAATAGTTATACTATTTCAGTAGATGTTAATCTAACAGAAACCTCTTCAGGAACATTATATTTAATAGATAGTATAAATAAAAATGTTACGATTACTTTACCACCAATTAAGAATGGTATTAATTACGAATTTATTTTTAATACAACAAGTACAAATTCAATAATCTTTAAAACAAGTCAATCTCCAATAGATAATTCTAAATTTATAGGAACTGATTGGCTATATCTAAAAAGAACCGATATAAATATAGATTATTCTTCATTATTTGGTTCCTCGTTAACATTTAAATCATGTCAAAAAGGTGAATACATTAAATTCTATTGCGATGGTACTAATTATTATATTATTGAAAAAAATGACACAAATAATAATATAAATAATATTATTACTACATATCCTAATCCGGTTGAATTTAATTATATTGTGAATATAAATACTACTACAACTGGTTATAAATATAATATAATCAATGAATTAACAAATGAACCAATTGATTCTATTTTAATGAATACTAAATATAACTTTAAATTTAATACATTATCATCTGAGTATAATGCAATTACAAATATAACAACTACGCAAAAATATGATTTATATACATATATAGATTATTATAATGAAATAAAATATAATTTTGATTCACCTAATAATGCTTTAAAATATGTCTATAAATATCCTGTATTTAATTTTAAATTAAAAGATACATTAAATAATGAATATAAGAGTTTAGATTTATTTAACACTACTGCTACACCGGGGTATTTATTAAATTTAAACAATAATAGTATTAAATACCCTGGATATTTATATTCTTCATCTATTAATAATGATATGGATGGAGCTGAGATTTTATCAAAAACATCTATATTAAATATTGATTATAATAATCTTGAAAATAATCTTATTATTTATAATGAATATAATTCAGTTATTTATAACCATAATCGTGACCGTTATTTTTTACTTGCAAATAGAGACATCGCATATAATATAAACTATATTAATAAAACCTATTTATCAGATACCATCACTTATTCTTGTAATATAAATAAGGATTCTAATATAATAACAACTAATATTTCAAATACGAAAGTTAAATTTATTTTTACAAGTAGCGCGGATACTAAAGAAGATTTTATTACTACCACAATTGAATCTATATCTACATTACCTACAGAGTTACCTACTAAATTATATTACTTATATATAAAATGTACTATAAATGCGGTTGATAAAGTATTTAAGATTCCTATGTTACTTTTAGACCAATTTCTACTTCAACCTAAACAAAATTCATATATAACAATTCGTGACAAATCTTATAATAGATTACCTATAAATAATAATAATATTCATTATAATTATAAATTTGATGTTGTATCAAATGAGTCTTTAACAACATTAGACAATTTGGATTTATTATTTATTAATACAAAACAAAATGGAATAACAATAGAGGAAAATATATTTACATTAATGAGAACTAATTTATTAATTTCTGTAAAAAAAGCAAATATCACTGATTATCTATTAAAATTCATGACATCCGGTCTAACAACTGATTATTATAAAACTACTTCTTCTACTATTGGATCATTTAAACATATTTCATTATACATAGATTATAAAACTATAAGTGGGATTAATATAAGTTATTATAGTACTTTTAATAATATAATAGGTGGTAATTTTAAACTAAATCAGTTCATAGTAAATGATAGTTATTCTGGAAAAACAATATTATTAAATTTAGAAAAAAATATTTCATTAAATTTTAATAATAATAAAGAAGGTAATTTTTATGAATTTATTGTAGATAATGATAATATTACAGATACTAATGTATATAAATTAATTAAAAATAACAATACGTCATATGTAAATGAATATTATTTTATAAAGAATAATGATACAACAAATTTATTAAAAAATATTGATTTATATACTTCTAATAAATATGAAATACAAATAGATAATACTTTATCTCTTTTAGAAATTGTAAATAGTACCGATAAAACAAATGATTTAATTCAATTCTCTGATATAAAAGATGGTCTTATAAATTTTAAAAAGATTCAGAATTATAATTTCATTTCAAAAAAAATTAATGCAGATAATTCGGTAAGTTTAATTATTGATTTAATTCAGAATGAAACCCCTCGTAAGATATATTATTATAATAAAAATACTCGAAATATAGGTGGTGTTATTAATATATTATCATTAGATAATAGATTGAATAATATTACTTTTAATAGTTTATATCCTTTCACGTCGGAATATAAATATTATATAAATAATATTTCATATGAAAAAACAGTTTTACAAGGAGTTACAAATTATATATTATCTTTAAAAAAATTGAAAAAAGGAGATTCATTAAAAATTTATTTTAATAATAATACAAATATTATCCGAGATTTTAAATTTAATGATAATGACGATAGTATCATTAAATATCCAGATAATATTCTTTCCAATAATAATTTAACAACAAAATTAATAAAAAATACAACCTCAAATAAATATGATATTATATTATATGACCAACAGTTAAACGTAATAAATAATACAAATACATCATTTAGATTTATAAAAAATCAGAATTATACCATAGAACAACGCGATATATCTAATTATAATTTTGATAATAATAATATAGTAAATTATTATTTAAAGTTAGATTATATTAATAGTATATTCAGTTATTCTTATTATACAAATTCAAATTTTTCCACACCTACAAATATACAATTATATAGAGGTTTAAAGTATAAGTTTAAACAATATCATCGTAGTAATTATAATCCTGATATTGATATAGATTTAAATAGAATTTTTAAAGTAACTTATGACAAAACGTCAAGTGGTATTAATGTTTTTCATATAAATGGAATGGAAAAATATACTCCTAAAATTTTATTAAATACCATATATTATTTTGATATATCTGATGTTTTAGTATATAACTTCAGATTATCATTATTTAATGACGGATTAAATAATAATACATTAAATGAATATAAGACGACTGAGGTCACTTATAAAAGTGATTTAGATACTAATGTTCATTTAATAAAACTAAAATTATTAGAAACAAATATAAATACTTCATTATATTATTATTCAACAACAACACGGAATATTGGTAGTTCAATTGAAATCATAAATTCTTCTGTTAATTATTTATTATCAATAAGAGAATCTAAGTTAATAAATTCTACTATATCTGTAAATGAATATTATTTAAATAAAATGACTCCTAATTATGAAATTATTTTTAAAAATAATACTACATTAGCAGAAAAGAATCATGTTTTATTTTATAAAGATTTACAAATAGAATCATTAAAATTTAAATTAAATTTTGATAATACAATAATAAATAAAGCATATACAACTACAATGTCTGATACAAGTTCAACTGAAACAATTACAATTTATGTAAAAGAAGAATTTAATGAAAAATATCCTAAATTATCATATTTTGAATTTTATTCTAATTCAAACTTATCTAATACATCTAAATTACAACTACCCTTAACACTATTACAAAATAAAAAATATAAATTCTTACAAATTTTATATAAATCGTCAACGTTCAAATTTATAATATTTACTAATGAATATACTAAAAATTATGCGACCGATTCGGACGGTGTCATTAATCCAGATAGGTATGATAATAATATTTTAACATATGTCGTAAATGAAGGTTTTACTCTAAATACCACTAATCTTATGAATTCATTTTTATATTATTCTGGTATGTATTATTCTTCACCTAATTTATATACAGGTACTGTAACGGGATTAATAAACTATACTACATTATTAACGAATTATAAAATGTTACTTATTCCTGAAAAAAAAATATTTTTATCAGATGACTATAGTAAAACTGAAGAACGTATAGATATATCTGGAGATTTAGAAGATACATTTTATCAGTTAACTCAAACAAATATTGGATTAAAAAAATTATTTCAAAATGACATATCCCATTTCTACCTAAAAAATAAGTATTTATCTACTGATAAATCATATCAATTTATCATTGATAGTGCTACTTATATTTTATCTTATAAGAATGATTCCGAAATATTTATATCTTCTATTTCAAATTCTAAATATGATAATTATGATTCAGGTTTTAATAGAACTATAAATATTCATAAAGATATTCAATATAGATTTACATATAAAGATACTGACTCAAATTTAGATTATAAAATCAAATATTCAACCGGTCATAATAGTACTATTCTTGATATTGATAATATTAAAAGTACAGTTTCTAATAAAAAATACGATTATTTACTTATTAAAAATACTACGGCAATAGTTACTTATACAAATAATGATAGTACAAAATTTAAATTAATTGATGGTACAGATGTATTCACATTAAACACATTTATTGGAACATCATTACCTACTGATTATTTTACTATACATTATAAACCAAATACTGGTAATGATAATTCATTTGTCCCAGGAGTATATGAATATTTAATAACTACTCATCCTGACGTAACTTCTTTTGTAATTACAGGTTTTACAACTCATACTAAATATAACACAATTCAAATGAATTTAAATGATTCTATTACAAATACTGCAACTTCATTAACAATAACACCCAGTGCAAATAAAATTCAATATGTAAATATTGTACTTACTGAAAAAAATACAAATTCAACTTATCCTAAAAATACATATATATATACATTAAAGATATTAAAAGATACGGCGGGTGAAAAAATAGTAAATTACGGAAAATTAATTGTAAATGATTTGGATAATGTGGAAAATAAAATTTCAGATACTTACATATCTAAACCAATACAATTTAATTTATCTGATACAGATAATACATTACCTAATTCAGATTTATTAAATACATATACATTAGAATTATTACAAACTGAATATTTTTCTGGAGAAATATTTAAACAAACAACAAGCAAAAAATTTGTATTTAATAATAATATTTTTAATAATGTCAAATCTATAGATACCATATCAGATAAAAATATCGTTTCTACTAATTTATTTATTACTGATTTTAGAACCGTTATTTTGGATGTTTCGAATAGTTCATTAATTGATGAAAATATTACATTTTATTTAGATGAAACTGCTACAAATAAAGCATCTGATCATATTCTATATACTGGTAAGTGTGGAGGAATTAATAGTAAAATTATATTAAATGTTAACCCTAATATTAATCCTATATTATTTTATTATAGTGATTGTTTATATGAAAGTAAATTTAAATATAATATGGAAATCTCTACATTAAGTGATTTAGAATATTATGCGAATAGTAATGTAGAAACAGAAACTGTAACAGAAATAGAAATACAAAAAGAAACAATATATGGAGTTCTTGATATAAATATTATACCATTTTTAGAAAATACAGATGATATTTATTATAATACTTCTACAAGTTATAACAATATAAACTTTGATAAATGTCATTTTATATTATATAATTCAAGTAAAACTTACAAGGGTACTATAATTTGTAATAAAAGTAAAAGTAAAAAAATAGATAACACTATAAATTATAATGATATTATGAATCTTAAATTTGATGATACATTTAAGTTATATGAAGCTATTAATATTACTACTGATTATACACTTAAAATATTTCAATATACTGGAGGTAAAATAGTTACACCTAATTATTTACATTTTGATACAATAAATATAAAAAGTGATTTAATTTCTACAAAAACAAACAATTCCATATTTGATTCTACAAAAAATTATTTATTAAATAATAAGATTATTACTTCTACAATAAATAATGAATATTATTTAAATTTTGCTAATTCTAATAATACTACTTATAATAATCAAGAAAAATATTATTTATCTTATAATAATTCAGAAAAATATAAAGCGTCTTATGACAATATTACATATAATGATATTGTTAATAATAATATTAGTTTAACAAATACTACATCATTTCAATATGATACTCTAGATATATTTTCTATTTTAGACAATAATACAAATAAAAATACATCTAATAAATTAGTAACACGATTAAATAATTTAACAAATTACGTAAGTGTTACAAACACTAATGTAAAACAAACAAATACACT
>Ga0115001_10003846_pt1 | contig 11126 bp, 9 predicted proteins | sample ArcticOcean_MG_C_12_FD_89869 | JGI IMG/M metagenome (GOLD analysis project Ga0115001, IMG submission 89869) | Marine microbial communities from western Arctic Ocean - ArcticOcean_MG_CB8_130 | ecosystem: Environmental > Aquatic > Marine > Oceanic | place: Arctic Ocean: Canada Basin | collected... | reverse complement strand
TACTAGGGTCAGCGCCGGTGATGGAGGCAACGTTAATCCAGCGGGTTTCTGAGATTGGCTTTAGCAAACAAGTGATTTTTGAAACCTGTATTCCTGAATTAGCCAGTGCACCTCAACAAGATAATTTTGAGTTCTAACTTTTTCGCATGAAAATAATAATAGTCTTGCTGTTGTTAATGACGACAAACATCACATTTGCTTCGTTTGATTTAATGTTGACTACTGTCTTAAGCAATATCGATCCCATCCTGCTGGAAGGTGAGCCACGACCCTTAAAACAACAAACGTTATATGAAGTTTATTATCAAACCGGTGTGCGTGATAATGCTGAATTAGGATTGGTGAGGGCAACAACATTGTCCGAAAATTTAGGTAAAGCAGATTCGTTGTTTGTTAACCAGTATGCTGGGTCGGTGCAGGCGAAGCCTCAGCAACAAACGTTGATTGATATTTATCAGCAAGCATTGACCAACGACCCTGCCTTGGCATCTGCGCTTAGCAGCAACCAATCTGCACAAGAGTTGATCGAGCAAAGTAAAGCGCTATACCGTCCAAACATTAATTTTAGTGCTGGTGCTAGTGCATCGGAAACGGATATTGAATATATTGGCGTTAATATCTTTCGTAATGAGGGGCGCAATTCATTCGAAAGTCGCCGGTACAGCTTAGAGGCGAGACAGGCGATTTTCCGCAAAGATAGCTGGGAGAAAATCAATCAAGCGAAAACGCAAGTCAGTCTAGCCGACAAACAATATCACCTAAGTCAGCAAAATTTGATTCTTCGGGTAACAGAAGCCTATTTTGATGTCCTGATTGCACAAGATAAAATTGATCTAATCAAGTCGCAAAAAACAGCCATTCTTGGGCAGTTACAGCAAGCGCAGGCCAATTTTGAAGTCGGGACTTCTACGATTACGGATGTGAATGAAGCGCAAGCCCGTTTTGATTTGGTGGTGTCACAAGCGATAGCGGCAGAGAATGAGTTTTTAATTGCGCAGCGGAGTATACAAGCCATTACCAACCAGCTTCCTGCCACATTAGCGACAGTGAAATCTGACATCAAGGTAGCGCAACTTGGGCAGACCATTGAGGATTGGCAACAAGTCGCCTTGCTCAACAACCTAAACGTACAAATGCAGCAAGATAATGTAGCGATTGCAGAGCGAGAAATCGTAGTCGCAAAAGCTGGACACTTGCCAACCTTAGACGCGGTTGCTAGTTATTCGAATAGTTATGCGAATAGCAGTGCCAATGGATTTGGCAGCGACCTCAATAATGGCACCATTGGGATAGAGTTAAATATTCCAATTTATCAAGGTGGTGCAATCAGTTCTGTGGCCAGACAAGCTGGCTTTGAAAAGCAGAAAGCGCAACATGAGCTAGACCTTACCATGCGAGAAACGAACTTAGAAACACAGCGCCATTACTTTAATTTGGACAGTACCATTGCCCAAGTTCGCGCTTTAGAGCAAGCGTTGTCCAGTACGCAAAGCCAACTGGAATCAACGATACTCGGTTATGAGGTCGGTGTGAGAACCAGTATTGATGTGCTGGATGCACAACAACAACTATACTCATCTAAGCGGGATTTGCTGCAGGCAAGATATAATTACTTGGTGAATATTATTCGATTGAAATTTTCCGCAGGCTTGCTTTCTCCTATGGATTTAGAAGAAATTAATAATCAATTATTGGTTGATAGCTAATCATGTCTAACGATCATAAAGCGACAACGCAGTTCACCCACGCTTCATCAAGCCAGCTCGCCATTATCGATGTGCAAGCTAAGTTGTGTGGTGAGATGCAGACGATCGAGATGCAAGCTGTGATTCAGAACTGCAGTCGTTTGGTGCAAGCGGCCAATTTGTTGCAAGTACCTGTCATCGCTACCGAGCAATATCCGCAGGCCTTAGGTGAGACTTCACCAGAGATTGCAGAACATTTGCTAGCGAACAAACCAATCGCAAAAACGGCATTTTCAGCCTATGCAGAACCGAAATTCAAAGCTAAGTTACAACGTGATAAATCACACATTGTATTAGTCGGCTTAGAAGCGCACATTTGTGTCTTGCAAACAGCATTCGCTTTAATCGCACAAGGCAAACAAGTCTTTGTCGTCGCTGATGCTGTTATTTCCCGTCAGCCTGAAAACAAGGCCAACGCATTGGCACGTTTAGCCAGCGCAGGTTGTATCGTCACTAATACGGAATCTGTTGTATTCGAATGGCTAGGCAATGCCAATCACGAAGCGTTTAAAGCCATCTCAAAACTAATTAAGTAGTTGTTGGTGCGCTGCCACCCAGCTGAGTAATCAGTGTCATCGTTCTGGCGGTTGCACCTGTCGCCGATTGGCTAAATTGAAGCGCCGCTTTGTGCATGCTGCTACGTTGAGCAGGGTTTTGTAATAAGCTTGAAATTTGTTGACGCAGATCAGCGGCATCACCCACTTGAATCGCCGCACCAATGGCAATCGCATTGGCGCTCGCCTCTGCAAAATTAAACGTATGTTGTCCTATTAAAATGGGTTTTCCCATGCTAGCAGGCTCAATGATATTTTGCCCACCAAAATCAAGTAAGCTACCGCCGACAAAGGTAAAGTCACACGCTGCGTAATAACTAAACATTTCCCCCATGCTATCGCCCAGTACGACTTGCACATTTTTTTCTACCCGCGTGGCAATGGCCGATCGCCGAACAAAAGAAAAATCTTCTTCTGCTAACAATGTCGCGACGGCATTAAAACGCTGCGGGTGGCGAGGTACAATCACCGTTAATACCTTTAAGCCACGCACGGCTTCTAATATCAGCGCCTCTTCGCCTTCTCGCGTACTTGCAGCTAAAAACACTGGCCGCCGCTTGCCGAAGAGTGTGCGTAATGCCAAGCCATCTTCGCGACTCTCTTCTGGCGGCATAACATCAAATTTCAAGTTGCCAGTGACACTGACATTGTGCGCACCCAATGCAATTAAACGCATTGCATCCGCTTCACTTTGTGCTGCAACAGCAGTTAAAGCACTCAAGCCATTGGTCGTTAAGCTGCCAAGCTTGGCATAGCCCTTTGCCGACTTTTCAGATAGCCTCGCGTTGAGTAATAGCAATGGCACTTTCTTTTGTTTACAGCTGGCAATTAAATTAAACCAAATCTCTGTTTCCATCAGCAGGCCAAGCGCTGGCGTAAAATGTTTTAAAAAGCGTCGCATGGCAAATGGGACATCGTAGGGTAGATACACACGCTGCACCGTATCGCCAAACAGCTTCTCACTCGCAGCACGGCCGGTAGGGGTGGTATGCGTGAGCAATATATGATGTTTCGGATATTGCCGCTGTAGCGCTTTAATCAATGGCGCTGCCGCATGTGTTTCACCAACAGAAACGCAATGCAACCAAATCACTGGCTCTAAAGGCTTCATTTGACCGTAGCTGCCAAAACGTTCACCCCAGTGTTTGAGGTATTCACGTTGCTTTATTCCGCGCCACAAGAGTTTAAGTGGCAAAAATGGCAAAGCCACATAAAGTAAGAGCGTATATAAGAATCTTGGCATACCGCATTTTCTCATAGAATTTTCTCAGCCAATAGCCGTTTGCAACAGCTAGTTCAAAAGTTGTTACACAGATATCACACTTTTGTCTATTTAATTATTTTCTGTGCTGTTTGTTTAGGTTGGTAATCACTCACATTAGCTGTATCCCACTAATAGCGCAACCTAGTCTTTTGATCCCCAAAAAATGGTGCAGATTTGAATAAAACTAAGAGGTAAAAAAGTGTTGCAAAACACATCATAAAGGCCTAAATTATTACTTCTGGCACAACATCTTGTGTTGAGAGGTGAGATTTTGATTGATGTAAATAGTGAATATTTATATAAATCAAAACCTTAGGGAGAGTACCGTACAAGCTACGGTATATACACAATAAAAACGGGAGTAATAATGCTAAAAGCAGTAGAGTCAGCCAAGAAGTCAGCGTCAGCATCAGACGTACAAGAAATTCCAATGCAGGATGTTTCACTCGATATTTGGGATAAAAAGTATTGTCTTAAAACTAAAAATGGTGAGCATGTTGATCAAAATATAGACGACTCTTATGCCCGTGTTGCAAAAGCACTAGCAGATGTAGAAGAGACAGATGAAAAGCGCGCAGAGTGGAATGAAAAGTTCCTATGGGCATTACGTCACGGTGCGATTCCGGCTGGCCGTATTACTTCTAATGCAGGCGCACTAGAGCACAAGCCAGCAACTTCTACCATTAACTGTACTGTATCAGGTGTGGTTGAAGACAGCATGGACGACGTGTTGAATAAAGTACACGAAGCTGGCTTAACGCTAAAAGCAGGTTGCGGTATTGGTTACGAGTTCTCTACATTACGTCCAAAAGGCGCATTCGTCGCAGGTGCTGGTGCAGTGACTTCTGGCCCACTCTCCTTCATGGATATCTACGACAAAATGTGTTTCACTGTGTCATCAGCTGGTGGCCGTCGTGGCGCGCAAATGGCGACATTCGATATTAGCCATCCTGATGTTGGTGACTTCATCAAAGCGAAACGTGAAGATGGTCGTCTACGTCAATTCAATCTTTCATGCCTCATCACTAAAGAGTTCATGGAAGCGGTTAAAGCCGACGCTGACTGGAAACTTGCTTTCCCAGTGACAGAAAAAGAAGCGATTGTTGATGGCCTTGATACTAACAATCAAGAACAAGTTGTTTGGCGAGAATGGCCAATTAAAGATAAATATCTCACTAAAGAAAAAGGCATAGACGCTGGTAAAGTGGCTTGCCGCATTTACAAAACGATTAAAGCGCAGCGCTTGTGGGATGTGATTATGTCCAGCACCTACGACTTTGCAGAGCCAGGCTTTATCCTGATTGATCGTGTCAATGAAATGAACAACAACTGGTTCTGCGAAAACATACGCGCAACTAACCCATGTGGCGAGCAACCATTACCACCATACGGTGCTTGCTTACTTGGCTCAGTTAATTTAACCAAGTTTGTGAAGAACCCATTCACGCCAGAAGCCACATTCGACTGGGCTTCATATCGAAAAGTAGTGACTATCTTCACTAGAATGTTAGATAACGTCGTCGAAATTAACGGTTTACCATTAGAAAAGCAACGTCAAGAAATAGCGCGTAAACGCCGTCATGGCATGGGTTATTTAGGTCTTGGTTCAACCATGACTATGTTGCAGCAAAAATACGGTGATGATGATTCAATTAAATTCACAGAAGAAGTGACACGCATCATGGCTGAAATCGGCTGGGAAACAGGCGTGCAACTGGCTGATGAAAAAGGCCCAGCGCCAATCATGAATGAGAAATTCACAGTGACAGCAGACATGCTAGCGAAACGCCCAGAGATGGCAGCGGATGGTATTAAAGTCGGCAACAAGATTGCTGGTAAAGTCTTAATCGGTAAATACAGCCGCTACATGCAGCAGTTCCCAGTCGGCCTGCGTGATCAAATCGCAGACAAAGGTGTACGCTTTACGCATCACAGCTCAATCGCTCCAACAGGTACGATTTCACTTTCATTGGCGAATAATGCAAGTAACGGTATTGAGCCTAGCTTTGCTCATCACTACGCACGTAACGTTATTCGTGAAGGTAAAAAATCGAAAGAGAAAGTCGACGTTTTCTCATTCGAGCTATTGGCTTACCGTGAGTTGATTAATTCACGTGCGATGCCTTTCGGTGAATCAGAAGAAGAGAAACTACCAGAGTATTTTATGGACTCTTCAAGCATTAAAGCCAAAGCGCATGTGGATATTCAAGCTGCCGCACAAAAGTGGATTGACAGCTCAATTTCAAAAACCATTAACGTGCCTACAGAATATGACTTTGAAGAATTCAAAAACATCTATCTATATGCATACGATAAAGGCTTGAAAGGTTGTACGACTTTCCGTTTCAACCCAGAAGCCTTCCAAGGCGTATTGGTGACAGAGAAAGATTTAGAAAGCACCACGTATAAATTTACGTTGGAAGACGGCACAGAAGTGGAAGCCAAGGGTAATGAAGAGATTGAGTATGATGGGGAGATTCACTCAGCAGCCAATCTCTACGATGCCCTAAAAGAAGGCTACTACGGAAAGTTCTAGTTTTAAGCTGCTGCGCTTATGATTGGGGTGTTAAAAAATCGTTTTAAATCCTCATGTACTTAAATGTACATTCCGGGTCAAAACAATTTTTTGCCTTGCACTCCCTCCGCTCGCGACGCTTAAACGCTAGAATTTTAAGAATGGTTAAAGTAGCAATATTAATTGAATAGTAAAAACTGAATTAAATAAAACCCAAAAGGGTCGTGAGATAGCTCACTAGGAGAAAAGAAAATGGCAATTAAAATTGAAAAGAAAATCACCGCATACAACTTAGTCACACCAGAGACTGAGGAAGAAAAAGCCAAGGCAGCAGCGAAAAGCAATGTGGTGCAAATGGGTGAGCCGTTAAGCCGACCAGAAGAGTTAGTAGGTAATACCTACAAAATTAAAACGCCTGTTACAGAGCATGCGCTTTATATTACGATTAACGATATCGTGATGAACGCAGGCACAGAGCAAGAGCACCGCCGTCCGTTTGAAGTATTTATTAACTCTAAAAACATGGAGCACTTCCAATGGATCGTTGCACTAACGCGAGTCATGTCAGCTGTGTTCCGTAAAGGTGGTGATGTCACTTTCTTGGTAGAAGAGCTAAAAAGCGTATTCGAACCAAGCGGCGGCTACTTTAAAAAAGGCGGTAAGTTCGTCCCTAGTCTAGTAGCAGAAATCGGTGAAGTGGTAGAGAAGCATCTACAAAACATCGGTATGCTAGAAAAACCAGGCCTAGACGAACATCAACAAAAACTCGTTGATGAGAAAAAAGCAGAATACCTAGAAAATCATGCCGAAGCAGGCGAAGAAATGAATGCCGAAGGCTTCCCAAAAGGCGCACAGCTTTGTCATAAATGTAATACCAAAGCCAGTATCGTCATGGATGGGTGTTTGACTTGCTTGAACTGTGGTGAAAGTAAGTGTGGTTAGTTAAAAATAAAGCCAGTGTTAAGCTGGCTTTTTACTTGGTTCTACTCATAGCAACCGTTACGTTCACATCACCCGGTTTAGAAGTGAAGTTTAATTTTACGTTTGCCCTATTGATTGATTTATTAGATGGTGCGACTAATGGAAAATAACGAAGAAGCAATTATAGAATTACAAACGAAGCTGGCATTTCAAGAAGACTTATTGGAAAACCTTAACCAAGTCATTACTGATCAACAAGGCCAAATTGCAAAACTAGAGCGCACGGTTGAGTCGATTATCGTGCAAATGCATAGCATGCAAAGCTCGGGGCAGGATAATGGACAGCAGCAAGAGATACCGCCGCATTATTAAAGCTTTCCTTAACACCCCCAACCTCGCTAGGCGGTAAACCGCCAAGTCGATTGAGAAAGTCAGCTGTGAAATAACTCTTCCACATGCTTCTTAATATTGGCAGCCATTTTTTTGGTTGGTAAGTCATTTTTATCATCTCCAAAAGGGTCTTCTATTTCCTCGGCAATCAACTCTAAACTAGCTAATACATAGAAAATAAACACAACCACTGGAATGACGTAATAACCCAAACTAAACACATAGCCAAACGGCAGCGTCATAATGTAGAAGAAAATGAATTTTTTAATAAAAGCACTGTAAGAATAGGGAATGGGCGTATTTTTTATGCGTTCGCAAGCGCCACAAATATCGGTAAATGATTGTAGTTCTGCATTGATGATATAAAACTGGTCGCCTGTTATTTTGCCTGAGGTATAGAGATCATTGGCTCTTTGGAATAATAGTTTTGCTACTTGGTTGGGGCTGTGCTTTTGGTGGTCGATGGTTAAATCTAAGCCGTCAAACAACATCTTACTGACTTCTTCATTGGCTAAATGTTCAGCTAGAACCGCAGCATAAGTCGGAATCGCATTTTTAAAGAAATTGCGGTCGCTTTCATCTGACAAATAAGCAGAAAGTTTAAGTGCTAGATTGCGGCTGTTGTTGACCAAAGCGCCCCATAGTTTTCTGCCTTCCCACCAACGCTCATAGGCGGTGTTGGTTCTGTAAGCCAATAATAATGACAATACAAAACCGACAGTGGTGTGCAGTAAAGGAATGTTCTTCACATGGCTATTTTCAGACAACTGCCAATACTCAATCTCCAAATAAGCAATGGCGCCTGAGTACAAACCAATGAGTATCATCATTGGAATCAGTTGCCGAAAAGTATCCGATTCGTGAAATCGGAAGATAAAAGTCAGCCAGTCTTTGGGGTTATATTGAACCATGTTGTGATGTTATATTTCTATATTGATTGAGGCGTTGAAGCCAGTTTGTAGGGAACAATCTTACCAAATAATCGGCTTAGTAGGGTGGGCAGATTCTGCCCACGAATTGGTGACTTTTTAATGATTGCTACGCGGGGGTAAGCAAGTTGCCCACCCTGCTACGCTAGCACGTATAGTTAACGATGAAAAGTTAGCCGATGAAGTAGCGCAAGCGATTAAAAAGCAGTCAACGAACAATAGAATTATAAGAAAGCAGTCATTTAGTTAGGAGGCGTATTTTTCGCTTCTAACATACGTAGTTGCCGCGCTTCTTCTTGTTCGCGTATCGCATCAATCTCATTAACAACACTTATTAAATCTACAGCCTTGTGATTTTCTTTCACGCGGCCTGTTAATTCCACTTCAAGGGATAGCGCGCCTTTTGCATAAAGCGCCCAAATCTCTTTGCCGTATTGGGTATTGAGTAGCTCTGGAGCGAATTGGCCGAAGAAGACGGCTAGGTTGTTGACGTCGCGATAGAGCATGTCCTTGGCGTGATTGTTACCTGAGGCATCGACAGCTTGTGGCAGGTCAATAATGACAGGGCCATTTTCACCCAGTAGTATGTTGAACTCTGATAAGTCGCCATGCACAATGCCAGCGCAGAGCATGCGGACGACTTCTTTGATGAGAGACTGATGATGTAGGCGTGCTACTTCTGCGGTAAAGCTTAAGTCATTGAGCCTAGGCGCTGCGTTACCAGTCTCATCAGTGACCAGCTCCATCAGCAACACACCTTCGTAAAAGTTATACGGCTTTGGTACGGTCACACCAGCATCGGCCAGTCGATATAAGGCATCGACCTCTGCACTTTGCCATGCTTCTTCTTGCGCTTGTTTACCGTATTTTGAGCCTTTATTCATCGCCCGTGATTTGCGACTATTTTTAACTTTACGCCCTTCGGTGTAATCCACACTTTGCCGAAAGCTGCGTTTATTCGCTTCTTTATACACCTTAGCGCAAAGGACATTGTCGCCACTTTGTACGACATATACTGTTGCTTCTTTGCCACTCATCAGCTGTCGAGAGACATTATCAATTAAGCCATCTTCTAGCAGTGGTAGTAATCTTGGTGGTGTTTTCATATGGTTTGATAATACGTGGTTAATTACACTTAGTCTGCATTAATTAGTTAACCTTATTTCCACCATCAGCCTATGATGGGCTAATCTTACACAACAGGAGCATCATCATGGGTAAAAGTCAGAAAAGTAATAAGGAAACGAAGAAACCTAAGAAGGCAAAGTTACCAGTTCCAGCGAAGTAATGAATGGTAGGTGTGTAATCCCCTCATTATTAACTGCAGCTAAAAATAGAAACTAAGCGGCCAAAGCTAACTTTTGCTTTGGGATCATGCCACCCAATGCCATGTTGGGGGTTTGTGATTGTATGTCCATAGCCAATCTGTGGCAAATTGCTGTACTTTTAAGCACGAATAACCAGCTTCAGCTGGTATATTCTACTGGGAAGACCTTTACGGTCTCAGCAACGCTTTCAAACAAGTGATGTGCTAGCCATTCATATCACACCGTTCTGTTATACCTTTGCACATAAGCATACTGTTGTGGATTGCCTGGCTGAATAAAATCAATGCGGATGCCGCGCTTCTTAGCCCACTCCGCTGTCGTTGCACTGATGTACTCAGGGTCGTTGTCACAGCGAATAGCCGTTGGTGCGCCGGGCCATTCAATGATTTGGTCCAACGACCAGGTCACACGCGCAGACGGCAACGAGAAATCCACATCAATACATAATCACGGTTAAAGTCATCAATCACGTTAAACAACCTAACCGAACGACCATCTGATAACTGATCATGCATAAAGTCAATCGACCACACTTCATTAATTTGTTTTGGCATTGCCAGCTTCTGCTTGCTTTAAAATCTGCATAGTCTGACTGTTGGTAAATCTTAATATCTTCATGTAAAACCTCCTTAAAACATAATGGGGAAATAACACAAGCGATTAAAAAAGAAGTTAATGAGTGGCCCAATCTCACAGCTGCTTAGTGGTATTTCAGTTATCATTCAAACATGACCAACTCATTACATCCGCAACCTAACAATCCATTACATGGCATTACACTCAAGACCATCGTGACTGAGCTAGTAGCCCATTATGGGTGGGTGGGTTTAGAAAAAGCGGTTCCCATCAATTGCTTTAGCCATGATCCGAGCATTAAATCCAGCTTAACCTTTTTACGTAAAACCCCTTGGGCACGTGAGCGGGTTGAGGGGCTTTATCTGAAAATGTTGAGAGACGATTAACTGTTCTGCGCTATGGTTTTTTAAACTTAAGCGTCATCCGATCGCTTTCACCAATGGCGGTATACTTTTCTAGATCAGTATCACCTAAGCGTAATCTTGGCGGTAATGTCCAAACGCCTTTTTCGTAGTCTTTTGTATCTTTTGGGTTGGCATTGACTTCCGATGCACTATCAAAAACAAAGCCTGCTTGTTGCGCTAATGCAATGACGTATTGCTCTGTCATATAGCCTGTTTTTTTCATGGTCTCAATGTCGGTATTGGGCTTTGCTCTGTGATCAATCACACCAAGTATGCCACCTGATTTCAGGACGGAAAAAATGGCTTGGAATATCTTTTCCTCATAGCCACCTTTTACCCAGTTGTGCACATTTCTGAAAGTTAATACTGTGTCGACACTATTGTCTTCACCGAGTGACCAGAAAGACGGTGGGCCAAATTCAACAAAGCGAACGTCATCATAATATTCAGGCTTGCTGGCAAGATAGTCGCGGTATTCCTGCCGTCTATTTTGACGCCAC
>Ga0115001_10003842_pt1 | contig 11130 bp, 17 predicted proteins | sample ArcticOcean_MG_C_12_FD_89869 | JGI IMG/M metagenome (GOLD analysis project Ga0115001, IMG submission 89869) | Marine microbial communities from western Arctic Ocean - ArcticOcean_MG_CB8_130 | ecosystem: Environmental > Aquatic > Marine > Oceanic | place: Arctic Ocean: Canada Basin | collected... | reverse complement strand
TGAGACTATAAATAAAAGGCGACTATGGGGGGGGGCGGTAAAGCCTCGACCCTCGGAAACACCAGTAAATAAAGGGCTTTGCGGCTATGGGACAAGATAATAACAAAAGACTCGAGGCCTTAAAAGCCTTGAAACAGAGCGAAAACCCTCCGGCCGACGGGGAAAAATTACGTTTTCAAAACGGCGAAAATTCGCCCGAGAAAAAAACCTCGACGGGTTCCGTTGCTCCGGTGTGTAAATTAAGCCACCGAGAACGCGGCTATTTTAACGCCCTCGTCGAGTTTTTAGACTCGCGCGGGCTACTCGAAACGGTCGACACTTTACTTTTGACTATGCTCGCGAAAAACGTCTCTATCTGGCGCGAAATATCTGAGAGAATTACGGGGGTCGACGACCTCGTCCAAGTTTTCGAAAACGGCACCTCGAACGTGTCAGGTTTACAGACCGCAAAAGATAAAAGCGAGGCCGCTATTTTACGCCTCTCGGCAAAGTTGGGCCTCTCACCTTTGGACCGCGCGAAGTTATTCGGGGCGGCAAGTTCGACCGAACTCGCAAAAACCAAAAGTAACGACGGCGACGACCTCGATAAATTTCTAAATTGAAAAACCAAGCCCCCCCAAGTTCGGCGCTCTGGCTCGAGTATGTCGAGGCCGTTCTCGACGGCTCGACTCTCGTCGGTGAGTATGTAATTAAAGCGGTCGAAACATTTGTCGACGACCTCGCCCGGGGTGACGGTTTTCGCTGGAAATTTCACCCCGAAAAGGCTGAAAAGGCTATCGACTTCATACAGAAATTTATAGTACACACGCGCGGCGAGTGGGCCGGAAAACCTTTTCTACTTTCGCCGTGGCAACAGTTTTTTATAGCGAATTTATTCGGGTGGTATGACGGCGACCTCCGAAGATATCGAACCGCTTATTTATTTGTGGGCCGAAAATCTGGAAAGACTCAACTCGCGGCGGCTATTGTTATTGTTTCTATGGTCCTCGATACCGACGGGGCGGGCGAGTATGTTTTCGCCGCGACCAAACGGGACCAAGCGCGCCTTGGTTTCGACGAGGTCCGCCGCGCCCTTTTAGCGTCGCCCATTTTACGCCGACGCTTTGAGGCTCGCCGCCACGATATCCGGGGGCCTCGTGACTCAGTTTGTAAACCCCTCTCGAGTGACTCCAACACTATGGACGGCCTCAGCGTGTCCCTCGGCATCGTTGACGAGTTGCACGGTATGCGAGACGGGTCAATTTTGCGGGTTATAAAGTCCTCTCAAGGGTCCCGACGGAACGGTTTAACGCTTGCAATTACGACGGCCGGCTTTAATATCGACGGCCCGGCGGCGGCTATTATGAAAACGGCCAAGGCGGTACTCGACGGCGTTAAGTCAGACGAGAGAACTTTCGCCCTAATGTATCAAATCGACGACGGGGACGACTGGAAAGACCCGACGAACTGGGTGAAAAGTAACCCCGGACTCGGTGAGTCGATTAGTTTAGAGTACCTAAACCACCAAAGTAAACAAGCCCAGAACGCGGGCGGCCGGGCGGTGGTCGAGTTTATGACAAAGCACCTTAACATTTTTGTAAGTTCGTCGTCTCAATGGATTGACCGCGATAATTGGCGGGCCAACTTTTCCGAGGACGAACCCGAACCCGGCGCGCTATGTTACGCCGGTCTGGACCTCGGGAGCGTCTCAGACTTGACCGCTCTCGCTTTAATTTTCCCGCGCGAGAATGATTTCTTACTCCGGGTTCATTTTTTCGTGCCTGAGCGCGCAATTACTCGGAAACTCGAGGACGACGAAAGTACAATTTATGCAAAACTTGCGGACCTTGAAAACGTCCACGTTACCCCGGGCAACGTCACAGACTACGATTTCGTCCGTAAATTAATCACCGGACACCACACCAACGACGAGGGGCGCGTTTTAGTAGACTCCGACTGTCTCGCCACTAAGTACAACCTCAAGGCCCTCGCCTTCGACCGATATAACTCGAGTCAATTAATTACCGACCTCACAAACGACGGTATCGAGTGCGCGCCTTTTGGTATGGGTTTCGTCAGTCAGTCGGCCCCCACTAAGGAGGCCGAGCGGTTAATTTTAGACGGTAAACTTAAACACAACGGCGACCCGGTCCTCGAGTGGCAACTCGGCGCGGTCGCTTTGACTTACGACCCCGCCGGAAATGTCAAAATAACCAAAAATAAAAGCGGGAAAGTCGACGGCCTTGTCGCTTTAATTATGGCCCTCGGCGAGTTTATGACGTGGAACTCGGCCGACACGACTCCCGAACTCCCGGACGATTTCGTTATTCGTACAATATGAAAAGCCAAAAAAAACCCATTAACCAACTCGAGGAAAAACTCGAACTCGCAAAAAAAATTTATACTCGCGAGGGGTTTTTCTTAGTGTTTTTAAATTTACTCGACGGGGAAAAAACGGCAACCGAAATTTATTACAACGTCGAAGAAATTCACGACGACCTTTTCGGAGTGTTCAAATTTCCTTCATTAAATGCCTTTTATGTCTGGACTTCGAAACGTAGAAAACGCCGTTTTCCGAAAAAATGACGTTTTTTTTACCCCCTTTTAAAACGCATTTTAAGCGCATTTAAGGGACTTTGTACCCTCTGAGGTGTGTGAGGTCCTAAAATTTACGAACGTAAAAAAACCAGCGGGGCCGGGGGTTCCCGAGCCACTTTTTAAAATTTTTAAAAGGCCCCCAAAAGTTCAAATTTTCGCGATTTTTTTTTCGATTTGTTTCTTTGTTTTTTCCGTTGTAGTTTTGGCAACGTCAAACAAAACAAAAATAAAAATTATGGAAAATTTTAACATTGAATTTTTAACCTCGCCCGATTTTCAAGTTGTAAACTCGAGCGCCTCGCCATATAAAACAATTCACGCGAAGTTTATTATCGACGAAAAATTTTACCTTTCCGTTGTCCGTTTTATGAAAGAGTCCTCTCTTTATGAAATAGCTTTAATACATCGCGCCTCTAATGATATCGTAACGGTCCGCTCTCACCAGACCGAGCGAGAAATTGAGGCCTTTGTCGAGGCCGTGAAACATCAATCTATATAACCCCGCCAATATGAAAAATAAAAATAAACTACACTTTGACGGTTGGGCCTCGTGGGTCTGGGCCGGTAAAAAAATCTATCAAATGAAAGTAAGGCGGGGACCAATTTCAGACCCCGCCGGCTTTATTGAGGTCCTCGGAAATATAACCCTCGAGGAACAGACGCGCGGCGAGTGGGTCGTCTGGTTCCAGAATGAGGGGCGACGTTCCCGCCTCGGTTTAATTAACGGAGTAAGTCACGCCAAGCGTTACGGCGAACAACAACTTAAACAATCTTTTCAAAATACCGGGCTTTCATAATTGAAAAAAATGTTTGACAACACGCCCGCCCGGGGCTTTAAAGGGGGTCATTAATTTGACCCCTTTTTTTATGAGAAAACTTTTTTTTGTGGATAATGTCGGATAACTAAAAAAGCGTCGTACATTTGTCGGGTCAAGCATTTATAAATTAAAAAATTTCAATTATGACAAAGCAAAAAAAAGAGAATATTTTCGAAGTAATTACTCAGAGAGTTATAGACGGTTTACAAGAGAAGGGCCTCAAGTGGTTCCGCCCTTGGAATAAAGGGTCTTTTTTCGGTCCTATCAATCACACCACAGAAAAGGCTTACACGGGTTTCAATATCTTTTGGCTTAATATGGTGCAAGCGTCCGAGGGTTACGAGTCGAATGAGTGGTTAACTTTTAAGCAAGGCCAAAACATAGGGGCGAAACTTAAAAAAGGCGAGACGGCAAAAGATAAACACCAGTTCGTTACATATTGGGCTATTTCTTACAAGCATAAAAAAACCGGCGTTTACTATAACAACCTCACGCAACTAAAAAAGGCCGGCGTTAAAGAGTCGGAATGTAACAAGTTTTTTTCTATGCGCACTTTTTACGTTTTCAATATCGCACAATTTGAAAACCTCGAGCCAAAACGTAAAGCGGCCGACGCTCCCGTTTTTAACACAATCGAGGCGGCTGAAAACGTTTACAATAACTACAAAAACAAACCAACGTTAAGCCACCGAGGCGACCGCGCATATTACGCGCCCCAGTTACACGCCGTTACAATGCCAACGAAAGACAGTTTTAACGCCTCAGACGATTATTATAAGACCCTTTTCCACGAGTTGACTCACTCAACCGGACACGAGAGCGGTTTAAAGCGCGCGGGCATTGTAGACTTTGACGGGTTCGGAACTGACAAATATAGCAACGAGGAACTTATCGCCGAACTCGGTAGCGAGTACCTCGCTGGCGTTACTGGAATAAACCCGACCGACGACTCTAAGAACTCTCAGGCATATATTAACGGCTGGATAAGTAAGCTAAAAACCTCAGACCCGAAAACAATCGTTTTAGCCTCTCAGCAAGCTATTAAAGCGGTCAATTACATTTTAGACTAATGAAAAACTACTACGACAGAAAACTCGAGAGAATCCGCGCCCGCAATATCGGGGGCGGGTTTTGTCTCTGGTTACTTAAACACCTCGACGCCGAGCGCGACCACCTCCGGGCCGTCGACGCTGACGCAATGCGAAGGACCGCCGAGCAACTTCAAAAACTTCACGACCTAATTATCGAAATGGAGGACGAACTCGAGAGGGGCGTCTTATATTTAGCCGAGTTAAAAGACTGTAATAATTACCTCGCGGCTCGAGTTAGAAACCTCGAGGGGCGACTCCAAGACGTCACCAGAAAAACGGACGACTTACTCAGACTTACGGCCTCCAATTTTGAAAATTTCAGCATCGCGGAAAATGAACACGAACCAAAAGAGTAAACTCGACGACTATGTCGAAATGTTATTCGACGACATACAAGACAACCACACGAGCGCCGCGTTATGGTTACACGCCAACGAAGGGCCCGAGGGTTGCGTTTCAATCTTTCGGACCGTTGGGGGTGACAAGCGGGCGAGTCTGTTCATTAAAGCGCTCGCAACGGCCTTAAAAGACGACCCCGACCTTTTGCACGACGTCACGCAAGCGCTCACCCTATCTTTAACCCCTCGAGACTACGACGACGAGGACCTCGAAAACCTTATAAATACCTAAAAAATGGCCAAAAAATTAAACCCAGACGAGCGCGCCCGAATGTTAAGACTTTTCACCGAGAACGGCCTCAGCCCCTCGGACGTTTTCGCGCACAATCATTTTACCATAATCACCCGGACCGGCATCGAGAAAATTCAAGCTATGAAAAAAATCTCGGTATGCTATCAAATCGAAAAACTCGACCCCGATTTCGTTGTCGTTAAAGCGTTCGGCGAAATGGAAACCCCAGACGGCGACGTCCGGGTCGAAACTTACGGCGAGAGTAGTCCGAAAAACAACAAAACGAGTTATCCGGTCGCAATGGCTGAAAAGCGGGCGCTCAGTCGCGCGGTTCTGAAATTGGCGGGCTTATACTCTGAGGCTGGTCTTATCGGTGAGGACGAAAAACCCGACGAATGAACGGCGACGAGTGGGGCGACCACTTCGCCGCGCTCGACGAACCGAGCGCGCAAGAGTGGGGCCTCCGGAAAAAATGCGCGTGGCTATGTCTGACGTCGGTCGACGACCCGCAAGACATAGAGGACGCGAGAGAGGACTTTCTCGACCCCTTGGCCCCTTGGACCCTTGACGAGTTAAAAGACGCGTTAAGCCGCCTCAGAATGAACCAGCGCCACCCGTTAGACTACTACGCCCCGGGACAAAAGGCAATGACAAAACATTTTAAAATGATTTGCGGGCTTTAACCAGTAAAAAACAAAAAAAAATGAAAACTTGTACTTCAATTTCCGGCGGCAAAAGTTCCGCTTACATAGCTAAAAACTACCCGACAGAGTTTAACGTTTTTTCTTTAGTGACTGTTTTAGATAAGACTTGCACCCCAAAAGATAAAGGCATTGTTAAAATAGTGAGCGATAAGATAGGCAAGGACTTTATCGGAACGGTTGAGGACGATATAATTTTACATACAATTTTGGACTTAGAGCAAGAAATAGGCAAAAAAATAAATTGGGTTTCTGGAAAACCTTTTGAAAAAATTATAGAAAAAAAAGGGGGGTATTTGCCCAATGTAATGGTTAGATATTGTACAACTCATTTAAAAATTGAGCCAATGTTTGACTGGTGGGCTCAAAATTTTACGGAACCCCTTCAAATGAATATAGGATTTAGAGCGGGCGAAGGTCGCCGCGCAAATAATATGCTCGAAAAATGTAACGACGAAGGCCTCCGGGCTTATGGAAAAACATTTTGGCAAAAACCAAATTTTCCAATGATTACCGATAATATACACCGCGATAAGGTTGTTAATTTTTGGAAAAATAAAAGCGTTCGATTTGCCGAGCAAAATAATTGTGTGGGGTGTTTTCACCGGAACCCGTTAACACTTAGAAAAATGTTCGACCTCCACCCCGAAAAAATGGAGTGGTTCTTAAAAGAAGAAGGAAAAAAAGGCAACAAGTTTAAAAGTGAAATTTCTTACAAGGAAATTAAAGCGCACAAACCGCAACACGAGATAAATTTCGACGAGTTCGATTGTGACTCTGGATATTGCGGGCTTTAATTTCGGCCTAAACCAGAGTAAAAAGGGCCGCCACTTGAGCGGCCTTTTTTTATGCTTAAAAATTCACTTTTGAAAGTATTAACCGGGGCGCCTTACCTTGGCAAAAATTCAATTTTAAATTATGGAATATATTCTCGAAAACTGGGCCACTCTTTTACTCGCCGCCCTCGCATTTATTGACGTTATTGTCTCGCTCACACCAACAAAAAAAGACGACCAAATACTCGGTTATTTTCGTCTGGTTATTAACGCAATAACCGGCGGGAATAAAAACAAAAGTAAAAAGGTCGAGCGTAGGTAGTGAGAAAACTCCGAGACACAAAACTCGGGGCGTGGTTAAAGACCACCGCGCCGGATATCTTGCGAACCCTCGGCGACATAGTTCCAGACGCCGGGGCCTTGGACTTGCTCGCCCTAATTTTAGAGGGGCGACTTAAAACGAAACTCGAGCGCCAAACTATGCGCGCCCTTATTGACGAGTTAACGGTTAGCCTTTCGGCCGAAGTTTCGACCCGTTGGCGGGCTGACTTGTCAAGTGACTCACCTCTCGCGAAAAACGTCCGGCCCGTTGTTTTACTGTCTTGTCTGGGTTTTCTTTTTGTTGTTATTTTACTCGACGCCTTCGTCGCCGTTAACTTTTCCCTTTCCGACTCGTGGCTCAATCTTTTGGAGGTTTTAGTCTTTACGGTTTTCGGGGCATATTTTGCGGGTCGAACGGTTGAGAAAACTATTAAAAAACGGTGAAAAAGTTCCCGAAAAGCGAGCCCAAAATTTCGCGCCGCCCCTTAGTAATTAAAGGCCCCCGGCGTATCTTAGTCTTGTCAGATATACACGTACCTTTTCACGACTCGACGGCGATAAAAAAAGCCGTTTCGTATGGAGTGGAAAACGGGGCGACAGACGTATATTTAAACGGCGACCTTTTAGACTTTTACAGTCTAAGCAGTTTCGCCAAGGACCCCCGCGAGAGGGACCTACACCACGAACTGAAAACGGCCGCGTCTTTAATTGAATATATAAGGGACGAAATTAAACCCGGGAAAATTTGGTTTAAGGTAGGCAACCACGAGGACCGTTTCGAGAGGTATATAAAAACCAAGGCCCCCGAATTAATGGGCGTTAAAATGTTCAACCTCGAGGACATTTTTAAAGCCTACAATTTCGGCGTCGAATTTGTTGAAACTTGGCGCGCCGTAAAGTTCGGCGATATCGTCGGGGTCCACGGTCACGAAGTCGGGCGAGGTTCGGGCGGTTTACACCCGGCGCGCTGGTTACATTTAAGAACCAACCGCGCGGCCTTTTGCGGCCACTTTCACAAAACCGACACCTTTATCAGTAAGGACATACTCGGAGAAAAAACAACGACTCACGCCCTCGGGTGCCTTTGCGATTTAGAACCGGAGTATTTAACAAAAAATAATTGGAACCACGGCGCGGGGTTTCTTATTTTAGACAGTCGAGGCCGCTCCGAATTTATTAATTTGAGATTATGAAACCACCCGAAAAACTCGGCGGCTCTGAGTGTTGTGAGGCGGCCGTTTATATTTTAACAATTTGCTCGGACTGTGGCGAGTCTTGCGACCTACTCGAAGAACCGGCCCCCGAGTTTTGCGAGAATTGTTTCGGCGAGGGTGAGGTCGGTCCGTTTGGTTACGATTTCCCAGAGTACAAAACTTGCGACGTATGCGGGGGGGGTGGCCTTGCCTCAGACGAGCGCGACCCTGACGACTGGCACGACGCCCGAGTCGACCGGTAATTTTAACGACCTTTCGTGTCGAAACTTTTCTTTTTATTTTTATATATATTTTTGTCAAATGGGTTTTTTCGACCGAATTTTTAAGAGTAACGAACCGCAACAAAAACCAGAGGCCGAGGCCCGGAGTTTTTCGGCGGCTATGTCTGGAACTTTGGGCGCCTTAATGGGCGGTACCAAAGTAAACACGTCGAACGTTTTAGAGTCCTCAGTTTTCCGGGCTTGCGTTCAAAAAATTTCCCAGACCGTCGCGAGTTTAGAGGTCGACATTTTTAAAGTCGACGGCTTAAAACAGTCGCGAATTTTGCACCCCCTGACGAACATTTTAAAACTCTCACCCCTCGAAGGTGTGACGGCGTTCTCGCTCTGGGAAAAAATGATATCGGACTCGCTAATTTACGGGCAAGGGTTCGCATTAATTCACCGCGATAATACGGCCCGAGTTTTGGGCCTTGAATACCTCAGCGCGGGCGACGCAAAACCGACAACGCTCGGCCCCGATAATTTGCCCGCCTTTCACTTCACCGAGTCCGACGAAATTTTCCTTTTAGACGAGTTATTTATTATCGAGAACTTTCGAGGAATTTCAAACGCCGACTTGCATAGTGACGCCCTTAGCTTATCGAAGGCCGCCGAAGATTTCGGCCTCGCCTTTTTTGAAAACGGCGGGAACGTTTCGGGAGTAATTACGACGGACCACCAACTCACCGAGGAACAATTTAACCGCCTTTCTTTTGCGTGGCACTCACGCAACCACGGAAAAGCGGGCCAACACTCGACCGCAATACTCGAGCACGGTATGAAATACGACCGCATCGGGAGCAACCCCGAGACGTCACAACTTACGCAAGTGAGAAAATACCAAGCGGAGGAAATTTGTCGACTTATGGGGGTGCCTCCGGCTCTCGTCGGTTTAGATACAAACGTCACTTTTTCGAACGTCGAGCAACAAGGAATATTTTTTGCAACCTACACAATCCAGCCCCTTATACGTTCAATCGAGCAAGAAATAAGCGTTAAACTTTTAACAAAAAAAGAGGCCCCGAGTATCGAGGTTCGATTTAATATAAGTTCTTTACTACGCGCCGACGCGAAAACGCGCGGCGAGTATTTCAGCGCTTTAATTCGTGACGGTATTGTCTCGATAAACGAGGCCCGTGAAAAACTCGAAAACCTTAACCCCGTCGAAGGTGGCGACACTCATTTCGTTCAAGTGAATTTAGCCCCCTTAAAAGCTATGAGCGAAAACGAGGCCCCTCAAAAAACCGAATTAAATGAGCAATAAAAACACACCTCTCACACCAAGCGAGAAAAACGTCGAGAGGCGTTTCACCCTTTTAACTGACTCCGATAATATCGACGGCGTGGAACTTCGCGAAGTCGACGGCGTTCGACGCGTCGAAGGTTACGCGGCCGTGTTTAACTCCGAGACAAATATCGGCGAGAGATTCGCCGAAGTTATCGCCCCCGGCGCCTTCGAGGGCCGACTCGCTGACAACGTTGTCGCGGCTTTAAACCATAACACCGGGCAACCTTTGGCAAAAGTGGGCGCGGGCCTTTCTTTGTCGGTTGACTCTCGAGGTTTAAAATACGGGTTCGACGTCCCGGACACTTCGACCGGTCGGGACCTTGTCGAATTAATGAGGCGCGGCATTGTAAGCGGTTCGAGTTTTGCCTTTACGGTTGAGTCTGACAACTGGGAACGCCGCGAAAACGGCCTCGACCTTCGAACTATCGAAAAGGTCGGGCGGCTTATTGACGTGAGCGCCGTAACGACGGGCGCGTATTCAGAGGCCTCGGTCGCTTTACGCTCTCAGGACGATTTTAACGACCTTTTAAACGACTCTAACAAACTTGTGGACCTTGACCCTATAAAAGAGGGGAAAGAGCCACCTACACCCCTTGAAACTCTCGAGAGAGGTGACAACGATTTAACACGCCACTCAGCGCGGGCCTTTTTAATACGCGCTAAATTAAACTGTTTAACTTCACAAAAACAAAAAAAGTGAAAAGTACAACACAATTAAAAGAGGCCCGAGGCGAGCGCATTGACGCCCTCGAGTCCATTGTTTCGACGGCCGAAGGTCGTGAAATGTCTGACGACGAGGCGACTCGCTCCGAGGAAATTATGAGCGAAGTCGACGACCTCGACAAGCAAATTTTACGCTCTGAGAAATTAGAGAAAACACTCAAGCGCGAGGCCGTGGCCGTTGCTCCGGGGCTATCTACTTCGTCAACTGACGAAATGGAGGGCAACCGTAAAGGGTACGACATCGGTAAAGCTATACGCGAGGCCGGACGCGGGAACCTTTCAGGCCTTGAGGCTGAAATGCACCAAGAGGCACAAAGAGAGTTTAGAGAGGCCGGCGTTTCGCCGTCTGGAACTTTACAAATTCCTATTGCGTTAATGGAGAAAAGAGCGAACACCGTCTCGACAACTTCGAACGTAGTCGGACAGTCTCAGCAAGGCGTTTTAGCTGGGTTAGTTCCTGACTCACTACTCGAAAGAGCGGGCGCGAATAGAATCACCGGCGTAGCTGGCTCGGTTCTTTTGCCAAGTCTACCAACAAACGCGACGGGAGTCGTTACGGAGGTTGCAAGCGCGCCGACTTCGAGCGCTATGTCTGGCGTAAAAATTGACCCCGTTAAAATGGCGTCAATGATTACAATCTCACAACAAGCGTTGAATATGTCCTCGGGCGCGTTTGACTCAGTTGTCGCGAACCAGTTCCGTAAACACTCGGGCGCTTTAATAGACGCCGA
>Ga0115001_10003840_pt1 | contig 11132 bp, 11 predicted proteins | sample ArcticOcean_MG_C_12_FD_89869 | JGI IMG/M metagenome (GOLD analysis project Ga0115001, IMG submission 89869) | Marine microbial communities from western Arctic Ocean - ArcticOcean_MG_CB8_130 | ecosystem: Environmental > Aquatic > Marine > Oceanic | place: Arctic Ocean: Canada Basin | collected... | reverse complement strand
TATAAACAACCCCCATCCAAACAGAACAAAAAAAAAAAAAAAAAAACGGCCCCCCCCCGGGCCCGCGGGGCCCGCGGGGCACGCAGGCGCCAAAAGGACCCCCCACGAGCCGGGGCGGGGGGGGCGGGGGCCCCCTCCGCCGTTTGGGCGCGGCGTCCGCTGCGGATCCAGCGGGCAAGGGGGGGGTCTTTTTTTTTTTTGTTTTTTTTGTTCTGTTTGGATGGGGGTTGATTATATGTCGCCTGCCGGTCTACGCCCAACGGTTTGGTTTCACGCAGCATGGCGGAGCGGCACGCGATCAACACGTTTTTGGAACACAAATCTGGCCAATACCGAGTCGCTGAAAGCGTGCGCGTTGGCGATCGAATGGGGTTGGTGCTCGAGTTGGCGACGCCGCGGGTGCCGCGGAAGCACGCTGCCCCAATCAAGGTTCGGCACACGGTGCTGCTCGGACAGACGTTTGCGCCCGACGGCGCCGCCGTGGGTGTTAACCGGTTCCCTGAGCAACGGTTGTTGGCGCAATCTGACGACAATGCTGGCACCGGTCTTGGGGACCGTTCCGTGTTTCAGCGTGCTGCTGCTGCGGCGACGGATTTTTTTGTGCTCAACGCATCTGGACGCGCCCGTGCAAAGGACGACCCTGGCGACGACCAGAATCCGCAGTCTGAGATGTTTGGCACGGTCCCAGTTGCGTGCACCTGCGACGACTGGAAGTGGCGCGGGGTTAAGCACAACCTTTCACGAAGCAGCGACCTCCGTGCTGCTGCCAAGACAGCAAAGCTGCGTCGCTTTGCGCGTGATTTTCGGAGTGTTCCCAATCCCCGGTTCTACGATACTTCGAGCGACAACGGTCTTGCGGCGCAGGGGGGTTGCCGGCACATGGTCTGGGTTACTAGAGAGTGGACTCCATCGGGGCGCCGTTTACGGCAACGGCGGGCCCCTGTTCGATTTCAACCAGACGCATAACGCTCGCTTGGTGCTGCGAGCGTGCAATCGAGCGAGCGAGCCGTTCACCCAAACTGTGGCATGGGCAACCGACTGATGGCGCCTGCTGATTTTGAACCAGACTCGGGGGGAACTGGGCCCAACCATTTGCAGCTTACCGCTGCTACCTTTCTGGTGCCCGGCGCCGTGTGCGTCGCGCAGGGTCGGCTTGTTGGTGTCTGCGTGCACTGCAGCAACGCCGTCTGCTCTACGTACGTGCACCGACCCGACCGAACCGCTGCGAACGACGCGGCGGACGTTCTTGACCACGTTCTTGTGTTTGCGTGGGTGTGCTACAACGTCTTTGTGCTTGCCAGCACGCCCCCGCGACCAGGGGCTGTTGGCGCTGCGGTAGGGTGCGCGCTGGTGGTTGCTGCGACCAAGGTGCGCACGCGGTACCTGCCGTACCGATCTCTGTCCCGGTACCGTGTGCATGCGGCTATGCACCTTTTTGGAACGCTTGGTTCGACGCTGCTTTTAATTTAATGTAAAGAAAAAAACAATAAATCAACCGCAATCTAAAGGGTGGCCGCACACTTTTCGCAGTAGAACGCCCCCCCAGGCACCGCATCGAGCCCAACGCAGCCAAGGTGGAACCACTTGCCGTGACTGCACTCGTCATTTTCACAACCTATCATGTCGTTGTCGTCCGCCACGATGCACGTTTTGCAGCAAAACTGCTTGAACCGGCCGGCGGTTTCCTTTTCCGTTGGAGTGAGGTAGATTTCGTCTTCTGGCAGCACGGCCGTCCAACCTTCCCCGGGAAACGCGGCTGGCCACTCTACCTCAAAGCCCTTGCCGTGCACTCGCACTGACCGATTAACGTCGAGTGCAAGTCGCGGCATGATGCCGTACGTGTTGGTGTCGTACCGAACAATGCACGGGTTTGGAACAACGCCGAGGTTAAAGGCGTCGGCCAGCGGCGGGACTACCGACACGGCGTTGCAGCTTTGGTCGGTTGCTTCGCCCATGTACACGATTTGCTCTTTCGTGAATTCAATGTAGCCGCCAGCGTCGACCTCGTACTGCGTGTACCACGCAAAGACAATTGTACCTTTTTGCATCGTCTGCGCAAATTTTCAAAGTTAAATTTAATAAAGATCGTAAGTTAAATTTAACTAGCACAATTAGAGTGAAAGTGTGCACCTGGCGTGCGCAGAAGGACGGTGGTAACACGCAGTTTGCGGTTTGTATGCAGCAGAACACGCGGCAGGCATTTGGATTTGGCGACGTGTTGCAAAGGTGCTTGCACATTCGCAGCGAAAACTGCACTTGTGTGTATAATAACCAAATTCGCACATGCGTGCACGCAAATTTATTTTATTTATGCTTGCATGTGCTGCTACGCTGTAACTAGTGTAGTGCCGCACTACTGCTTAAAAAGTTGAGCGAGAAACCGTATGCGAACTTCCCGATACACGCACTGGTTAATGGCGGGGCGGCTGCTAACCCACCGTACACCAGCTGCACGCACTTACTTTAGTTTCGTTTTTTTTTAAAAGCAAGTGGTTAAATTTACCTTAGACCATGTTATTAAAAAAAATCGAATGTTAAATTTTTATTTGTTGAATCCGTTGGGCTTTGAGCGGCTTGCGTGCACGTGCTGTTTAGTTAGGTCGAGCAGTTTCTGCGGTGGGTTGTCTGCCAATCGAACGGTGCCGTCTGCGATTGTGCACAACCCTGCGGAGACCATGTCTGCTACGGCATGGTGAAGATCGATTGGGGAAACGTTTGTTGTCTCTGCAATGTACGCCGGGGTGGTTTCCCCGTTGGCGTGCGCGACGGCTGCGGCGACCATGCCGTGCATTTCCCCGAACAGCGCCGCTGCAATGTCTTTCGAGTGCAGTGCAACGTCGGCGCGGTTTGCATGATTACCTGAGCTTGGCGCCAAAAACATCTGCGGCTGTTGCCGAGACGCCGTCTTGCTGTGCTTCGGCAGCCTTGATTGCGGCCACGGGTTCTCCCAGTGCTCGTTGTGCGTCGGACACGGCGAAGATGCCCGGGGCGGTCAGCGAGCTACTCACCTTTGCGCTGGTGCGTGCCTGCAGCCCGTCGATCGTGAGCGGCGTTCGGATCGCGCTGAACCGTACGTGGAGTTGCCCCGTGGTGTGCGCTTGGCCCAGCACCGGAACGGCTCGAACAATCAGACCAGTGTCGGCAAAGTTGCTCTTTGGCGTCAAGTTGCCCTTCAGCAGTTCCTGGCCCGCCAAGAAGTCCGCGTTCTTGACGACGATGCCGCCGTTGACCTCGGTGCGATTTTGTTTGAGGTACCTTCCCCCCATAAACTCTCGGTTGCCTTCGTTGTACTTCCAAAGTTTGGCCATCGGGCTTGCCGTCGCACCCAGTTCGAGCGGCACCAGGTGTCGTACTTCCCCCGCGCGTTCAAACGTTTCAATGTCCGGCGCGTGCGCGACTTCCGAGTGGTGAAGGCCTGCCCAGCGGGCAGCACGCGCGACGCCGAGTCGCGCCGTTTCGGCGGGGTGAACTGCCATCTCGGCTTCGGTCGGGCCGATGCTGAGCGAGACGGGGTGGTTCAACCCGGCTGCTGTGGCCACAACGTGCACGCAGTCGGCCGTTTGCTCGCCCAACGTGGAGCCGGTAGCATCAATGTGCGTGGCGCGTTGGGCTGTGTTGATTGGGCAGTTTCCGTGAAACACAATGCCTGCGGCGCCCATGGGGTCGCCGGTAATGTGGGCATCGTGAATTTTGAGCTCGGTGATGCCGAGGTGATCAATGTCTTTGGTGCCGCAGCTCATCATAAGCTGGTCTGGCGTGATGACGGCCATGTCGTTTGAGGTCGGCTTCATTGTGATGCAAAACATGGCCTCTTTGACGTTGTGCTCGGCTGCATTCACCACGTGCGTCAAGTCAGGGATTTTTTGGGACGGCATCTTGTTTATTACTTACAAAGGGGGGGGGAAAAAATAAAACTCGTACGTGCGTGAAGCGGGCTCTGCACTGCGCGCAACCCCGTGGCTTATAGTGCGTCCCCGCCCAGCAGGGGTGCGTCGGCCGTGGCTTCGTCCGGTGCGCCAAAGACAATGCGCGCGGCCTCCCGCATCTCCAAGTCTTCTGCCGGGGGAAATCCGCGGGCAATCCCCGTCTGCAGCGCGCCGACCTGCTCTGCCGTCGCCGGATACATGCCGGCGACCGCCAGCGTGTCCAGCGCTTTCCGATCTGCTGCTTGCGGCAAGGCCCACCGAAAAAAGGCGCCTGTGGCCCGCGGCAGCAGCTCGGCGTGCGACGTTGCAAGGATTGCGTCCCACGCTGGGTGCGGACTCCTGGCTGCCGGCTCGCCCAGCGGGTTGCCTTCGAGGATCAACGTGACGTCGACCACGCCCTTGAACCCCAACGAGTCTGCTACGTCTGCTGCCTTTGTTAGGCACCGCCACGCGTAGGCCCACGACACATTTTCGGCGGCCGGCAGCTTGATGGATGCCACGCCGCCCCGCGTCATCTTGATCGCGGGGAGCCGTGCCGGCGGCGCGGCGGGGCTGACGCCGATCCTAACGTGGATCGTGCACTTGATGCGCGGGTGGACGCCCGCCACCGCCGCCACCACGCCTAGCGCGGAGACGCTGAACGCGTGGTGACGGTCCCACGTGACGGCGTGTTCTTCGGTTGCCGCCCCGACCGGCGCGGCCCACCCGCTCCGGCGCAGCGGGCGAAGCGGGCGAGTGATGATGCCGAGTTCCTCGGCCCGGGTCCACCAGACCATTTCGGAGGCCGGCTTCCGAAGCTTGCCGCGGGCCTGGATGGCTGCTGCCCGGTCCGGCCGAGCGGTGTGGAGCAGCCGCAGCGCGGCGTACGAGTTGTCGGCGTACGGCATGGCCCACATGTAGAGGGCGACGGCAAGGCCGATTTCCTCGAGCACGCCGACCGGGATCGAGCTGGACGCCCTAAACTTGTCCGTCTGCGCGGCGCACGCCGCAATGTACCCGCAGTACGCCTCTGGCGTTGCCTCGAACAGCGGTTGTAGGTGCTTCCAGAGCCGAACCGATTTCCGAACGTTGTTAACGCCGTAGTACCGCCTCCCTGGCCCCGGCCGGCGGAAGCGGTAGTTGTTCCAGCAAGGGTCGCACATGACCACCCGCCGGTTCTGCGGCACAACGTTGGCCGGGCTGTCCGTGGCGTGGAATGCCGACTGGCACGTTTTCATCTCTGGGTGCGTGAACAACTTAATTTTAGCTGGGACGTTTGACGGCGTTTTGCGCCGCGGCTCCGCCGCGGTACGCCGAACGGTGAGGTCCGTCGTGTGGACGTCCAGCTTGATGGCCCGGCTTCGCAACGAGTAGAGCGAGTCGCTGGCTGCGCCGTTGGTCCCGACTTCCCTGTTTGGCGGCGGCAGGCCGTTCAGCACGTTTGGGATGGCATCAAATTTTTCCCGTTTCGACGAGCCCGGGACCAACGCGTTGACGGCGTTGAGCAGGACGTTCCCGCCGATGGCGACGGGCGTTTGCCCGCCGGGCGTAAAGTAGAGTGCGCCTTCTTCGACCACGCGCGCCAAGTTGTTTGGGCATGGCGCGCCCGCCGACGTTCTTGAATGCCCGTCCTTCGAGCGCGTGACCGTGTCGGGCACAATGTCGCCGATGGTGTAGCCTGGCATTGCGCGTCTGCACAGTTTGAATTGCGGCCGTTTGCAGGGGCAGTTGCAATTAGCCAACTGGCCTAGTCGGCGACGCACTTATATACCGCGTTTTGGCGCACTCCCATTTATGCGTTAACTTCAGCATGTCCAAAATTCAATTTACGTACTTCAACGCGGCGACGAATAAGATGGATGCAACGAAGCCAGAGCTGTTTACCGTTGTTGGCATCACCAAGGCAATGGCTTCCCTAACATCCAAGCTTGGTGGAGACGACAAATTCGTCGGGGCCGAAGTGGTGCGCGCCGGCGCGCTGCCAGCAAGCGTGCCAGAGCGGATCGCGGGCGGCGCTGACGCGGAGACGCACATCCTGCGGCTTGTGGTGGCGGCGGCCCCCCAGCGGTCGCCGTTTGACCCCGGGGCGCCCGACAGCGGCAATCCTCGGCGCAACAACGTTGTGTCGATTGTCGATGCCTTTGATGCCGGCGTTGACGACGTTTCGTCTGGCCTCTACTTTTCGCTTGCCGCGACTGCGGCCCCTGCCTCGTTTGAAGTGCTGGGCCAACTGATGGCGACGTACCTTGAGTACGAATCCAATTACACCGTAAATTCGTCGAAGCGGGCTGCAGCGCTGCTCGGCGTCTCCGCCGACCGTGCCGACGTTGTTCTTCGCGGCGGAAGCGCGGCCCGGCTGGTGAGCGCTGCGTTTGCCTCGGCCTGCACGTGTCCCGCGGCGTACGCTGCCTCGACCGGTGTGGACTCGGTGTGGATCCGGGCGGTGGTGCAGCAGCTGCGGCGCACACTTCTGCCGCTTGTAAACGCTGACCGGTTTACTAGCACCCCCGGCAAGACGCAAACCCCGCCGGGGCGCAAAAACAGTGGGCTTGCAAACGCCTGCTTCAAATCGGGCGTTAAATCAGGCAGCCTGTACTCCGTCCTCCGGAATGTCATCGCCAAAATCAACGCGGCAGCCGGCGATCCACCGGGGGCGGCGGTAGATGATTTTTTTGCTGGCGACAACGCCCCCCTTTACTGTGTCTCGGACTCGGACTCGGACGAGGCAGTCGACAGTTCTGTACGGGAACTTCTATCCGAGAAGCCACTGACGACGACGTCGCTTGCAGAATTCCACGCGTTTTCGCGCAAACCTCGCGCAGGCCCGCACGAGGTAACGCTGACGCTGAACGGTGACACGTACACCGGCTCAATCGATTCCGCGGACGCTAAAGCCAGCTTCGAAATCGAAATTGATCCCAGGCCTCGAGTCAGCACCAACGCTGGCGCGTTCATCCAAGACGATGCCACGGCTTACGAAGTCAACACTAAGGACGCAAATGTTTCTGTCAAGCAACAACACAAGCTCGCCGACGGTACGCCCCCATCGAAATTCGTTCTCCGATACACACTTGTTCAAAGTTTGATCGCGCAAGCAGCGGGGGCGTTCGTACGGAAGCACGACCAGCTTATGGCGACGTTGCCTAACTACCTCGAAGACCTTGTGCGGGCGAAGGTGTAGTCAGCGGGCCGCCGAGTAGCCGCCGGTTGCTTTGCTGCACTGCTTTCTTTTTTTGGCGTACAATTGTTTTTTTTTTGGTTGGAATGGTGCAGTGGCCCCCCCATTCGGATCCTGCCCGTATCGAGGCACTCGCGCGGTCGTGGCTTGCAACGATGCCCGCGGCGGAGATTGCCGAGCTCTGCGCGCGCGGCCTAACGCCTGCCACCACGGACGGGTTTACCGTTTTTTGGAGCCGTGGCAAGCCTACGGCGTTGGTTTGCACCCCCGACGATCTCCCCGGCAGCGTCGCCATTGCGCCTGCGCGGCTCACGGCGATCGCTCTGGCGTGCCTTTGGCTTGGAATGCCGCCGCTCGCGATGGCCTCGTTCTGCCGGCGCGGCGTTGTGCAGTACGGTGCGGGGTCGCCGTTTTGGTGCGGGGTTGCGGCCGCGCTTTCCTTTGCGGTGCAGCCGTCCCCCTCGTTGTACGCGGCTGCGCTCGGCGGCACGCCCTGGCGGCGGGAGTTTGTTGCGGCCGCCGGCGCGCGGTTGCACGCGCGGGGGTCTGGCACCGCCATCGATGCGTTGCTTGCGCTTGCCGTCGGCCGTCCGTGGACCTCGACGCGCGATGCTGCGTGGCCTGCTGCCGTGAGCCGTTGGATCTCCGAGCACCGGCTCGAGTACGCCGTGCATCGGACTGCGATGCCGTCGTCTGCGACCGTCGCCTTTTCTATCTACGGGGTGCACGTTGAGCTTGTGCACCGACGGGACGTTGTTTTTATTTTTTTGCTCTGCCTTTTTTGCGCCGACGCGCTTGGCTGGGGCGAACGGGTGCCAACTGCCGGCGAGCTGCCATCGCCTGTGGCGTACGCCTTTTCCAGGCACACCTTTGTGCACCGGCCGCAGCCGGCGCCGGTGCACCGGCTGCTTGCGGGGCTCTCGAGCGCTTCCGCCTAGACAAACTTTTATTTTGCAATTAAAAGCTCTGAATCGATTTTGAGAGCACAGTGGTCTTGTCCTATGAAAGGGACGAGCGTTAAGTTGGTCGGTTCGAATCCGCCTTCGGTGTTTTTGTTGAAGACGCCGAACGTGGCCGCGCCAATTGTGATCACGTCGTCTGCGTTGTAGCCGCTTCCCCCCTGTTGGAACGCATGCTGGCGTGGGTTGCACAGCCTTGCCTCCTTGTCAACCGTGGCTAGCAAGCACGGCTTTAAGGTGATGTCGCCTATGTCTTGTCGTTCGTTGCGCGGTTCGATTTTCGTGCCTTCAGTCCACATGTCGGGTTCGCCGGCGTCGGGTTTGTCGGCGGTTTTTTCCATGGCGGAATTGAGCAGTTGCGACATCGGCTTCATCTTTATTTTAGAGTTGTCCCAAAATACCTCGCAGACGGACGGAAACCTGCCATCCTTCTTCGGGGTTGGGTAACAGCACCCCGCCGCCGTGTACACCTGCATCAGCTGCGGGTACTGCGTGCTGTCCAGCAACTTAATTTCACCCCAGCCCCCTTCATTTGGCGTGCCGTACTTTAAGTTTGGGTAGAACCCTTTAAACTGGTCTTCCCACTTGGCAGGCGTCGGCCCCTCGGCGATGCAATTCGGGTGTGGGGTTGTTGGCCGCGTAGCCTCCCCCATCAACACACGCAGCTTGGGAGTCTTAGGGTTGGACATCTCGGTAAACGCGGTTACCAAGTTGGTTTCGTCTACGTCGACGCTGTCTGTGACGCCCCGTATCAGCGGCAGGACCCCCCAGATGCAATGTCCCATTTCGGGACCGCACGTTAGGCCTTGCATCTCGGGGTCGTTGGCCTGACCCAACGCGGTTTCCTGGGTTGCGGTAATGTGACACATGACTGCTGCCCCCCGCGTCTGTTCCCAGTGTTTAAGAATGCGGCTGCCGACCTCGCAGTCTGCAAACAAATGATTTGTCTTCGGATCGAGGGGAAACCGGAGCATCGTGTAGATGGCGGCGGCGGTGAGCGCATCTTTGTCGCAGTCACCGTTTTCGTTGTACGTGGCCCACTTGGTATTCCTGCTGTCGACTCTGTCGTCCGGAATAGTGTACGGTCCTACCAGCACTGCAATCGCGGCCATCCCGATTGCGTCGAGTTCGTCGTTCGAAAAATTGGTTAACCTGACTTTGGCGCAAAACATGTAAATGACCAAGTCCACCGCCGCCTTCCACCACTTCCGCACAGCACAGCGGTCGCTGCCTCGGAATGCGTTGATCGACGGCTGGCCCCGGTCTGCACGGTGAATTGCGACACCGCAGATGTCAGACGCGTACCAATGCACAAAGTTGCTTGTTGTGTTCATCATTGCTTTTTCCACCGTTGCCAGACTGCGCGTAAACGCATCGGAATTAAGCGCATCGTACCGGGCTTTTGCGTTTTTCTGCACATGTTCTGAGTGGCCTTTGGTTACAAATTTGATGCCGTACAGCACGATTGCACATTTGGTCGGAATTCCGGTACGGGCGTCGTGCAGCTTCACCGATACCGACGACGCGTCGCTTCGCGACACGTGCAGCTCGGCCGATCCCTGCGCTTCGAGGCGCTTGTGGGTGGCGTTGTACGTCAAGTACGTCACCTTCATGTACGTTGCACCTTCGGGCGGCATGAATTTGGCGACCTTAATTCCTGGATCCACGACGCCGAATGTCAACGCCGCCTGCGGCTTCAGCCACGACTTGTCGTATTCGGACCCCTGCACTGTGATGCAGAAGACACCTTGGCCATCTTCTGTCACCGGACAATTCTGGTAACTTCTGTCATCACTGCCTGACATGTTTGGACCGTCTCCATGTGGCCCTTTGACCGGGCCCATTTATATGTCGACTGATCGACGGCACCAGGTCCCGGGTACGCCGTCCGGGCCGGGCGTGCAGACGCTGTGGATGTGGTTGTCACCGCCGCGGTGCCCAGGTCGACCCACACGGTGCCCCCCGGAACGGCGACGATGGCCGCTGCGCGGTTTTGGAGGCACCGGACCACCATCTCGCGGACGTCGAGGGTGTGCGCTGCATACTCTGTCGCAAAGCGAAGCGTGCTGCGCAGGGACATTTGCACCGTTGGCGCCGGCATTGCCGCAGACGCTGGCTTGGATGGGGTTCCCGACGGGGGCAGCACCCCCCGCAGGACTGCTGTCCGCGCAACCCGCCCCAGGATTGCTGCCCACGATGTTTCGTCCGACAGCACCGTTTCGTGCACCTCTGCCCCGCGGATCGCGTGCTGCAGCGTTGCGCGGGGCGCAGCGTCGCGCAGCAGCACGGACAGCGTTGTTGTTCCTGACACGCCCACCATCAGTTTGACGGTGGTTGAGCTCGCGATGATTACCTGCGCGCCCATCAGGCGTTCCGCGTACCATGCTGCATTGCACGCGTTCATGATCGCACGCTCTTTGCCAGCGCGTTTATAGGGTGCACGTGCTCTGCAACGCCGGCGTACGCCAACTGCACCCGCCCCGTAAAGTCGCAGACGGCTTCGTACGGCGTCATTGTGGACGACGTTGAGGTGCCCATCAAGTACCGCTCGAACCGCGCCGGCATTTCGCGGACCAGCCGGGCAGCGGGTGCTGGAGACGCTGATGCGACGCGTTCTCTGAACGCCGCGTTGATTGCCAGCAGCGTCATCGTGGCCCATTGGACGTCTGCCGGCAACCGGTCTTCGTCTTCTGCGACCATTGCAAACACACTTGGATGGTCTAACGGTCCTCGGTCAACCGGGCACGCGCACGCTGCTGGGAGTGCCCGTTGCCGCTGCGGTTTTGCAGCGGCAACGGGCGGGTCGTCTGCGTGCGGCGCCCGGTCAATTAAACGGTCTGATCCCGGTGGTTCGGCGTAGTGCTTGGCAGCGATTCGAATTTCGTCGAGTGCGACGTTTGCATCGGCCATCAACACCCATACGTCGGCCATTTTTTATTTGTTTAATTTATAATTTTTAATTTTTTTTTTTGAAAAAAAAAAAATGGGGTTTAAAAAGCGTCTTGGTTTGTTGGATGTAGACAACGCAGCAAAGTCCGCGAGCAAAGGGCCCCGCTTTCACCGCCGACCTCCACGCCGGTCATGCCACCC
>Ga0115001_10003839_pt1 | contig 11137 bp, 11 predicted proteins | sample ArcticOcean_MG_C_12_FD_89869 | JGI IMG/M metagenome (GOLD analysis project Ga0115001, IMG submission 89869) | Marine microbial communities from western Arctic Ocean - ArcticOcean_MG_CB8_130 | ecosystem: Environmental > Aquatic > Marine > Oceanic | place: Arctic Ocean: Canada Basin | collected... | reverse complement strand
TATCAACAAAAGAAAATAAAAAATACAAACCAATCGAAAATATAACTATATACGTCATTCCAACTATAATTTTTAAATTAAAAGAGTTTATGTTCATAAATTATTTTGTATTAGTTCTCGTATCGTAGCTTAATATCAAGTGCTAATTATTGATTTATCATTGACAAATAACATTGTTCACGCCCAAAAAAAAATTTAAATTTAGACATTTTTGCTACATCATTAATTTTTATTACCTTCTTTTTCAAAAGCAAACTCACTTCTTGTAATGCTTTCTTTGAATTTACAGGTAAATCTGAACCAACATTATTAATAATTTTTTTAAAAATTGGTTCAATATTTTTTTTATATTCCGCATGTCCAAAATCCTCATTGTTCTTGGCGGCGTTAGCAAAATCAATACACATCATTTCAAGCTCATTATTTTTTTTATTAGATCGTTTTACTCCATTCATTCTAAAATCAATCATGCACTGACATATTGTGTCATATTCGGATAAAAAATTTTCATTAAATTTTCTTTTATTACCGTGCAAAGATTTAAACCATCTCCAATCACTGGTGAAATGTGGGACTGATTGATGTAATGAAAACTTATTATTAAGAATCTTGGCAAAAATTCGTGGCGTAGAAATGCCAACATAAATATGAGGATTTAATATACTATCTTGTATCCAATGTTTATGAGATCTGCTCATGCTGGATAGTGTTTTTAAATGAGAGGAAAATGCTTTTTCTAATATAGTAGTTTTTTTTCTCATGGTGTCTTTTTTTGAAATTAAACGATAACTAAGTAACCTTCGTAAAAAAGTAGCCATTCCTCCAATTGGTGAGTAAAGCGTATGAATCATTACCCCTCCCGATTTAACTAAAGAGGAAAATTTTATGTACATTTTTTTTTCATAATCGTCTGTGCCACCTAACCACCCCTCGCATATAGCAAGGTCATACAATTTATTATTTTTATAATCTTCTAAACTTTTTAAAACTATGTTTGGTTTTGTGTGTTTTGAGGTGAAGTTTTTAAAAATTTTTCTAATATCTTTAACTCCTATTGGGTTTGGTTCAACTAGTACGTAGCTCTTTGGAAGCAATGAAGCAGTATATATGCTGTTGTGTCCAGAGCCCGGTCCAATCTCTATAATATCTTTACCTTTAAGGAAACTTGGTATTAATCCAAGTAAGCGATAAAGGCTTTCTCTAGTTTGAAAATGTTTTTTTAAATCAGAAATATCTTGATGTACTGGAGATATACCTTCTCTTACATAATATTCTAATTCGACGGATTTATGTGAATAAACCATATATTTTATTTTATAATACTTATATTCAAAAATTAAAATTCACTTAGATATTTTATTAACGTGTTCATTCTTGTTGCATTATTTACCATATTGTTTTGTTACTATCAATAATTTTGGTATCCTTAAAAATTTTTATCTCTTTTTTTCCAAAACAATAACTTTTTAAGTATATAAATAATTTGCTTTAAAAAAATTGATGCAACACTGCCTACCACGCTAATCAGATTGTGTAATTTTAAAGCTTGTGATGTTTCGGATAGAGATTTTTTTGTTTCGAAAAGTGGTTTTATTTCTACTTCAAAATAAGTTTTATTTTGCCTTATGAGATCTGTAATCAACTCTGCTTGGTAGGCAAATCCTGATCCTCCTTTATTAAAGGATTGTACGTTTTCAAGTAAATAAATATTATCTGAATTATAATATTTTACATTATTTAAAGTAATTAGATTAATTAAACTGACAAATAGTTTTGAAAGATTTCTTCTAAAAAAACCTCTTTGATCATTGAAATATGATAATATTATATCGGCTTTACCAATATTGTTCACTAATTTTTTTAATTCTTCTGGAGGAATACCGCCATCTCCAAATACAATCATATAGTACTTGCCTTGTGCCCTGCTAGCAGTTAGCCAAAAATTGAACCCAAGTCCTTTGTTTATTTCATTAGAGAATATTTTTATGTTTATGTTCGGATTATTTTTTTTAAATTTCTCAATTAATTCTACTGTTTTATCAGTTGAGGCATCGTCTGCAACCAACACTTCATAATTTATATTTTGAACGCCTTCTCTAATATTATTAAGTGCCGTAACAATATCGTCTTCCTCGTTGAAACAAGGCACAAATATGCTTAGGGTAATTTCTTTCACACCATTACCAACGATTGTGGACATCAGGCTTAATTAGCTCATTATAAATAGAATTAATTTTTGGTAATAAAGAAGAAACATCTTCTAAATCAGATGCTTTTGTGTTCATTTGAACCTGAGATTTATTTACTGCTCCTGGTATAACAACGCTAACCTCATCATGCATAAGAATCCATTTTAGTGCTAAATCTGTTAATGAAAAATTGTCAGGAAGTAAATCTTTTAATCTTTCAACAGCTTCAAGACCTTTTTCGAAATTAACTCCTGAGAATGTATCTCCTACATCAAAAGCTTCACCAGTAGTATTATAATTACGGTGATCATTTTCAGCAAATTTTGTATCTTTATTAATTTCTCCGGTTAGCAATCCACTTGCAAGCGGGCCTCTTACAATAATTGCTACATTTCTTTTTTTAGCCTCTCTAAGAAAAGTTTCGGCAGGTTTTTGCCTAAAAATATTGAATACCATTTGAATACTTTTCACATTAGGGTGCTTAATGGCCTCCATGGCATCAGATATTTTATGTACGCTAACGCCGTAATGAGCAATTTTTCCTTTTTTAACAATTTTATCCATTTTTTCATAAGTTTCTTTTTTAGAAAGGTCTTCACTTGGAGGACAGTGTAATTGCACAAGATCTATGCATTCTACCCCCAGGTTAACAAGCGACCTATCAACAAATTCTTCCATATATTCTCCTTTAAATCCTTTAGAATAATTTGTTCCACGTACTCTTCTTCCAAGTTTTGTGGTAATAAATAATTTTTCTGATGTAGATTTAATAAGATCTGCTAAAAATTTTTCACTTCTTCCGTCACCATACATATCAGAGGTGTCAAAAAAATTTACCCCTCTATCAAGAGATTTTTTTAAAAGGTCTCTCGCATCACGATCTGTAACGTCACCCCAAGACCAGCCTATTTGCCAACAGCCCAAACCTACTTCAGATATATTCCAATCAAGATCTGAAAATTTTCTGTATTTCATTTTATTTTTTTACTAAATTTTTTGATTGATAAAATGAATATAAACTAGATTTTGACTTCTCATAATCAATTCTATTTTAAGTATGACTGTATAGCTCTAGTAATATTAACTTTATTAACAGGGGTTTTATTGGCCATATCTTGAATATTTTGAGCAGCAACAAGGGCTGATAAAAACATGGTAAATTTTATATCAAATTTTTTGAACAAACTTATTGCAAGAATTGCTAACATTGTATCTCCTGTTCCAACCTTATCTACAATCTTGTTTGCAAACGCGGGGCAGCTATTTATTTCCTTTAAAGTACTATTGTATATAGTTGATCCCATTGAACCAGATGTAACATGGGTGTATTTAGACCTGAGTTTTTTGGAAAGCGTTTTAATTAAAGGTATGCAATCCTCAGTTTTATTTCTTAATTCATGACGCATCTCGGTTTCGTTGATGGTGATAAAATTTGCTCCTATATACTTAGAGATAACATGAAAGCCTAAATTAGATGCGTTTAGCTGTGTGTTAACAGCAATAAATTTAGACTTTTTAACAATTAATTTTGCGGTTTTGTCAGAAATTAAACCATGTCCATAATCTGAAACAATTACCAAATCATGATCTTTTATAAGTTTTTGTATCTTCTTATTTAATTTACTTTCTTGATCTCTGTCTAAAGGTACGTCATTTAAAGAATAGACCCCAAAAATTTTTGTTTTGTTAATGTGTTCAATATATCTTTTCTTTGTTATTGTTGGAGAGTTTTTTTTGTTTAAAAATATTGTTTTAATATTTTTTTCTAAATTATTTTTAATAAATTTCTTTTCATCATTTTTTTGTCCTATATTTGTTAGGAGTGTTATTTTTTTGCAAAAACTTGATACATTTCTAGCAATGGCAGCTGTGCCTCCTATATATTTTTCTTTATAAAGATCACGCAAAACTAATATTGGTTCCTTTCCTGACTTGCCTAAAGCTTCGCAGTAAACATATTCATCTATAATAGTTTCTCCAATAACCAAAACTTTAAGATCTGAAAGTGAATTCATTGTACTTGAAATTTTACTATCACTATTTAAATATGTATTTTTTTTTATTTTATTTATGATTAATTTTTGTTCATCAGTTAAATTAAAATTAGTTTGATTGATAATTTTACTAGAACTGAATAATTCAGTAACTGTGTGAACAATTCTTCCACCGACACTTTTAATTGCTAGAGCTTCTTTTTTAATTTGATTTGTAATATCTAGATTGTAATTTTTGTAATCTTTTCCCTTGCAATATATGCTTGGTTTTAGAATTTTAATTAATTGAATTGCGTTTGGATAAATATTAGGCGCAACGTAGTCAACATCTTTTAGAGCTGCAATTGATTCCATTCTTGTGTTTAAGGAAAAAATTGGTCTGTTGGGTCCCTTATTAACAAGTTTATCCTGAGTTACAGTAACAATAAGAATATCACCTAATTTTTTAGCTTCTTTAAAGTGATTTATATGCCCGATGTGAATTAAATCAAACACACCATGACAGTGAACGATTCTTTTTCTTTTTTTTTTAAATTTAGAAATAATTTTTGCTAAATTTTTAATTGAAATTATTTTTTTCACAAATTTTTTAATATTATTTTTTATCTAATAGTTTGACAATATATGTGTCATTTAATATTAATGAGGATAATATGCAAGTAATATTGGGTTATTTAGCTTTTTTTTTAATATTTTTTTTACTACAAATTTTTTTTTTTAGGCTGCTTAGAATTAATATTAATAAACCTTCTATAATTTTATTCTTTATTATTATTTCAATAATTATTGGATCTTATTTTTTTTCAATAGAATTATTATTAAATTTGATAATAATAAATTTAACAATAATATGTTTTTACACGCTTGTGCCTGGGATAATAAATCATGGACCAGGTTTAGAAATTATTGATTTAATTGCAAACAAAAAAATTAATAAAATTAATATTTTAAAAAAATATTTTTTAAAAAGTAAAGTAAGTAAATCAGTTGAAAAAAGATTGCAGATTAATATTTCTTCTGGTCTGATTAAATTAAATAGAGGAAAATTTGTATTGAAAAAAAATACTATAAATATGCTTAATATTTTTAGGATAATTAAAAAAATTTACAGAATAAAGTCAGATGCTTACTAAACTTAATATTATAGTTATTTTGCTACCTTTTTTTTCTGTTTTTATCTCAAGTATTTTATTCTTAATTTTTCAGATATTTTCTAATAAGAATTATCTACTGAATTTAATAATTTCTTTTTTGACTATATTTAGTTTAATTCTTGTCATAACCTATAAAATTAGTTCCAGTATTAGCGATAAAGAGGTGTTTTATTTAATATTTACTTACATGTGTACTTTTTATCTTTTTATGTGCCTCATTCAATCGCAAGTAAGCAGCCTACAATTAACAATATTGAGGATGATTTACTTATATCCAGGAATTAGCAAGAAAGAAATATTAAAAAAATATAATGCTAATAATATTTTTAACGAAAGAATTAAAAGACTAGAATCAGGAGGAATGATTTATAAAAAAAACTCATCTTTTTTTATAAAAAATAATAAAATTATACTATATTTAAATTTTACTAAAATTTTAAAAAAAATATTTATTAGTTAAAAGATGAAATTAAATTTATGAATAAAGTATTAATTTTAGGTACATCTAGTTTTGGAGGAGCGGCTACAGCTGATTTTTTACTTAGCAAAAAATTTTTTGTATTAGGAACATATAGAAGAAAAAAAAACCCCCTTTATCAACCACAGACTCAAAATTTAAAAAAAAAAAATTTTAAAGACTTTAAAATTGATTTTGACCAAGACAAAGATATATCAAAGATAATAAAAATTATTGATAAGTATAAACCAAAATATATAATCGATTTTGCATCTATCTGCATGGTTAGTGAAAGTTGGGACTACCCAGAAAATTATATTAAATCTAATTTAGAAAAAAAATCAATATTAGTGAGAAAATTATGTAGTAAAAGGTTTCTTAAGAAATATATTTATATTTCTACTCCTGAAATATTTGGGTCAAATAAATATTCGATTAAGGAAGATTCAAACATATTTAATCCTTCTACGCCCTACGCGATAAGTAAACTTGCATTTGAAATGATGTTAAAATCTTACGGTGCCCATTATAATTTTCCATATATTATTTGCAGATTTTCTAATTTTTTTGGCAAAGGTCAACCAAATTATAGACTAATACCAAAAGTTTTTTTAAATATTTTTTCCAAAAAAAAATTTTATTTAGAAGGTAGAGGACAGTCTCAAAGAAATTTTATTGAAAGTTATGATTTTGCTAATGGGATATATCTTACAATCAAAAAGGGTGTGGTCAAAAATAAATATCATTTTTCATCAAATAAATTTTATTCAATTAAAAAAATTGTTCAGATTATATACAGTCTAAAATCTGAAAATTTTAACAAATTTGTAAAATATACCAAGGAAAGGAAAGGGAAAGATCAAGCTTATAAGTTGGACTGTAAAAAAACTATTAAATCTTTAGGGTGGAAGCCTAAAGTAAGTTTAATTAATTCTTTAAAAAAAATAAAAATTTTTTATGAACAAAATTTTATAAAATTAAAGAAATTAGACTCAATATATAAAGACAAAAATTTTTTAAATAAATAGTTTCTTCCTCTATTTTAGAAAAAATATATTATCGTTGCTCTTTCATGGGTATTGCTGTTACTTTTAGATTTCTAGAAAGTTTGTTGTAAAATAGACTATTAATTGTTATTATGTTAAATATAAGTAATTTTTATAGCCTTATATCTAAATCTGTTGAGATATCGATTAAAACCAATTAATCACTAAAAGTAATGAATAAAAATTTTAATTTTTTACCATCTCAATATAAAAAAAATAATTCTAAAATAAATCATAATTATCTTTCAAGTCAATTTTCTGATTACAAAAAAATTCTTAATAAAATTTCTAAAGTGGTTAAAAGAAATGATTTTACCCTTGGCGAAGAAGTAAACAAATTTGAAAGAAATATAAGCAAATTAATTGGGGCTAAACATGTTCTGGCAGTTGGAAGTGGCACAGACGCTATTATGCTTAGCTTAAAATGTTTGGGTGTAGAAAAGGGAGATGAAGTTATTACTACCCCGTTTACTTTTTATGCAACAATTGGTGCAATTGTAACGTCGGGTGCAAAACCTGTATTTGTCGATGTAAAAGATGATTACAATATAGACCCTGATTTGATTGAAAAAAAAATTACCAAAAAAACTAAAGCAATTTTACACGTTCATTGGGGTGGAAAAATATGTGATATGAAAAAAATTTCTAAAATTGCAAAAAAATATTCAATTCCAATAGTTGAGGATGCATGCCATGCAATTCTAGCAAAAAAATATGGAAAATTTGCGGGTAACTTTGGAAGTATGGGCTGCTTTAGCCTGCATCCTTTAAAAAATTTAAACGCATGGGGAGACGGTGGATTTATAATTATCAAAGATTCTAAAGATTTTAGAAAACTATCTTTAATGAGAAATCACGGTCTAGTAAGCAGAAATAAAACATTGATGTTTGCATACAATTCAAGATTAGACACGATTCAAGCTGTTGTTGCTAACCACTTACTTAAAAAATTGAAGAATATTACAAAAAAAAGAATTTCAAATTCAAATTATTTAGATAAAAAGCTTAATTATTTTAAAGAAGTTCAATTAATTCATAGAGAGAAAAATTCTACAGAAGTTTTTCATCTTTATTGTTTGAGAATAAAAAATAAAAAGAAAGAAATAATTAAAAATTTAATAAAAAATGGAATAGATGTAAAAGTTCACTACCCTGTTCCTATGCACCTTCAACCTGCAGCGAAAAATCTTGGGTACCGTAAAGGGAGTTTTCCAGTGACAGAGAAAATAGCTAGCGAAACTATCTCTTTACCGGTTCACGAATTTATAACCAAAAAAAACTTGAATAAAATTATATCGATATTTAAGAAAGTATATGGTTAATAAAAAAATTAAATATTTTGATTTAGGTAATAAGTTCAAAAAAACCCAAAATCTTTTTCTAAAAGAGATATCTATAGCAGGAAGAAAAGGTGATTTTATACTTGGTTCAAAAGTCAAAGAATTTGAGAATAAGATTAAAAATTATACGAAATCGAAGTATGTAATTAGTTGTGCAAATGGTTCTGATGCAATTGAATTATCTCTAAGTTTACTTAATATTAAAAAAAATGACGAAATAATTACAACATCGAATACTTGGATATCTGTCGTAAATGCAATCTTAAATTTGAACGCTAAACCTGTTTTTGTCGACATAGATAATAGTTTAAATGTCGATCCAAATAAAATTGAAAAACTTATTACTAAAAAAACTAAATGTATAATTATTACTCATTTAAATGGTTTGGCTTGTGATATGACAAAAATAAAAAAAATAACCAACAAGTATAAAATAAAATTTATTGAAGATTGCTCTCAAGCGATAGGAACTACTTTTAAAAATACTCATGTAGGTAACTTTGGTGTTTTAGGAACTTTCAGTATGCACCCGACAAAGAACCTTGGTTTATTTGGTGATGGAGGATTTATTATTACAGGTAATAAAACATACTATGAAAAACTACTTATTGTTAGAAATCATGGACTGGTTAATAGAGACCATGTTCGGTATGCTGGTAGAAATAGTAGGCTTGATACTTTTCAAGCTATAGCTGGTTTAATAGGAATTAAAAAACTTAACGATACATTAAAAAAAAGGTTTAGAAATGCGAAGTTTTATGAAAAAGAACTTAAAGTATTGGATAATTTCATTGAAACACCTATAAAAAATAAAAGTAAAGAGAGTGGTCATACTTTTCATAGATATGTGGTTTTTTGTAAAAATAGAAATAAACTTTTAAAATTTCTAACAAATAAAAATATTGAGGCAAAAATTCACTATCCTGTTAATATTCATCAACAACCACCTTTTAAAAAATTTTATAAAAATAATTTAAATGTCACTAATAACTTAAACAATAAGATACTTAGTTTACCAATTCAGGAGCATTTAAAGCAAAACGAGTTAATTAAAATTGTTACCAGTATTAAAGAGTTTTACAAAAATTAATGAAAATACTTATTACAGGTGCTTGTGGTTACCAAGGGACAAAATTGATACCTTTGCTTCTATCCAAAAAACATAAAGTTACTGCGATAGACACTCAATGGTTTGGCAATAAATTAAAAAAAAACAAAAATCTTAAAAACTATAAAAAAAATATTTTTGATATTAAAAAAAATGATTTAAAAGAAATAGATGTAATTATTCACTTAGCTTCAATTGCTAATGATCCTATGGGTGACTTAGACAAAAACCTTACCTGGGAAGTTTCTTGTCTTGGAACAATGCAACTTTTAGAGCTTGCTGTAAAAAATAAAGTAAAAAAGTTTATTTATGCTTCCTCCGCTTCAGTATACGGAGTGAAAAAAGAAAAAAAAGTAATAGAGACACTAAGCCTAAAACCTATATCCACCTATAACAAAGCTAAAATGATAGCGGAAAAGACAATCTTGTCATACTCAAACAAGATTGATGTAACGATCGTAAGACCCGCTACAGTTTGTGGTGTTTCACCTAGAATGAGATTTGACCTAAGTGTAAATATGATGGCTTACCAAGCTATTAAGAATAAGAAGATGACTGTTTTTGGAGGACAACAAACAAGACCAAATATACATATTGATGATTTATTAGATTTGTACCAATTTTTTTTAAAAAAAAATAGAAAATTTAATGGAATTTTTAATGCTGGATTTGAAAATTTAAAAATTATAGAAATTGCAAAAAAAGTTAAAAAAATTATTCCAGCGGAGATAAAAATATTTAAGAATAATATAGATATTAGAGACTATAGATTAGACTCATCAAAATTATTAAGCTTAGGATTTAAACCGAAAAAAAATGTTGGGGACGCTATAAGAGAAATAAAAGAACACTACGGTAAAAATATTAACAAAGTAGATAAATCTTGTTTTTCAATAGAGTGGTTAAGTAAAAAATATAAAAAAATTTAATATGAAAAAAAAAACTTACAATTATGATAAAAAAAAAATCTTAAAACCATGGGGATTTGAATATACTATTTTTAGAAATTCTGATAAATTAGCAATTACATATGTAAATATTCTCCCAAATAAACAAACTTCAGTTCATTGTCACCCATTAAAAAAAACTGGTTTCATAATTTTAAGTGGTAAAGCTAAAGTTCAGATCGGAGTTTATAAATCAAATACAAAAATATATAAATCTTCCTCTATTTTGGTGTTAAGAGCTGGTTTATTTCATTCGCTTAAGTGTGTCTCTAAAGAACCTTTGATTGCTCTTGAGTTTGAAACACCTGTAAATAAAAAAGATCTTGTTAGGTTTGAAGACCAATATGGCAGACAATCTAAACCTTACGAAAGCCATAAAAAAGTGAAAACTGATTCTTTACTTACTTTTTTTAAAAAACCCAAAAAAAATAAAATTTGTAAATATTCAATTAACGATCTAGAAATTTTAATAGAAAACTACAAAAATTATAAAAAAATGTTCAAAAATAATAATAGCTCAATCTGTGCAATACTGGATGGAAAAATTGTTAACAGAGATGGTAAACAAGTAATTGGCTATGGTGAAATAGTTAAAACTCAAACTCTTAAAAAATTATCTAGTCAATTTAAAATACATAGAAATATTATATTAATGAAAGTAGCTAAAATAAAAATAAATAATCATAGAAAAAACAATTTAATTAAAATAAACTAATTCCATGAACAAGAAAGCATTAATAGTAACTTCTAAGCTAGTACAGGATCATGAATTTATTTATCCCTTTTATAGGTTAAAAGAAGAAGGTTACGAAGTGGATACATTTAATAGTGAAGAAAAACAAACCCTAGGTTATTTTGGGACAAAGATACCCCCTAAAGAAGATGACAAAATAGTTCAGTTA
>Ga0115001_10003834_pt1 | contig 11143 bp, 7 predicted proteins | sample ArcticOcean_MG_C_12_FD_89869 | JGI IMG/M metagenome (GOLD analysis project Ga0115001, IMG submission 89869) | Marine microbial communities from western Arctic Ocean - ArcticOcean_MG_CB8_130 | ecosystem: Environmental > Aquatic > Marine > Oceanic | place: Arctic Ocean: Canada Basin | collected... | reverse complement strand
CCGCTGCTTCGGGTGCTGCTTCGGGTGCTGCTACGGGAGGCGGTGCTGCCGCAAAGTAGTTGTTGATTGTGGTGTTGTTGTTGATCGTAGTGGGTTGTGTCGGTGGCGCTTTGCGCTTGCGCGACGACATTACAGAACACACGCTGCGCTACACACACACACACACGTGCCACAACACGCAAGTCACTGTCCCTGGCATCGGCCTCGCGCTTGCGCTTGCGCTCCTCCTTTTGCTCGGCCCGCTTCTGCTGCCCCTTGCGCAGCGCCTCGAGGCGCTTGCCGAGCTCGCGCTCGGACGACGGCATCTATTGCTGCTGCATCGGGACTGCGGATACGAAAAGGGAGAACGGGAAGCACGAGTCCAAAAACAGTAGGCGTAAAAGCCGCAAACCTGCAGTTTTCGGACCTGAAAAAGCGAGCACCTGCAGCAACCCGCGGGGTACCGCACCTGTCGGGGCAGACGGGGTCTGTGCTGCAGCCCGCGTTGGCTGTAGCCAAACCGGGAACTGTTGTGTCTTGCGACCTGTGTTCTCTGAACGAGTAGCTTCTCTCCTCTCGTTTCTCAAGCACATGGCGGAATTCGGACCGCAGCGGCAGCACGGCATCCGCAAGGGAAAGGCGTACGGGCAAACGGGAAGGCGGGTGCTGACCGCCACGTTTGCCGAGTGCGGCGAGAACGAGCCGGGCATGGAGATGCTCGGCCAGATGGGGCCGCCCGAGATTGCGATCACGGTGAAGGAGCTGAAGGAGGTGCACGCCGTGCTGACAGAGGCGGGACACGAGTGCTACCTGCACAAGTTTCATCGGGCCGTAAACCATGGTCCCCTCGGTCCCGTTGCCGAGGCGCTGCCGGAGGCCGATCCGCTGCCGGCAGCGGGGGTGCTGGTCGTGCGGGGTCTCTTCAAGCCGGAGCTCGTGGACGCAGCGGAGAAGGCGCTGTGGGACGAGTCGGTGCCGATTGACACGATGGCGCTGATGGGTCGCGGCAAGCGGCGGAAGGTATTCAACAAGAATGCTCGCCACAACAACTGCATGACCGAGGGCGCCACGCGGTCGCCGAACATTGCGAGCAAGGAGGACTATGCGGAGGGCAAGGGGTCGGTGCTCGCGCTCGAGGAGTTTCCGCACATGAACAAGATGCGCCGCCGCGTCGAGCGGCTGCTGAAGCGGAAGCTGGGCGTCGTCGAAAACAACTACTACTATCGCGTCGGTCGGGAGAACGGCATCGGCTGGGTGCGCCTTGTGGTTCGAACCCATCAGCCACGGACACCTGCCTTTGCAAGTGGTACGCCGTGCATGTGGTTGCCCCCCCCGCCCCTGGCAGCACGGCGACAAGGAGCGGCGCGTGGCCGTGCTGCTGCGCCTCGGCGAGGCGGCAGCGCAGATGCCGCTGCACTACCAGTGGTTTTGGAACTACAAGGGATGGGGACCCATCTTCCAGTTGCCGCTGCGTCACGGCGACGTGGTCTTCATGTCGCGCGTCGCCGTCGGCACGGACTGGGACGACGCGCCAAAGAAGCGCTGGACGATGCGCCACGCCACGGGCGTCTTTCACTCGAAGCCAAAGAACGCGGAGCACGCGACCGTGCTGCAGATGCACGCGCCCTGAACAGACGAGCCGCGTCATAACGGACTTGTGAGTGTAGGGTAGGCGCGATGCGTTTTGCGTTGAAACTGAGCTTCTCTAGTCGCATACCACGCTCACGCTCACGAAACGACCACGATACCACGAACGAATACGGCCAACGCGACTCTGTTTTGCGCGCGTCGGTCCGAAGGGGAAAGGGGCAAGGAGGGAAGGAAGGGGGAAGGAGGAAGAGAAAGGAGGAGGAGGAGGATGAGGAGGATGCAACGCAGACTTGTTCGTCCCGTTGATCTCTTTAGGCCTTGGAATAGACCATCTGCGCGTGCTGTGCAATCTCCAGGCCCGTCATGGCGTCGCGTGCCGTCTTGAGCGACACGCTCTCTCCGCGGCGCCAGCGCGCGTCCTGACACAGGGAGGGGCGCTAACCGTCAGTTACCTGCGCACGTTCTCGGAACATGTGTGAAGGGTCAGTTGTGTTGTGTTGTGATGCCCAAGCGTCTGCCGTGCAACACGGCTGCTGGTGCCTCCATCGTGCTCGACAAAATTCGTTCGTCGCGGTTTGAGGCGTCTCCAGAAATGGAAGATCCTCGCTGGTGGTTCAAGAAGAACTGCAAATCCACATTGAATTTGCGTTGCACAGAATGTGGCTTCCGCCCGGACAACGCGACAGTCGACAAGTTCATGCAGCGTGGTTCTGCATCTTGCTGGTGCAACAACCAGGCCAAGTGGTCGACTGAGCAAGGCGTTGAGCGTGTCAAGCAGCTGATTGCCGAATCGAGGTTTGAGCTGTGTCCTGGTGTGGATCCAATAGCTCTTCAGCGAGAGTTGTGCAGCGAAACCAAGCTGCCCCTTGTTTGCACGACATGTGCGTACCAACCGCTCAATTGTCTGCTGCGTCATTTCAAAGATACGCGTACGGCCGCGTGTTGGTGCAACGGACAGGCGCCGTATGCATCTGCTGCAGGCCACGCCCGAGTACTGAGCGTCGTCTCCACTGCTGGCCTTCAGCCTTCAGAAGACTTGCGTAGCCTTGAGTGGTACCTTGCAAATGTGCACGGGGAGAACGACGCCGTGCCGCTCGTGTGTTCCGATTGCAACTGCGTCGTCACCACAACATCGATCAGCAACCTGATCAGGCGCGAAAGCGCTGGTTGCGATTGTCGGTGGAAGACACAGCGCATGATCCGCGACTGGGTTGCAGAGCATGTCAGTCGTCTGTATCCGGGGATTGACGTGGTATTCGAGCTGAAGGCGGCTGAGAGGATACAGAGTCGTCGTGCCGGTGGTCGCATGGCGTATGATGTCGCGCTTCAGGAAGGCTCGACAACGCTTCTCATTCTTGAGATAGACGGCAGGCATCACTTCGACCTAGTGCCGGCGTGGGAAGCAACCAAGGCGAACGACTTGTCCAAGGAGATTGCAGCGGTTGAAGATGGCACCCCCATGCTGAGACTCTCTCAGGTTGATGCGTGGCGCAAGAAGTTTGCGTGGAAGGCTTGGCTAGAGAAGATGATTTGCGCCGCCGTAGACAAGAAGCTTGCAGCCACAGTGTACCGCCAGCCCGGGTGCGTTTCGTACGCGGTAGGCCAGTACGTTGCTCGGCGCCGTGGAAGCGTAGTTGAGGTTGTGTGAGGGATCACGGAAAGGGTTCGAAATGTGTGCAAAGCTTACTCCTGGAATGGCGTCGGGTCCAAAGTGGCCCTGTCCCGGCACCAGCGACATGAAGGACCGGGTGAAGGGGTCGTACTGGCGGTGCGGCCCCACGAAGCACGTGGCGTTGTTTGTCGAGCCCTGCGAGATGAAATCCTGGTTCTCTGCCGCCTGGGATGCGCAAAGGTAGGCGAAACTGGTCAGTTCGGAACATTTCTAGCAGGGGCGGTTCGAGTGTGCAGGATCGCAGGGGATGCGTCGGGAGTGCAAGGAGTGTGGAGAAGAGACTAGAATCGCACAGTTCGAGGCAACATTTCGTACCTTCATGTCCTCGCCAAAGTGCACCGAGCGCAGGTTGAGCTTGCCCGAGTAGGCGGTGAAGGCCTCCTGGCCGCCCGGGAAGGACATGTGGTCGCCGCCCGTCGCGGTCGTGACCTCCCACGGCAGAAGACGCGTCGTGACGGACATGACGGTGTCCAGGTGGCCCGACTCAAACTGCTGCGCGTAGCACGGGAACGCCAGCATGCTCGAGTACTTGGCGCCCACGTCGTCGGCAAACGAGAGGCGCTTCATCATGTTGGTCTGCGCCTTGGAAAGCGACCACTTGCGCGCGTCCGCGTCCGGGTAGTTGTGCGCAAACCACTGCGTGTTGCAGCCGGCGACGTAACCGGCGCAGGCCACGTCACGCATGACGAGCACGTTCTGGGGCTTGGTGATCACGGCCTTGAAGTGGCCCGTGTAGTGACCTGCGTGCAGCCAGAGATCCGATTCCCCGAGAGAGATAGGTGTGCGTGTGTGATTGGTAGGCGGAGTTCGAATTGTAAAATGCGCACCCTCGATGGTCTTCACCTGCGTGTTGGCCGAGAGCTGCATGTCGGCCGGACCGAACAGGGTCGCCCCGGTGTCGCGACCGGAGACACAGACGATCACGCTGTGCATCAGGTGCTCGATGAACGGCCTCGCAATCACGATGCGAATGTTCTTGTTCAGGTTGTTGTAGCGCGTGCTGTACGCGGCATCGTCGGCGTAGGCGTCGCCGCCATTGTCGGTGCCAGCGTTGAACGCCGCAATCGACATGGCGGCGTCGCGCCACTGGCCCGTCGTGCCGCCGACGCCCTGGGGCGAGAGGTTGATGGCAGCGCCGATGAAGTCGGCGGCGTTGGCGCCCACCAGATCGGCGCCGCCGGGGCGATCCTTGGTGTCGACGATGCAGCACGCGGCCATGGCGTCCACCCACCGAATGCGCACGTGGCGGTCGGCCTCCTCGTCGTAGATCATGATGTCGCACGTGAACCCCTCCGCGCCGCGGGCGGGGCGCACCTGCGGCGGCTGCATGGTGTAAAACTCGCCAATCTGGGTCGACCGCGTGAGCATCTGCACCGAGTCCTGGTCTGCGCACGCAACAAACGACGAGCAGGTTAGGCGTTTTGTCGACGAAGGCGGAATCCCCAACCCTTGATCGGACCCCAGAGGCGCAAGTCGGTTCAAGCTGCAGCAACTCACCATCCGAGACCTCGAATGGCTCGCTCGTGAAGATGCCGCAGCCGCGGAAGGCGCGCGCCTCGACGCCCGCGACGCCGGCCTCGAAGGCGGCGGCGGCCGTCGGCCCGCCCTCCTTGTACCTGCCAGCGAACAACAGCTATCCTGAGCGCGACGTCGTCCGTCTCAAAGCAGGTCTGACACTGAAACTGATGCTGGCCATCTGTCTCTGGGCACGAGGCGCAAGACGGTTTGAAGTGCAGCCGCGTACGTAAGCTTGGCCTCCGGGGCGAGCGCCATGTAGAGCAGCATCTGCGGCGGCATGATCATCATCTGCGCACCAGGAAGGGAGCACAACGGGAGTGAGTCTTGCGTTCCGCGTGGTACAAGCTGCACCACGACATGCGTATGGGGCGTGTGTAGGAGTTCGAGGTGTTGTGGCGTACGTTTGGCGTGACACCGTAGCGGCTCATCCGGTACTTGCACTCCTCCACGGCCTTGTCAAAGCCAAGCTGCTCCTTCTGCTCGTCGACAAGTTGTCATCGCGCGCGCGCACGGGCACAGGTGAGTTGCAGTGAGTGTGCAATGGAAGGCAGTGCTGGAGCTTGGACTTTGGACTTTGCTGTGGCTCAGTGTGGCCTTCATTGCGACGAGACATTCTCGCGCTCGGGTCCATAGTCATCATTGCCCGGTGCGTGTGTGTGTGTGTGTGTCTGTTCGAAAGGCGCAAGGCGTTCCTGCGCGATAGCGTACATCATGATCTCGTGGTGCATCGCAGTGCGGATGTTGCGCTTGGGGCGGAGGTTCTTGGCGCGGTCGTCTGCGCAGAACAGACAACGGGTGATCAACCGGAAGCGGATGTTGGGTTCTTCGGCTTTGCCGTACAGTTGAAGTCGTAGTTTCCGCAAGACAAATATGCGTACAGCACGTCGAAGTTGCAGGTCTCCTGCACGCAGTACCGGATGGACTTGAGTTGGTCCTGCGCAACGCAAAGCAAAACAGCATCGTGAGTATGACAAACAACATGCTTGATCAATCGCAAAGCGGCGTACGGCAAAGTGCTGGCGACCAGCATCCGTGGCATAGAAATCTGCGGTCGCACGACGGAGTGAGCATCAGCAAGAGCCGAATGGTTGTTGGCTCGTGCTGCGTCTCACCGCTCTCTATCATCATGGCCAGACCGCGGCGCACGACGCGGTCCCTGTGGCGCCTGCGAAGCAACAACACAACTCAGTCGTGCACACGAGCTGCAACGAACAGATGTGCGGGGGGAAGAAACTCCGCAAGAGGGCTCAGTCCAATGGATCATCATCGCCCTGAAGACCATCCTCAGATTGCCGCTCGAATTGACCACCCTCTATGTCTGCCCTTGTTGATTGTGCGACCCGCTGGGTTCATCTTCAAAGAATCCGATACAGTTGTCTGCGTGATCTTTGTGCCGAACAACGCATTGGTCTTCTTCACCGCGTCACACTGAGTGTCGAATTTCTTCCAAATGCTTGAGCCAGGTGCGCGCAACTCAACAGGCGTTGCCGACTTCTGGACGACCGGTTGTGTCAGAGTCGTGTAGAGAGATTGCTCACTGTCGGTTGCCCAGCGCAAATTGACAGCGCGGTTGTCGTCAGCGTCTTGGTTGATGTGATGGACCGTGTGATGGCCATACAGGCTCTCGTCCGGCTTCATCCCCACAACGTCTGGCCACGCTTCCGCGACAAGAATATGAAATGCCCGGCTCTTCGAACCACCAGCACCATCCCCGAGAGATAGATTGGCATACTGCAGCCCCTTGTTCCTTGTTGGCGTAAAGGCAAACGCTTTGGTTTGTGAATCAAGTGCGCGGCCGTATTGCGAGACGTAGTTTCCGTTGATGTGTCGGAATTCTTCGTCGTCGGCAACGCGCCGGGGCTCTGTCGTCGGCGCAAAGGCGACGTGCCATCCCTTCGTTTGCACTTGCTTTTCGCCGTTAGCAACACGGCTGACAGTCCCAGCATTAAGACCAAGCGTCTTAGCCGCCTGCAAGCTGCTGTCAAACGACAGAGCCGTTGACCTGGCGGCACCGACCTTCCACAAGAGCACTGGTCGACCGTCGCGACGCGGCTTCTGCTTGTTGCGGTTCAGCGACTGCTCACTTTTCGATGCCCAACGAAGATTGTCAATTCGATTGTCGCTGCGTTCCGCAACAAGATCTCCATCGTATTTGGTAAGGTGGTCGACGGTGTGCGACGGCGATGGTGGCGGACCAAAGAACGATAACGCCATGAGTCGGTGCACGCGAAGATCCTTTCCCCGGTGACCCACGAACACGTCGCCCGTGATAGGGTTTGGGCGGTTCTTGCTTGGCTTGCACCACACATTGCGCCTCACGTCTTTCTGCCAGACAAAGCCAGTGCTCGAGACCCAGAGCTCTGTCTCAAGTCCAGGACAGTGTGCCCAGTCCCCAAATTCGGTTGTAGCAACAACCGCTCCCGGAAGAATGACGCCAGCGCTCAGCTCCATCTTAGAAGCCCTCTTGCGAAGTTTCGGTGTGCAGTGGTACGTGCTGTGTGCGGGGGTTAGCGATACATACCGGCGCAGGCTCGTCTGCATCCGCGAGATGCCCTCATACTGCGCACGGCACAACGACATTGGTGAAGGCGTGGGTATGCGCACGAGGAGGGCTTCTGTTGGTGTGCACTGGGTCTCTGAACTGCCAATCGAAACGACCAGCATCCAGCGAATGCTCACCGGCACACGTTGCATCAGCCGGACGTCGAAGCGGACCTCGTCCCATTCCACGACCTGGTATCAAAGGCACACAGTGAGCTGGCGGCACAAAACAGAAGGGAAGGCTCGGGAAGGCTCGGCGTTGCCTTGGCAACCGGCAACGGTTCTTGTTGTTGCCAAGGGAAGGTGTGCAAGGGAAGGTCTCGGAGCTCAGTCGCGACATCATCGCTCCGAGACGTGTGCTGGGCTGTTGTTGGGGGATAGTGGTTCAAAAGCCGCAAGACACACCGTGCCCTGGATCTGGAAGAAGGGCAGGCCGGCGCTCGTCTGCCAGCTCTGGGGCGACTGCGCACAACAAAGAAGGCGGTGAGCGCGCCGACGGAGATTTGTGTGTCTTCAGGCTGGTGGTGTGGTTGGGAAAATGCAAACCTTTAGGATCAGGTTGTTCAGCGTGTCCCGGATCTTGGTGTTCTGGCCCGCGTAGGCATCTGCGTTCCGACATTGAGGAGCGACACGTCAAACAGGGGGGAGAACAAGCGCATTGGCTGAGTTGTGCAAGTCGTGATGCTCAGAGGCGCAAGCGGCGCACCAGGAAAGTGATAGGTCATGGCGTGATGCTCAGAGTAGTCCTTCAACTTCTCGGGGCTGACGGGGGAACCGAAAAAGTACATCAGGTTCTGGAGGACGTCCTCCTTGCTTGGGGCAAACGTGCGCGGTTGCGGGTGCGTGTTGAACTGGTCGGTCATGGTTGCGATGCTGCGACTTCACGGTAGCGGCTTGTATGACCGGCGTGCGCTCGCAGGACGAGACGGTTCGACGGGGGATTTGCAGTTAGCGGCGGCGCTGCGCTGCTGACTATGTCAGGAGGCGGGTCGACGAGGGTTATCGTATGGTCGTTAAATGCGGTCCTTTTCTCACGGACACGCCGCGAACGAGCACCACGGCGTGTCCGGGTGTGCGTGCTCGTATGGTCGTTAAATGCGGTCCTTTTCTCATGGACAAACAGTGTCACACACACACGCACCCACACACGCATGCACAGACGGATGCTACCTACACACGCATGTCGTGCCGGGTGTCGAGGGAGTCGGGGAAGGCGTCCTCGCCATACGTGGCGTGCACGGCCACCGGCCCACCCTCGACGACGACCAGCTCCGTGTGCGTCGCCGACGGCGACGACCGGCTGCCCTCGTTGCGCGTGTGGCTCAGCGACTCGCTGCGTTGGCAGTCGCGGCGGCGGCGGCGTCCGCCGTTGCTGGCACCACCACCACCACCACCACCGCCACCACCGCCACTGTTGCCACCGCCGTTGGTCTCGGGCACGGGCAGCAGGCAGTTGTTGCTGCGCTTGGGCGGTCGATGCAAATACAGCTTGGCCTCAAACTCGCGCAGGCGACGGTAAACGGAGCGAAAGGCATTGACCTCGCCCCAGTTTTCGGCGATGATGCTCAGGCTGCTGAAGACCTTGTCAAAGCTGTTGGACATTTTCACGAGCGTGCCAAGGGTGATGCGGGTGGCCGGATCGTCGGCAAACAGCAACGGAGCGGCGACGACGTAGGGCAGGATGACCATGGTCTGGTCAAAGAGCGTGAGCCAAAGGTTGAGCAACGAAAAGTGCCGAAAGAGGGCGTTGTAGTTTTTGCGCAGGCTCTTGAGCGTCAGACCAAAGTAGAGCCACGGCGCGTAGTAGGTCGCCTGCACCTGCACCTGCGTGCCAGGGCAAACTTCGTAGTCGTCGTCGTCCTGCTGCCGCATCGGAATGCCGACGATGACGGCGGGGGTGGTCTCGAGCAGAACCAGGTCCTTGCGGAAGGCCGCCTCCACCTTTTGGTTGTTGACCTCGAGCTGGACGAGCTTCTGACCAAAGAGCATCGCGCCGCCGAGGCCGACGAGGGCGGCGAAAAACGCCAGCATCCAGAGCCAGAGCCCACGGAGCTTGCCCATGGCAAACGGCGGCGCCACCTCCGTGCTGAGTTCCATGAGGATGGGCGTAAACACGCCGAGCGTGAACACCGCGTCCAGCATCGTGGCGAGGCACCCCTGCAGCGCGTTGCAAAAGCGTTGCGTGTCCTCGTGGAGCCGTTGCGAGGCGCCCTCAATCGGTTCCTTGGAAATGTCCCAGGCCTTGAGGTAGCTCCGCATGAGCGCCGCGCGCCACGCAAAGGCCCATGCGCTGCGGGCCCACTTGGCAGCGGGCGACGCGGTCACGAGGGGCGCCACGATGCGCGCAAAGCGCAGCAGCTGCTCCGACACCTGCTGGCGGTACGCGGCCAGCGACGGTTGCTCGCCGCTGCCGTCGGCATTGGCCAGCGTGCCGGCCTGCTGCATGAGGTCGTAAAAGTCGGTGTAAAAGTCGTTGAGCTCCGCCTTGACCCACGCGAGGAACATGGAGTATCCAAAGACGACGATCAACCCTCCCCAGGCCACGACCGCAGTCCAGGGGCCGGAGCGGAGAAAGAATTCGGCAAACATGGTTCTTGTTCTTGCTCTCGTGCGCAAACAAACACACACACACACACACACACCAGACTCTACGGCGCGGACACACACATACCGTACCGCGTCGCCGACGGTCGCGCTTAGCGCTCATTGCGGAGCGGCCGGCGCCGCCGCGGACGGGCGGAAGGCCTCGTCGGCCCCGCGCGCGCGCTCGGCGAGCGACTTGGAGTGGTCGGCGCAGGCGTCGAGGACGGCCGCGCTGTACTGCATGCGATGCATGCGCTTCTCGGCCAGCGAGGACATCAGCTCCTCGCGCACCATGCGATGCTTGGTCTCGTGCGCCTGGCGCGCGCCCGGCGTCCACGTTGCCTGGTGGAGGGCCTCGATCTGCTCGGCCCGCGGGCCGCGCGGGTGCGGCTCGGTCGTGCCGAGGACGCCGCGCACCGTCTCGGTCTCGCCGCGCGGCGGCGCCAGCAGACGGGCCTCGCGTGCCTCCTCACGTTCGGCCCGGGTCTGCTTGCCAAACTTGCCCGTGCCCAGCGGCATCATCTGGTCGAGCAGGTTGATGGCGTGCGTCTTCTTGGAGACCATGTCCACGGTCGGGCGCTGCGGCACGGCGCCCGAGAACATGACCTTGTCGCCCTTGCCCTTGCCCTTGGCCGCCCGCTTGGTCGGTGACTCGGCTTCGTCGTCGCTGTCGTCGGCGAGAAACGGGTCCGGCGCTGCTTCCGGCGCCTCGGTCTCGTGATCGAGCACCACGGGTCGCGCCTCGGCGCGCTGCGCCTTGCGACGCTCGGCGCCAATGGTGGACGGTTCGGGCCGCTCCATCCACTCCATCCGCTCGCGATCCGCGTCGTCGTCGGCGCGCTGCCGCTCCTCGTCTGCGAGGTTGCGCGCCGTCTCTGCGCCGAGGCGGTCCTCCTCGCCACGCGCCATGATGATGCGCTGAAACTCGTTGCTCTCGTCGACAAACTTGGCGGGTTGCTCCTCCTCCTCCTCCTGGAACCGCGGATCGTCCTCAATGTCGTCGTCCTCGAGCGTCCAGAGCGCGTCGGGGCTCGGCGTGCGCTGCTTCTTGCTGGCCCGTCCGCCCTTGGGCACGGTGGGCGACAGGTCGCCCCCAACGTCCATGTCCTCGTCGTCGTCGTCGTCCGAGAGCAGCATCGCGCCGGTGCGCTTGGCCTCCTTGCGCGACGACTTGGGTGGCGGCTTGGGTGGCGGCTTGGAGGGTGGTGGCTTGGACGGTGCCTTGGACGGTGCCTTGGACGACTTGGCCGGCGACGGCGG
>Ga0115001_10003833_pt1 | contig 11143 bp, 9 predicted proteins | sample ArcticOcean_MG_C_12_FD_89869 | JGI IMG/M metagenome (GOLD analysis project Ga0115001, IMG submission 89869) | Marine microbial communities from western Arctic Ocean - ArcticOcean_MG_CB8_130 | ecosystem: Environmental > Aquatic > Marine > Oceanic | place: Arctic Ocean: Canada Basin | collected... | reverse complement strand
GATATCTAAAGCTAATATTTCATTTTTAATAAGATTAGTTTGTAATTTTTTTATAAAAAACTTATTATTTACCTTTAATGCAATAGAATCATTTTTACCTGTGCAATCAATTATTAAAAAATCTTTAATCATTTTTTTATTCTTTATATCTTCACCTGAAGAATCTTTATCCATGTCTGATAATATAGAAGATAAAGGCATTATTGTCCTTATGTATCATCGATTTGAAGAAAATAAATATCCATCTACAAATACAAAGATAGTAAATTTCATAAAACAAATTAATTTAATAAAAAAAAATGGCTTTAGTTTTGTCAATGCAAATAATTTTGAAAAAAGTCTTTTAAATACCAAAAACAACAAAAAAATTTTATTGACTATAGATGATGCATTTAAGTCTTTTTATGATCAAGCCTGGCCTGTACTTAAAAAAGATAAAATTCCTTTTTTACTATTTGTAAGCACACGTGAAGTTGGCTCCAATGGATATATGACTTGGAATCAAATTCGAGAAATTTCAAAAGAAAAATTTGTTCACATAGGAAACCATAGCCACTCACACGAATATTTAGTTGATAAGACTGACAATGAAATTAGGAATGATATAAATTTAGCTATCTCAGATTTTGAAAAAAATTTAAAATATAATTCTCCTTTTTTTTCTTATCCATTTGGCGAATATAGTAATAGTTATAAAAATATTATTAAAAATTTCGGATTCAAGTATGCGTTCGGTCAACATTCAGGAGTAGTTGATGAAACTAAAGATTTTTATGAACTTCCTAGATTTTCTATTAATGAAAAATATGGTGAATTAAAAAGATTCAAATTAATTCTTAAAACTATTCCTTTAAAGTTTAAATCAATTACCCCATCAGAAAAATACATTAACAATTCCACGAATCCCCCAACGGTTATTATTGAGTTCTTTGAAGATATACAAAATATAAAATTATTAAACTGTTATTCTAATGAACTTAATTCATGGAGAAAATCTGAGATTGAATATTTAAATAATTTTAAAATTAAAATCAAACTAATAGGTAAATTTACTTCAGAAAGAGGAAGAGTTAATTGCTCCTTGAGAGAACCCGATGGATCATGGCGCTGGCTTGGTATGCAATTTGTAGTAGCCGAACTTTAAGTTAAAGTTTTAATTGATTACTCTGTTTGAAATCATCTATTATTACAGTTTCTAATTCCTCCAGATCATTTTGTTTAATAATCTGTGCTAATATTTTAGTATATTGCTTACCAGTTTGAGCATAATTTTCTAGCTCATGGATCAATTCTAAACCTGTTAATTTTTTATTTTGTTTTCTTAATTCAGCTCTTTTTAGTCTAAAGTTTTTATAGCCCCGATGTGTATTTAAGTTAGTGATATAAGCTTTTACTGATGCTCTTAATAACGGAAACTTAAGAATTTTATGATTTTGGTCTTTAGTTTTTTCGAGTGGTTCAATACCGTCACCATTCCATGTCCATTGACCGTATATTGCATTTCCTTCCAAAGCAAATCTTGAAGTTCCCCAACCACTTTCTTTTGCTGCTTGAGCTAGCGCAATAGACGTTGGTATAATGTCAACCTTTTCAATTAACTGATTAATATTTTTATCTGAAACCTTGTACGCTTTATATTTTTTGTTTAACCATTTCTTTTTTTTTTCTGACTCATTCTCTTTTAATATTTTTAACAAATATTGCCTATCTTCTTTGATTTTTTCATTCTCTGCAACGACAAGAGGTAATAAAATTTGTAAAAAAGTTTCTTTTTTTGTCTTAACACTTTTAATGGTGTCTAGATCTTTAGGCAATCTTGTAAAATATATTGGTTTTACTTTTTTTTTATTTCTTACATAATCAAGGTCGTATTCTAGATCTTCAAATAAATTTAATACAGTTTGCGTGTTTAAATTATAATCATTGTCTGCAAGTGAGGAATTTTCATCATTTTGTAACTTTGCTAAATTTTTAGTATCTTCTTTTTTACTATTGTTTGGATTTTTTGCAGTTTTATTTTTTTTTATCTTTTCGTCAATTACTTTCTTATCAGACTTAATTTCTAGTGATATTTTTAAAGAATCCACATTGGTAATAAGACTTTTTATATAAAAACCAGAAAAAATTAATGTCACAACAAGTGACGCGTACATCCCTTTGGAAAGCAAATTTTTTATAATTTTTTCTTTTAGCTTAAAATTATAAATATCATTTAAAAAGTCTATTATTGTTTTAGATAAGACTTTAAAAAAATTAACTATATTATTTATTATTGCTTCAGATAAGACTTTAAAAAAATTAACTATATTATTTATTATTGCTCCAGATAAGACTTTAAAAAAATTAACAAAATTAATAATTGTAAATTTAAAATAACTCTCTATCCCATTATATATTTTTCTTAGGTGTTTATTTACATTAAACATTATAAATAATTTTTTTATTAATGCTTCGTAAAAAAAATTTAAAGATGTACTTATTTTACGTGTTATGGATAATTTTTTTATTAATGCTTGGTAGAAAGGTCTAAAGACCTCGTTTATAAGCTTATGAGAAACGTATCCTCTTCTTGAGGGTATCGGTACGCTATTTTTTAAAAGTAAAATTTCTATATCATAAGTAGTTAGTTTTAAATTCTTATCGAAAACTCTATCAATTTTATAAATTCTTGCTAATTCTATTAATTTTTGTCTATAGCTTACAACATTTGCCATTTTATATGGCCTCTACAGATTTTACTTCTTCCACATAATGACAGAGTAAATTTTGAACTCCTTGTTTTAATGTCATAAGTGAGCTCGGACAACCGGAACAGCTCCCCTGTAATTCAACGTGTACGACGCCATCTTTAAAGGATTTAAATTTAATGTCACCACCATCTTTTGCTACTGCTGGTCTTACTTTTTCATCTAAAACTTTTACTATTCTGTCTTCTACTTCCCCTAAATTCAATTCGACATTATCTATATCTTTTTTTTTAATCAATATTGGCTTGTCATTCTTTTCAAAATAATCATTCATATGGGAAATAACCGTTGGTTTTAATATATCCCAAGAAATTTCTTTACTCTTTTTTACCGATAAAAAATTATCTGCTAATAATACGAGTTCTACGCCCTTCAAAGTAAGTAAATTTTTTACAAACTGATTTTCAATTTCGTTAATATCTTTTTTTTGAAATTCTTCAGTTCCTGCTGAGGAAACTATTCTTTCAGACAAAAATTTTAATGAATCGGGATTCGGTGTAGGTTCTGTTATAATCATATAGTTTTTATATCATCTTTAACTAAAAAAAGCCCACTGCATTTCTTATCTCTTTGAGGTTGTACTCAGCTATATTTCTGGCTTTTTCTGTGCCTTCTTTAAGAACTTTTTCTAAATATCCTTTATCATTTAATAACTCTCTCATTTTTTTTCCAACAGGACAAATAGTCTCGACTAAAACTTCTGATAATTTGTTTTTTAAGTACGAATATTCCTTTCCTTTTAGTTCGTTTAAGGATTGTTCTAAAGAATTGTCAGTTAAATCAGAATATATATTTATCAAATTAAGAGCTTCAGGTTTATTTTCTAAATTTTTTAAATCATCCGGTATTGAAGATGAGTCTGATTTGGCTTTTTTAATTTTTTTTATAATGTCATCTGCTGAATCTTTTAAATTGATTCTAGAGTATTCCGACTCATCTGATTTACTCATTTTTTTGGTGCCATCTCTTAAACTCATAACTCTTGATATATTTTTCTGTATCAATGGCTCGGGTAGTGGAAATATGTCTTTTTTAAAATCCTTATTAAATTTTTGAGCAACGTCTCTACAAAGTTCTAAATGTTGCTTTTGATCTGCTCCTACTGGAACATGCGTAGCTTTGTATAAAAGAATATCTGCCGCCATTAAGTTTGGGTAAATATAAAGACCCACACTTGCTTTTTCTTTATCTTTGCCAGCCTTGTCTTTGAACTGAGTCATTCTGTTCAACCAGCCAATACGAGAAACACAATTTAGAATCCAAGCAAGTTCTGCGTGTCCACTTACAGATGATTGATTAAAAATAATACTTTTTTTGCTATCAAGGCCAGTGGCAAGAAAACCCGCTGTAGTTTCTAAAATATTATTTCGTAGTTCTTTAGGATCTTGAAAAGTAGTAATAGCATGAAGATCAACAACACAATAAATACATTCTATTTGTTCTTGTAAGGATACAAAATTTTTTAACGCACCAAGATAATTACCAAGGTGTAAATTACCTGTTGGTTGAACCCCTGAAAAAACTAATTTTTTTTTATCCATTGCTTAATTTGTTTTAAAATTTTCTATTTTAAAAACTCCTAATAAACGAGCTGATAACAAATATATCGTAGCTACTAAACCTATAATCATTATAAGATAAAATGCCTTATAATAATTAGTATAAATAAGCTTATCCTCAAAAAAATTAATTAAAAAATAAAGAAGTATGCTCATTATGACTACGGAAATAATTGTTTTGATAAAGTTAATAACAAGTTCAGAACTAGTGTTTAAATATTTAAGTTTTAGCAATAAAATTGAATAAATTATTACAGCGCACCATGTTGCTATAGATGTGGCAATCGGAATAATGATAAATCCTAACTCTTTAAAAAAAACAACAGATATTAAGATATTTAAGAGAACGCTAAAAATTGAAATATAAAAAGGAATTTTAGTATTGTCTCTCGCAAAAAAAAGATTGGAGAGAACTTTAATTAAAGCAAACGCGGGTATTCCATATCCAAAGTATTTTAATGCTTGTGCAGTTAAGTTAACATCTATTTCTAAAAATGATCCATACCCAAATAATGCGCTGGTGATTTGTTGTGAGGCGATAATTAAACCTAAACATGCTGGTACAGATAAAATTAAACACAGTTCAATAGATTTGTTTTGTATATTCATTGCCTCAGAAATGTTTCCTGCTTTTATTTTTTTTGATAACTCCGGAAGTGCCACTGTACCGATTGCAATTCCAGCAATAGCTAAATTAATTTGATAAATTCTATCCGCATAATACAGGTACGAGACAGCTCCAGCTTCAAAGGATGCAATAATTGTTCCTACTAAAATATTAATTTGTGTGACACCTGATGAAAATATACTGGGTAATAGTTTTTTTAAAAAAAACCTAATTTTTGAATTAATTTTCATTTTAAAATGAATAGATGGTTTATAATAATACTTGGTAACAAATATTAAAAAAATTAACTGAAAAACACCAGCTAAAGTGACTGCGTAGGATAAATTTAACTCAAAATTAAGTTTAAAAAAGTAGGTGATAACTAAGCTTAAAATTAAGAAAATATTTAATATAATTGGTGCTGCTGCGGCTGCAGCAAACTTATTATTAGAGTTTAATATTCCTGCAAAGAAAGAAGACAAACTTACAAAAAATAAAAACGGGAAAGTAATTCTTGTCAACTCTACTGCTAGGTTAAATTTGTCTATCTCCTTGTAAAAGCCTGGAGCAATTAAATAAACAATTGCTGGGGTAAAAATTTCTACTAGAAAAACAATTCCTAATAAAACTATTATCAATAAATTTAATACATCGTCTGCAAATTTCTTTCCTTCTATTTTGCCAATTGAACTTTCCTCTACATAACTTGGGATGAAAGCTGCGTTAAAAACTCCTTCGGAAAAAAGTCTTCTAAAAGTATTTGGGAGTCTAAAAGCTACAAAAAAAGCATCTGCATAAATAGAAGCACCTAAAAAAATCGCTATTAATATATCTCTGACATATCCAAGCAATCTACTAATCAGAGTATAAAAACTAAAAACAGAAGTTGAAGATAATAAGTTCATATATTTTACTATTAAAAAATTAAATTATTGATGATTTTACCTATTTTATATTACATACTGAATTTTAATGACAAAAAAATCTAAAATTGACCATTACACGGATAAAGAAGCATTAGACTTTCATGCACAGGGTAAGTCGGGTAAAATTGAGATAAATTCATCAAAACCTTTGGTAACTAAAAGAGATTTATCTCTAGCCTATTCTCCAGGTGTCGCGATTCCAGTTAAGAAAATAGCAGAAAATCCAGAAACTGCATATGACTATACAAGTAAAGGAAATTTAGTTGCTGTAATCAGTAATGGATCTGCAATCCTAGGCCTTGGAAATCTTGGCGCTCTAGCATCTAAACCGGTGATGGAAGGAAAATCTGTTTTGTTTAAAAGATTTGCGGATATAGACTCGATTGACATAGAAGTTGATAGTTCTGATGCAGATGAAATCGTTAATACTATTAAAAATATTGGTAATACTTTTGGTGGGATTAATTTAGAGGATATTGCAGCGCCTGACTGTTTTATCATTGAACAAAGATTAAAAGAACTTCTAGATATTCCTGTTTTTCATGATGATCAGCACGGTACTGCAATAATTACAACGGCTGCTCTTATTAATGCCTTAGATATTTCTAATAAAAAAATTGACAACGTAAGAGTTGTTGTAAATGGAGCAGGTGCTTCTGCAATTGCATGTACAAATTTATTTAAACTTTCTGGTGTAAAAAATGAGAATGTAATTATGTGCGACAGATCAGGTATAATTTATAAAGGTAGAAAAAATGTTGATCAATTTAAATCAGCGCACGCTAATGAAACAAAATTAAGGACACTTGCTGAAGCTATTAATGGAGCTGATGTTTTTTTAGGTTTGTCAGCTAAAGACATGCTTACAAAAGATATGGTAAAATCAATGGCAAAAAATCCTATTATTTTTGCGTGTGCAAATCCTGATCCAGAAATAAAACCTGAACTAGTAGAAGAAGTAAGATCGGATGCCATTGTAGCAACAGGAAGATCTGATTATCCAAATCAAGTTAATAACCTTATTGGTTTTCCTTATATTTTTAGAGGAGCACTTGATGTTAGAGCAAAAGAAATTAACGAAGAGATGAAAGTAGCTGCAGCAGAAGCAATTGCGCAATTAGCAAGAGAAGAAGTACCCGATGAAGTAATAGCAGCATACGGTGGTGAGAGACCAAGATATGGAAGAGAATATATTATTCCATCAACTTTTGATCCACGATTAATTAGCGTTATACCTGCTGCAGTAGCCGCAGCCGCTATGAAATCTGGTGTTGCTAGAATTAATATTAATGATTTAGAAAAATATAAAGAAGATTTATCTAGAAGACTTGATCCTTCAATGAATATTATGCAAGGTATTAATGCTCAAATAAAAAAATCACAAAAAAGAGTTGTTTTTGCTGAAGGAGAAGATCCTAGTATTCTGAAAGCTGCTGTCGCATTTAAAAATAGTAAGTTAGGAATACCAATTTTAATTGGAAAAGAAGAGAAGGTAAAAGAACAGTTAAAAAACATAGGATTAGATGAAAATTTTAAAATAGAAATTGTAAGCTCGAAAAATACTGCACAGAGAGAAAAATATACGAAACACTTATACAAAAAACTTCAAAGAAACGGCATGTTAGAGAGAGAATGCGATCATCTTGTGAGAAATGATAGAGTTACTTGGGGTTCGTGCATGGTTGCTTGTGGAGATGCAGATGCAATGGTTACGGGAGGTACAAGGCATCACGCCGCCACAATAGAGAAATTGAATAAAGTGGTGGACTCTAGACCAGGAGAAATAATTTTTGGACTTACTATGTTAGTCTCAAAAGGCAGAACAGTATTTGTAGCCGACACAAATGTTCATGACAATCCAACAGCAGAACAACTTGTTAAAATAGCTATTTCAAGTACAAGAGTTGCAAGATTATTTGGGTTTGAGCCTAAGGTAGCTTTTCTATCTCACTCAACTTTTGGTAAGCCAGCAACGGTAAGAACTAAACACGTTAGAGAAGCTATTGAATTAATAAAAACAAAAAAAGTAGATTTTGAATATGATGGAGAAATGCAACCTGATGTCGCTTTAGACCCAGAATATAAAGCTTCATATCCTTTCTCCAAGATTGTTGGTAATGCAAATATTCTAATAATGCCCGCTCTACACAGTGCCTCGATATCTGTTAAATTAATGAAAACTTTTGGTGGCGCTAAACTAATTGGTCCGTTATTAATCGGTTTAGGTCTTCCAATTGAAATTGCTCCTTTAAGATCGTCCTCATCAGATATTTTAAACCTTGCTTCTATTGCTGCCTATTCATCAGAAGTAATTGATTATAAAAATTAAATTTTATTTCTACTCAGCTCAGATACTAAATAAATTGTTGGTATGACTTCGTTAACATCATATATCTTGTTTGCTTCGGCTATAACCTCTTTTTTCTCCTCTTCGTTCATGGCAATACCAAAAATATAAACTTTTTTGTTAATTGTTTCTAAAGTGTAATTCCCTGATTTTGTTACTTTGTTAAAAATTAAACCAGCGCGTAATTGTGACGTGATTAATATATCTTTAGCTGTACTCTTAAAGTTAGATTGACCTTTGATAGTTATAGCATTTTTAACTGATCTTACGCCCTTAGTTTCCCATGCTAATTTTGTTATTTTAATTTTTTCTTCTGGTTCGTCAACCCTTCCAGTCAAAAATATTTGTCCATCTAAAATTTCAACTTGTATTGTTAAAAAATATTTTTTCTCAGTCAATGTAAGTCTTGCGACTAAGTTTTTTTGCATAATAATATCATCGATTTGCATGCCAACAGTTCTTGGATCGAACCCAATGCTAACGCCTTTACCAAAAGTAGAAAAACTAGGTTTTCCACAACTTGTTATTAATAAAAGTAAAAATATAAAACTAATTATTTTTTTCATTATTTTGAATTTTTAGACAAATTTCATACACTTTTTTTTTTGAAATTTTTTCTTTTTTTGATATTAACTCTACTACATCTTTTAAACTATACTTTTTAAGATATGTAATTGCTTGAATTTCAATATCTTCGTCTGGCACTAAATCACTATTATGATAAATTTTTGAAATTACAATAGTTAATTCTCCTTTTAATTCTGATTTAAAAAGTTTTATAGCTTTAACTGAGTCTCTATAAAAGGTTTCGTGCATCTTTGTAATTTCTCTGGCTATAAAAATATCTCTGCCAGAAAAAAAAGCTTTGAAAAACTTTAAATAAAAATTTATTTTTATTCCAGGTATAAAAAATACTAAAGAAAAATCTAAATTTTTAAGACTATTTAAAACTTTTATAAGATCATTTTCTGTTTTTGGTAAAAAACCAAAAAAAAGAAACTTGTCATTAAAGCCTGATATACTGGCTGCGGCTGTAATTGAGGATGGTCCCGGTACAGGGAAAATTTTAATTTTTTTTTCTACACAAGCTTTAATCAACAAAAATCCAGGATCTGAGAGTATAGGCGTACCAGCATCAGAAATTAAAGACAAAATTTTGCCCTCATTTAAATATCTTATAACTTTTGGTATCTCTTTTTGTTCATTAAACTTGTGATAAGGCACTAATTTTTTTTTTATCTTATAGTAATTTAATAACTTTAAGGATCTGCGCGTATCTTCACATAATATTATGTCTGATTTTTTTAATACTTCCAGGGACCTTAATGTTATATCATCTAAATTCCCTATGGGTGTTGATACAATGTATAATCCTGGTTCAAATGTGTTCATAAAAAAAATTAAAATACTTCTTATATTTTTATCTTATATGCTCGCATTATTTAACTTTAATTTAGTAGCGGACGAACATAATGAAAAGCTTAGGATTGGTTTATTAGCTCCCTTTTCGGGTCAATATAAAGATTTGGGTGAATCTTTGTTGTTGTCAACTCAACTTGCGCTTGATGAAATAGATGATGAAAATATTGTTATTATACCTAGAGATAGTGGTACTAACGATAAAGATAAATTAAATTCAGCAATTAAAGAAATAATAAGTAACGGAGCTAAAATAATTATAGGGCCTATGTCCTCTACATTCTCTAAAGAACTTGAAAAATATAGAGATACAATTTTTATTTCACTATCCAACAAAGAACCTAAAATAACTAATAATGTAATTAATATAGGCATAAGTCTCGAATCACAACTTAAGGCCATAGAACTTTTTTTAATTGCTCAAGAGAGAAAAAAAACTTTAGTTTTATATCCTAAGGGTGAATATGAAAAATTTATAGATAAAAAAATTAAACTACTTAATTTAAAAAACATTAAAGTATTTAGATATAATCCTGACCCGAGGATTCTTACTGGTGAAATAGAAAAATTGACAAACTACAGTCAAAGAAAGGAAAAACTAAAAACTAAAAAAAATATTTTAAAAAAAAGGGATGATGAGCAGTCAAAAAAGGAATTGAAAATTCTTGATCAGCTTTATACATTGGGTGCTGTTAATTTTGATTCTATCATAATCATAGATTTTGGTAATAGTTTAAAAAGTGTTCTTGCTTCTTTGGTCTTTTCTGATGTTGATGATAAGCTTGTTACGTTTGTAACTGTAAATCAATGGTTTGATGAAAGTATATTTCGTGAAAATTCAGTCAATAATTTATATTTTCCTTCGATCGATATGAAGCAGTTTAAAAAATATAATAAAAATTATTACAAAACATTTTCTATAAGACCAGATGAAATTACAATTTTATCCTATGACGCACTAGGTTTAATTTATTATGTTTGGAAAAAGAATAATGGCATCAATTCAATTAATGATTTTTTTATTAAAGAAAAAATTAAAGGAAAAATTGGTACTTTTCAGTTTAAGAATAACAAAGTGTCACAAGAATTAAAAATTTATAAAACTGAAAAAAATAAGTTTAGAGAATATTAATTTTTTTTTTTAATTTTTTGAAAGCTTTATATCGATGATCCATAAGCATTTTTTCTTTCTTGCCCATTTGACCAAAAGTTAAATTGCGTCCCGTAGGAATAAAAATAGGATCATAACCAAATCCTTTTTTTCCCAACATCTTGTATGAAATATTGCCGTATATTTTCCCAGTCGTTGTAATTTTTTTTTTTGAAGTAAGGTAAAGCGTTAGACAACATATAAATGTTGCTTTTGTATTTTTTTTTTTTTTATTTATATTTTTTTTTTTTTTTTTTTTTATTTTTTTTTATTTTTTTTTTTTTATTTATATTATTATAAAACATAAATAAAAATATCTAATAAATAAAATATAATAAAAAAAGACTTCTAAAATTAATTTTAATATCATTCTGTGGTAAATTTTTTT
>Ga0115001_10003825_pt1 | contig 11156 bp, 6 predicted proteins | sample ArcticOcean_MG_C_12_FD_89869 | JGI IMG/M metagenome (GOLD analysis project Ga0115001, IMG submission 89869) | Marine microbial communities from western Arctic Ocean - ArcticOcean_MG_CB8_130 | ecosystem: Environmental > Aquatic > Marine > Oceanic | place: Arctic Ocean: Canada Basin | collected... | reverse complement strand
GTCTTTTATTATGCGATGAAAAGGAACTTTATAATCCTAACAAAGCTAGATCAAATACCATCATCATCGCGTCGATGATGATGATGATGATGATGTTTACAATATCTTTCTCTTTGTCTTGAAAATGTTCCAACAAAAATATTGTACGATATCACTCGTTCGGCATTTATGATTGATGTGGCGTCAATGATCTCTGATGGTTTATTGATATCATTTGAGTTTGCTCGCGACGAAGTGAACAACGATAACTTTTTTTTGATAGACCGCGCGCGTTACGATGCATTATCATAGTTTTTTTTCGTTTTAATCGAGAGTACGGCGGTGATGATGATGGTGATAAAACGCGCATGACTGGCGACTGACTGACTATGTTTTGATACCTCTTCTTCTTCTTCTTCTTCTTCTACTTCTTCTTCTTCTTCTACTTCTTATTTACACACACACACACGTGTAAATATATATATATTTAATTATAGTAGCAGTATACGTAGTTTGATGTCAACAATGGCCATGCAACGCATGAATTCATCATTCGAGAGCTATGCAGACGAGGACGAGGTAAACGACGAATCGAGCGATGATGAAACAGCGTCGTCGTCGTTGGAAGATGACGCCAACGACGACGATGGCGATGGCGATGGAGAAGAAGAAGAAGAAGACTATGTCACAGATAACGACGATGATCCAAGTTTACGTTCGAAATGTCTCCCGTTTGATACATTACGACCAGATTTCGAAACCGAAGAACCTATCGATGGATTCGAGTATTTAAGACGCGTTCGATTCGAGGCTTCGAAAATACCAAACGTTGTCGTATCAAACGTAAATCCGAGAGATTACGACGAGAAGAGAACGCCTGAGATATTAAAGAAACATGGATTCGTTGGAGAAGCGTTAGGGAGGAAGAATACGCTTAAAATTCTTGATTTAGCGAAGAAGAATACGGAATGGACGAGAGCGTTTTTAAAGTCGTTTTCAGATTTAAGGGTCTCGATGCGACGCGCTATGGACGCATATTCCGAAGAAGAAGAAGAAGAAAAAGAAGAATTTAATTCAAAAAAAGGAAAAAAGAATAGTAGAAAATATATAGCTCCAGAAAAACTCGAAGGCGTTCCTTTATTGAGCGATGTCATCGCCATCGACGACGTTACCGTGAATGCCTTATTTAGGAAGTATTGCTTCGCGTTTTCGGAATCATTATTGGAAGAATCGGAGGAGGAAGAAAAAGAGAAATTAAAACACGCTTGGTTTTTTGCGCTCGCCGTACGCGTGAGCATGCCAATTGACCAAGAAACGCAAGCTGCCGTTCGAAGAGTTTCGCGAATTTTCGCTAAATTACTCTCTTCTTCTTCTTCCAAAAGTAGTTGTAGTGAAAGTAGTGCAAGTAGAGATGATGATGATAGAAACGCCGCGTTGAACGTTGGATTGACTATTGCTTGGAAATATTTCGCGCAACAACCGTTTGATGATTTTGAAATAGATGATGGTGATGAAATTTCACTCGCAAACGTCTTGTGAAGACTAGATTATAAAAGTAGTATTATGTAGTGGTAGTAGGAAGTAGTAGTAGTTTATGCCAAAGGAGCTATGTTGCGCGCAGACCTCGTTGCATACTCGACGTCTGCGATGGAGGGTTTCAACAGTTCAATTTCTATTTTGATTGTCCCCTCGCTCTCCATTCGTAAGCGTCAATATAAACACGTGTGTGTGTGTTTCATCATCATTATTATAACTGCTTTATTTTTATTTTTATATTTCATTTCGTTTTTATTATCATTAGCGAGAAGAAGAAGGCGGTAATTGCCCATGAACCCCTGGCGGCCACGTCAATCCCTCGCCTCCGATGACGTGTAAATGTAAGTGATATACGCTCTGACACGCGTCTACGCCGTCGTTTATGACGATCCTGAACCCTTTCTCTTCCATTTGCTCTGTCTTCGCACACTCTTTAGCTACGAACAATAAGTGTCCCAATATGTCCTTATGTTCCTCTTTCGCCTTTGAGAGTTGCGATAATCCAGCTTTAATCTTCGGAATGACCAAAAAGTGTTTCTTAGCCACTGGATTTATGTCTCGAAAGCATAAGCATAACTCGTCTTCGTATATAATGTCCGAGGACCATTTCTTCTCGATTATGTTATCGAATATAGTTCTCTCGGTCGAATCTGGTATGCCTCTCAAGACGGCTATCTTAGCGTTCAACTGCTCGTCGTTAGTATTCGCGTTAGCCATTGCTACGAGTTTTCTCTTAAGCGCCGTAGTCGTCTGCGTTTTCGTCTGCGTCGTTCTTCTTTCTATAGTACGCCGCCGCTGAGTATTTAAAGTACGAAAGAATAGAGCGCAGTCACTCGTACGACTGTTGCCGTTCGTACTTCTGTTCGTTCCACTTCTTCCGATCACGCGAGCGCAGGAGTTCGTTTTGGTCAAACTATCTCTACGAGCGATATAAGTAATAAGTCTTCTGGCACTGCAGCAGCAGCGGGACATGTAACAGTAGAAGTACTTTTATGTGTACTTTTTTTAATAACGATGTTCTGATTTACGTTCTACGAAATTAGGTCTAACTTTCGTTCTTTATCAGTAGTATCAGTATTATTACTACGCGAGTAGTATTATGTAGGAGGAGTATGTTTTGGTGTTTTGGTGTTTTGGCGTTTTGCTGCTGCTTTTCCTGTTTTCAGCTTTTGCACATTATTATTATTTGCAGTTTTATTTCGCGACTAAAACGACCACACGGAAGACATCTGTCTTCCCTATTCTCAGAGCGCGTGAACAGCAGTCATAAAATAACAGGAGAGAGGGAGGATATACACATATAACATACATATACACATAATATGGGTACCGAAGAAGAAGAAAATTACGACGACGACGACGACGATACTACTACTAGAGACGAAGAGGTTATGGTCCCATCAGTGCAAGTCACGATCGAACGACGAGAACAACAACAACAACAAAATAATAATCTCAATAATAATAATCTCAATAATAATAATCTCAATAATAATAATCTCAATAACACTGATCAAGAGCGTTATAATAATACCGTTCATCAACACCAGCGTACTAACGCGCGTGAGAAGATCTTGAGATTTACGGAGTTGATGAACCCGCAAATATCGTTAGAGGAAGAACGCGAGAAAGCGAGAGAGAGGAGGAGGCTTTTGAAACAAAAACGTACAGAAGAAGAAGGAGAAGAAAGCGATGACGATTACGATGATCGTGATCGTCATAAGAATGAAGAAGAGTTCGAGTGCGATGAAGATTTAACAGATCATTCCGAAGGAGAAGACGACGACGACGACGACGACGACGACGAACGACGACGACGACGATTGTTCGGAAATCAAACGGATAATGAAAGATATAAAAATAATTATCAAGTTTTATTAGATCAAGATTTGAACGATGATATTGATAGAAAATGGAGACCTGGTGGCAGAGTTGATAGAGACGATTATACGCTCGCGGAGAGAGTTGTGAAGATGTACGAAAGTGAAAAATTACATTTGAAAGAGTTAGTGGAAGACGAGGCCGATATCGCGGTGATTAAAAAGATTCCAACAGATCGTCACGACAATAATGAGTTATTATATGCTGGCGTTGAACAAAAAGTATGGGAAGACGAAGTGATGTGGGATTCTGAAGACGATGAAAAGGTAACAAACGATGACGATTTCGGAGAGAAAAAAAATTCGTCATTAGAACAGCCCGTCATAATAAATCAAGCAGCAGCAGGAGCCCCAAACGTCGCAGTGGTAGGATCAGCAAGAACAACAACTACAACAACAACAACAACAGAAAAAGTTATTGTAGAATTAGCAGAACAAAAACAGAAAGCAGCTTTAAATAATAATAATAATCGAAAATCATTCGTTTCAGTTCCAAAGTTAAATAGTGAACAAGTAGAAGCTATGAAAAACGCGAGAGTGAAAAGATGGGGAGAATACGAAGACGACGTTCAGAATAATAATGATAATAATAATAAAACCAGAAGAGAAGAAGACGAAGATTCAAAAACGTCTTTTGATTTTGATATATTGGAGGTTGGTGAAGCGACATCGTTTCAAACGATGCGATTATGGACGGAAATTGAAAATGACCAGCAGAAAGGCAAAGGGACGAGCTCTCGCGCGCGAAAGACATTTTCAAATCCAAACCAAGCTTTACAAGATCCAAATAATCATATCCAATCCGCCGCATCGAAAGAAGATGTTAAAGTGCTCGGGCAAGCTGAAGCACGAGCGCAAATTGGAGGTTCTCATCGGTTATCCGGTTTAGACAAACTCGTCGTTCGTCTCGTCGATCAGAGCTTTTTACCACCAGAAGCGGCTCTAGTTGGAGAAGATTTGAAACTCGACGACGATGAATTAGAGATGGAATCATATCAAGAACTCGTTTCGAGAGAGCTTCAAGAATGTGGCGCGTTTGAAATGTTAAAGCGCAAAAATCAAGATTTACTTTCAGGTGACTGGGTAAATGAAGTTTCCTGGGACGGAAATCCAGTCGTAGATAAAAACGGTATAATTGGTGATCCTTCGAAGATGTTTAGCGAACTAAGAATAAATCCAAACGATCCCGATCTAGATTTGTTCGCGGACCGCGACCTCGACGGAACTGAGTTTGTGAACGCAACCGCAAAAATTTGGAAAACTCGAGACTTACCACCAGTGGCTGACTTTGAAAAATCGCTGAATATTAGCATGGATGAAGCGTACGCTCCAGAAGCGGGCGAAGAAGGCGAAGGTCTGAGAACTCGACATGGACGTTTGGATGGAATAATTCACTCTGATTTCATTTATCAAAATCCTCCAAGTTTGATGAAAAATCCTTTGACTGAGTATCCGCGCCCTCCTCCGATTTTAGTACCCGAAGCGCCGCAAGCTTCGAAAAAGAAGATTGGTTTCGCTGGGATTCGCATTGCCGGGCCTTCTGCAGATGAAACGTTTAAAATAAATGTAAAATCTTTAACGTTCGATAGCGCTGTTGCGACGTTGAAGGTGAAATCTGTAGAAACAGTAGCTTCTGTCATTCAGCGCGTTCGAAAACGCTGGCCCGAGCTCGAAGGTGATTTAACTTTATTTTTTCCAAAAGCTGGAGTAGAAAGGCAGGAACCTTTGGAAGAAACTATGACTTTGAAAGAGTGTGGCGTTAAACCTCAAGTTGGATCTCCAATTCTGTACATCGTTTCATCTAAGGTGCATATAATTTCTGAAGAAATTGCAACAATGCGACCAATGGATGATCGCGCTCTTGTGCCTCCTGGTGCGTTCAAGAAACCTTCAGATCTCACCATTGATGATGGACACATTATGATCGTGCAATACGCCGAAGCCAATCCTCCTTTGATTGCAAAACCGGGAATGGCGGCGAAAAAAGTCACGTATTACTTGCGAAAATCAGCTGGCGATCAAGGCGCTAGACCTTTGATGGGGAAAGGCGGTCAAGTGTTTGATTTAAAACCAAACGCGCCGTCACCATTTCTCTCAGATTTACCCCCAGGTGTCCCAGTAAATGTTCTTGAAACTTCCATGTTCAGAGCACCGATCTTTGATAGGACTCCGGATATAAACGATGAAGATAAACCCGGCATGTTTTTGCTCGCCAGAGGACCGACCGGGAAATGGAGCATAAGGGAAGTGCATAACTTCTATGTTGCCGGTCAGATTGAACCACATGTCGAAGTACCGGAGCCAAACTCTGAAGGATGCGCCGATATAGAAGAACGCATTGTGAACTCGACAATTGTTAAACATTTCTTGGAACTTCAGAAACGCAGAGGTCCGGATGAGCAGCATCTTCCGCAAACTGTATCAATATCAGATATCGCTCAAACGTTGAATAACGTGTTATCTGAAGATAAAATTCGCGAAAAGATACGTTTAAAAATCTGCGCTCCAATTCGTTCGAAAGAGGGCGTAATAAGTAAAGAGGATTACGCTTTAAATCCAGATTATCGATTCGAGCATGAAAAAGAAATTCAAAAGATGTGCACCCCGGAAGATGTATGCGCATACGAATCAATGCGTCACGCGATTGCAGAAATCATGCACGATAGAACACCAGAACAAGTAGAAAGAATGAACAAACTATTAGCGTTAGATTTTCAAACTTTAACAAACGCGGTAACGATTTTAGTTCGTCACGCTAAAGGAAAACGAGCGAAGGATTTAGAAAGAATAGAAATTATGCTTCAAATGCAACCGTGGTCGGTTACGAGAGAGTTCCTCGCGAATGCGGCAGGGAAAGGTGTTTTGCACATTGAAATGTCAAAGAAAATTTCAAAAGTTACTGGGAAATTTTGGCATTATGTTAGAAGACTCACAAAACCGCCGCCACCGGAGGAGCTTCGTCCAAAGGTTCAACCCGGGACGGTGACTGGCACAGCGGCTGATTTGCGGAAGCTAACTATGCCGCAAGCTGCTAAGATTTTGAAGAATTTTGGGATTGAAGACGAAGTGATTTTGAAACTAGAACGTTGGAAGCGCATTGGTTTAATCCGTGAACTTTCTGGCGCGGCAACTGCAGATGGTAACGCGACGCATCAAAACATGTCCAGGTTTGCGAGAAATGTTAAACTATCAGAAGTTCAGCAAAATGAAGAACTCAAATATACATCAAACTTTCTTTTTAAGAAACAATTTAGAAAGCTCCACATTAAAAGTCGTAAAAAACGCGCCGGAGGCGATGATGTCGATGATAATTCTTCATCAGGTGGAGATACCGACGACGGCTTGAATGCGTTATGTTCAGATAGCGAGGAAAGCGAAGATAGCGAAGAAGAAATTCAATCATCTGATTCAGAGTCCGATTCTTTAGCGGCTGAACTAGAGGCCGAGTTAGCTATGAAAGGCCGAGGGCCAACTGAAGAGGAAGACATGGCAGAACTTGACTCGCTTAGAAACGAACTCGGCGGAGGTATGAATGAAACAGATCCAGTGAAACTTCTCGAACGTGGCATTATCCCTGAAGGCAAAAAGTTGCGCTTGAAACGAATTACAACGCATACGTTTCCAGACGGACGTCAACAAACTATCGAGGAAGATATAACCGATGTTGCCGGTGAAGCGTGGATGCGAAGACGTGCAGAAGGCTTAAAAGCTGCCGAAGAGGCTGCGGTTGAAGCTTTAACAGTTGTTGGTAGAGCTAAACCGCCGGCGCCGCCGGAAGAAAAACCAGCCGAAGAAAAAGAAAAACCAAAGCCAAAAACGTACGCCGACAAAGCTTCTGAAGAACGTGCAGAACTCGTTCGACGCAGAAAGCGCGCGAAAGAACGCGCGAGACGCGCTGCTGAGAAAATCAGACGGCTCCGAGAGCAAGGGTTATTAGTCGAGGGCGGCGATGAAGAAGAAGAGTTACCGGAGATGGCGAAACCCGTCCCAGGACAAGGATTGAAACTTTCATTGAATACTTTTAAAATAAAAAAAGCGGCTGAACAAGAAGAAGCTGGAAATGCGAGAAAGCGTGCGGCAGTTGGCGGCGGTGGTGGTCCTAAGCGAAACATGTTAGGAAAACCTTTGCGTCAAGTCCTCGCGGAACTCACTGAAACCGCCATTAAGCAAAAAGAGTTCTTTTCAATTTTCGGAACCGAAGTACTTCTCGAAGATTATAATCTTTACGTCGAGAGTCCGCTAGATTTGGTTACGATTTTGAATAGATGCAATCAAAATTCTTACCGTTCGTGTAATGAATGGGTGATGGATATAAAGTTGATCGCATCAAACGCAAAGAAGTATCACTTGAACGAAGCGGATATAAAGTTAAGACTAGATTGGGTACCGCCGTTGGCCGATAAACTCGTCACATTCATTGAAGCTTTATTGCGGAGGAAACAAACGATTAAAGATTTGAAAAAAGCCGATCCGTCTTATATCCCGGCCGTTTATAACGAAGATTCTCGAACGAACGACGACGATTCAGCAGCTACTGCTCCGAAGGCTAAGCCTACTTTGAAATTCTCGTTCAAGATGAAGGGTGCTGGTGCTCAACAGCCTTCTACAACTACTGCTGCAATCGATAATAACGATACTCAAACGATAACTACTGCAAACACGGCGGCGACTGAAACCACTGGCACCGCCCTCGATGATGAAGGTGATGACTTAGAAGACGACGACGATGATGGAGCCGAAGGAGAAGACTTAGGTGATGATGATGATGATTTAGACGATGGTGATATAGATGGTATAGATGATGCTGGTGATGATGACGGTGCTGCGGTGGGGGTCGGCAACTTAGACTAAACTTGTTTTGTGTACATACGTCGCGTGAGTAATTTCGGAATACGCCGGCGACGCACGTCAGTCAGGCAAGTAACATCATCAGAAGTACAGAAGTTTTGTTGATGTGAAATAAAATGAATAAAATATCTCTTAGTCTTATGCGGTGCTGTCATGTCTCTCTTCTTTTTCGTGTTGTACGTTTTTCATCACTCGTACTCGTACTGGTTCTAAAAAAGCGCTCAATATCGAGCGCTGGCGACATTTATGTGCACGCGGTATAAAACTGATCAAACTTATTGATTAAACTAAAATAAGAATGGAGGCTCCAGTAGCGGCTAAGCCAATGACGAAGAAATTAACTGGCTTAGAGTTCTTAGAAGGCATTTCAGTACGTCGTCTTCGTCCATTTTTATTTCGTCTGTTTCTGTGCGTGTTTCTGTTACAGCTGTTCTGTTCTTCTCTTAATAATAATACTATGTTGGATGTTGGCCGAGGACGATGATGATGATGGATTAAAAAATATCATCATATTCATAGTATCATAATAATAATAATCATGATAATAATAATCATAACAATTATAACATCATTATTATTACCACACTCGATTGAATATAAATAATAGGGATTATACGTGAACCAAAAGATCGAAGCGATCGAGGCCTTGACCGGTTTCAACACGAAAAATCAATACAAAGTCATCCCGATTGGACAAGATATGCCAGACCCAATACCTGAGAAATGGTTAAAAGAGTTCACTAAAGGAAATCAAGAGGCGCTGTTCAAAGGAAAAGAGGACTCTGGCTGCTTCATGAGGAACTTATGTCCTGGATATCGATCGTTCACTTTACCGTTTTATGATGGACATGGACAAAAATTCTTCTCGATTATTAGACCGTTTCGAATGACTTTGGGCTTACCGTACTTGTGCGTAATGAACCCGCAAGAGGCTGAGTTATTAGACGCGCACGACGAAACGTACGCCAGAGTAGTGGAAGATACGCCTACGTGCTGTGGCCGGAGATTCAACGCTACTGATGAGAGAGGAAGATTGATTTATAAGGTTTCGTATAACTGTTTATCGGCGGATAACGGTAAAAATAACTGCTTGGCGCCATCGTGCTTTAACCAAGTTTTGAATATCGATATTCGCGATCCGGCGAGTAACAATCATATCGGCGTCATGGCGTCTTTATGGCCCGGCTGCACTTGCGCTGGCTTAACCGATCGTTCGCATTTCGTTTTAAGATTTGCACCAAAGTCTCATCCGAAGCAACGCGCGGCTTTAGTAGCGTCCATGATTCTCATCGAGTTCGCCGTATTCGAACTCTTACGTTCGCAAGAACAATAATAATAATGATTTATAATAATAATTATTTGTGTTGTATAAAATGAAAAACTTTATATTTAATAGCGCTATGTGTACAATTAAAAATGAATGATATACAAGTACTACTTTTCTAATTATGCTCCTTTTATTTGCTTCACCGCGTGAGAGAGTATTGGCAACAGAACTTGTAAACTTTGTGCAACCGCATTCGGTCTACCAGGTAAATTTACGATTAAGGTCGTATCGTTTCTAGAGCCAGAAAACGCTCTGGAGAGCGCCGCGTGCTTCTCAAACTTCCTCGCGTGAGCTCTCAAAGACTCGGCTATTCCCTTTATTTCTCTCGTACATACTCTCTTCGTCGCGTCAGGCGTAACGTCCCTCTTTGCTAAACCGGTTCCGCCAGTTGTAATGATCACGTCGCATTTCACGGCGTCCGACAAAAATATCAAAGCATTTTCGATTTCGTGTTCCTCGTCGGGGACTAGTTTATACTCGCACGACTTACCCCAATCATGAGAATATCTATCAATTGCATCTTTCATAACGCGTTTGCCAGAGATGTCTTCGTATACGCCCTTGAACGCTCTATCCGAAACTGTCAAGATTCCGATTTTAATTTTAATGTTGTTACTGTTGTTCGTGATGTTATTCGTTTCGCACGTCGCGTCGACGTCTTCGCAGCACACGTCTGATAATAAATTAGTATTAGTATCATTCTTGTGTTGAACAGGAACAGGACCCGAGGTTTTATGATCATTATCGTTACTCGTATCGTTGCTACTATTACTGCTATCTTTCACCATGATCGCTTCGTCGTGCGTGGCGTGTAAGTGTTCCATTGCCTTGAACTTACTGAGTTGCTCTTCGGTGGCTTTCTTTTGATATAAACGTTTCCATTCGTTCACGTCCATGCCGTAAACATGTCTCAAGCATTGCTCGTACGAAGCAGCGGATGATCGTGTTGACAAGTTCTTAATCAGTTCCCCCTTTCTTAACCATTTAGCGAGGCAGTTCCTACAGAAACCGAACGAGTTCATCATATCAATATTCTGTACGTCGAGCCTTCTCTGTAAGTGTTTACAGAGCTCTGAGTAAGCATATTTATACTGATTAAGATCATGATCACGATCACGATCATGATCATGATCAGAACCACCACGGTTCATCTTCTTCTTCTTCTTCTTCTTCTTCTTCTAATCTTCTTCCTCGACTTTTTTAAGTATTATTAGTATGATATGTTAGTAGTAGTCTCCTATGTTGTTTGTGACGATACTAAGTTGAATAACGCAGTTTAGCATCATCAGAGGGACGTTTTTATAATAAGTGCTCATTATTTCATTCATCATCGTCGTCATCATCAGTACAGAGATTAATTATGAGAGATTATAAGAGCACGACTGAAGGTTTCGCATGATCGGCACGAGCAGCAAGAGCAGCGAGCGTTTTCTTCTTTCGCGAACCAGAAGAGTATAGTGTACGTAAACAGTCCCGCGGTCATCAGTCAGTCAGAATCACGCGAGTTCTCTATATCGCGTTATTAAATAAATAATACGATGGCGACGATGACAGTGTTTGATAATATCAGAAACAATAAAAAGAGC
>Ga0115001_10003823_pt1 | contig 11161 bp, 8 predicted proteins | sample ArcticOcean_MG_C_12_FD_89869 | JGI IMG/M metagenome (GOLD analysis project Ga0115001, IMG submission 89869) | Marine microbial communities from western Arctic Ocean - ArcticOcean_MG_CB8_130 | ecosystem: Environmental > Aquatic > Marine > Oceanic | place: Arctic Ocean: Canada Basin | collected... | reverse complement strand
TTTTTTTGTTAATATTATTGATTTTATATTTGGCTGAACGGCTTATATCTATGATTTTCATTGTTTTTAAACGATTAATTTCCTGTTGTGATATAAATACAACATTTATTTACAAGGTTTTTAGAGATATTTATGCTAAATACTTAATTTCTTATATAAATATGAAAATTAGCACAAAACATTACTTTTTTAGCTTTTTAATTTCCCTTTTTTTAATTTTAAATTCATGCGGGATATACAAGAAAGTAAATACAAGAGAAATTCCTACTTCTGGGCAGGAAAGAGCAAAAAAAAATGTTGAAGAAGGCAGGGGCATTTCAATTGCTGGTCTTGGCAAGGGACTTAGATCAACGAGTTATGAATTTGCTACATCGAACCCGATGTGGAGAGCCTCATTAGAAACTTTAGATTTTCTTCCTTTATCTACGATTGATTATGCTGGTGGTGTGATTGTTTCTGATTGGTATCAAGATAATTCTGCTTCTGCAACTGCACTTAAAATCACAGTTAGATTTCTGTCAAATGAAATTGCTGCTACAAATTTAAAAATTATAGTTCATGAAAAAAAATGTAATAAAAGTCAGGTATGTACTACAACTTTATTGAAACAGTCAAAAATTAAAGAAGAACTCGTATCGTCTATAGTTAGAAGAGCAGCAGTTTTAGAAAAAACAAAACCAAAAAAATAAAATATATATTCAACTAGTGGAAAGATACAGCTTTCATACGATAGAAAAAAAATGGCAAGTTTTTTTTGAAAAAGAAAAACTTTATCGCACAAAAAAAGATCAAAAGTTTTATTGCCTAGAAATGTTTCCTTACCCATCAGGTAAGATTCATATGGGTCACGTTCGAAATTATACCATTGGCGATGTTATTGCTCGTTTTAAGTACTTAAACGGTTACAACGTATTGCACCCAATGGGGTGGGACTCCTTTGGTCTTCCTGCGGAAAACGCAGCCAGAGAAAATAATTTACATCCTAAAAAATGGACTGAACAAAATATATCTCAGATGAAAAGGCAATTAAGGTTGTTGGGCTTGTCTATTGATTGGGATCTTGAAATATCAACTTGTGATGAAACCTACTATAAACATCAACAAGCGTTATTTATAGAATTTTATAATCAGGGATATGTTTCAAGAAAAGAAAATTATGTTAATTGGGATCCAGTTGAACAAACTGTATTAGCAAACGAACAAGTAATTGACGGTAAAGGTTGGCGATCAGGGGCAGTCGTTCAAAGAAAAAAATTATCTCAATGGGTTTTTAATATTACAAAATTTGCAGATGAACTTTTAAAAGATCTTGAACAACTAAAAGATTGGCCAGAAAAAGTTAAGTTAATGCAAAAAAATTGGATTGGTAAATCTGTTGGATGTGAAATTTTTTTTGAAATAACTAAAGAGCAAGAAAAAATTAAAATTTTTACTACTAGGCCTGATACTATTTTTGGTGCTTCTTTCTTGGCAATATCTGTTGATCATCCACTTTGTGAAAGATTTTCCAAAGATGAAAAATTTATTAACTTTAAAGAAGAGTGTCTTAAAGTAGGAACAACAGAAGAGGCTTTAGCAGTTGCTGAAAAAAATGGTTACGATACTAGCTTATTTGTAAATCACCCATTTATAAAAGATAAAAGAATCCCAATTTTTGTAGCTAATTTTGTTCTAATGGATTACGGAACAGGAGCAATATTTGGTTGTCCTGCACATGATCAGAGAGATTTAGATTTTGCAAAAAAATATAACCTCGAGATTATAGAAGTTGTAAGGGAGCATAATAATAAAATTAAAAATTTTAAAAACATACAAGAAGCTTACACTTCAGATGGAATAATAATTAATTCTGATTTTTTAAACGGATTAGATGTTGAGACAGCAAAAACAAAAGCTATTGAGGCTATTGAGAACAAAAAATTAGGGAAAAAAAAAATTTCTTTTAGATTAAAAGATTGGGGCGTTTCAAGACAGAGATATTGGGGTTGTCCTATACCAATGGTTTATTTAGAAGATGGTAGCGTTGTTCCGGTAGAAAAAGAAGAGCTGCCCATACGACTACCTGAAGATGTTGACCTAAAAAAAACTGGTAACCCACTCGCTAATCACCCTACTTGGAAAAAAACTATTCATAAAAAAACTGGAAAACCAGCAATTAGAGAAACGGACACTCTAGATACTTTCGTTGATTCTTCTTGGTATTTTATGAGATTTTGTTCACCTAATAATGAGAACGCACCATTTGAAATTGAAGATTTAAACTATTGGATGCCAGTGAATCAATATATCGGAGGTGTTGAACATGCAATTTTACACTTACTTTATTCAAGATTTTTTATGCGTGTTATACAAAAAAATAATAATAAAATAAAAACTACTGAGCCATTTAAGGGCCTTTTTACCCAAGGCATGGTTTGTCATGAAACCTACAAAGACTCTAGTGGTAAATGGCTTAGTCCTGAAGAGATAGAACAAAAAGATAAAGTTGGACTGATTAAAAAATCAGATCAAACATCGGTTGTAGTCGGTCCGTCTGAATCAATGTCAAAATCGAAAAAAAATGTAATAGATCCTGAAAATATGATTAAATCATACGGAGCAGATGCTATTAGATGGTTTATTTTATCTGATAGTCCGCCCGAAAAAGACGTACAATGGTCGAGCCAAGGGGTTAATGCGGCCTATAAGTTTTTACAAAAACTTTATAATCTAACAAATTTAGTCTTGAGTCGTAAAAATGTTTCAAGTGAAAAAAATAAAGATTTTGAGATAAAGTTTAACAATTATATTTTAAAGATAACCGATTTAGTCAATAATTTTCAATTAAATGTAGTTGTTGCAAATGTGTATAGTATTTACAATCTATTTTATTCCACGCTAGATCAAAAAGTGGATAATGAATGTCTTAAGAGAAACTTTTCTAAATTAATGAGAATGCTTATTCCTTTCGTTCCTCACCTTGCACACGAATGTTTAGAACAATTAGGTGAAAAAAATATTAATGTTTGGCCTACATTTAATAGTAATTTAAGCATAGAAGAAAAAATAAAAATAGCTATACAAATTAATGGAAAGACTAGAGAGATTATAGAGATTAAAAAAGACTCAGATGAAAAGGATGTTATAAATGAGACTAAAAAAATTAAAAAGATTAATGATCAATTAATTAAAGCTGAAGTTAAAAAAATAATATTTGTAAAAAATAAAATAATAAACTATTTGATAAAATAAATTAAATGATGAAAAATACTAGAAAAATATTAACAGTTTTAATACCAATTCTAATATTTTCCTGCGGATTCAAGCCTTTAAAGCAGAAGAGCAACAATCAAATTTTTTTACAAAATGTAAATATTGTAGGCGAGCAAAGAGTTGCATATTTGCTAAAGAATAATATTTTATTAATATCGGATAAAAATTCGAAAAATGTATACGATGTCTCAATAAAATTAATAAAACAAAAAAATAGTAAAATAAAAGACACTACAGGCAGTACAACTAGATACACTTTGAAACTATCTGCTAGTTTAGAGTTAACTGGTCTCGATAGTAAAGACAAAATACAAAAAGTTTTTGTAAGAAGTGCTGATTATAATGTAGCAAATATACATTCAGATACTATAAATAATGAAAATAGTGCTTCTAAAAATATCACACAGCAATTGTCAGATGACATAACTAATTTTATAATATTGAGAATGAGGAATAAGTGATAATAAAAAGCTATATTGTAGAACAAAATATTGAAATATTAGAAAATTACAAAGCAACTTTAATTTACGGAATAAATAATGGAATTAAAGATGATATTAAAAATCAAATAAAAAAACGTGACAACAAAAGTGAAATACTAAATTTTTTTGAAGATGAAATAATTAAGACTAATTTATTATATGAAAACATTAGTAATCAATCTCTTTTTACAAAAAAAAAGATTATTTTTATTCATGAAGCCTCTGACAAGATATTTAATCAAATTGAAGAATGTTTAGAGAAGGAAAATAGCGATATTAAGTTATACATTTTGGCAAACAACTTAGAGAGAAAATCTAAACTGAGGATCTTATTTGAAAAAAGTAACAAACTAGCTATCTTTCCTTGCTATGAGGATAATGAGAGAACTTTAATATCGTACATAACGAAAGAACTAAAAGACTTCAAAGGAGTGACAGGTGAAGTGATTAATTTAATAATTAATAATTCAAATATGAATAGAGGAATTATTAAAAATGAGATTGTAAAAATAAAGAACTGTTTTCCAGAAAAAAAAATTGATAAATTACAGGTTGTAGAATTATTAAATATTAAAAATAATTTTGGGTTTGATATAATTAGAGATAAAGCTTTAATAGGTGAAAAAACGCAAATTAATAAATTATTATCTGAGTCAGAGATAATGAACGATGAAGTGTTTTTTTATTTAAACAACTTAAATTACAGGATTATACGTCTACAAGAAATAATGAAAGCCAATGAAGAAAGAGATAATTACGAACAAACCGTAGATAATCTAAAACCACCAATTTTTTGGAAAGATAAACCTATAATCATTCAACAACTAAAAAAATGGAATAAAAAGAAACTTGAGGAAGTCTCAATAAAAATTGGTGAAACAGAGATTTTAATGAAAAAAAATTCCTCCTTACGTAACGATGTCATTATAAAGGACTTAATTGTAAATCTAACCAGTAAAGCAACTAGCCCTTTTTAGTAAGTAAACCAGATAGCATTTCAAATTGATCTAGATTATTATACTCAATAATTACTTTCCCGGAGCTGTCTTTCCTATTAATAATTTTTGTTGTTAAACCCATATTTTCTTCTATTTTTCTTTGTGCTAATAAAATATTTGGATCTGTTACTTTTTTAGGAGAACTTTGATTTTTTTCTTTTTCTTTGTCATTTTTAACCAAATTCTCAATTGACCTGGCACTAAGTTTATCTTTTAATATGGTCTGCGCTAATTTGATTGCATTGTGTCTTCCGACTAGAGGTCTCACTTGCCCGGCTGAGAGTTTTCCTTCATCGACTAGACTTATAACTTCTTGCGGTAAATTTAAAAGTCTAAGGGTGTTAACAATATGACTACGACTTTTACCCATAAACTCGGCTAGCTTTTCATGATCGTAACTAAATTGTTTTATTAGACGATCGTATCCTTTCGCTTCTTCTATAGAATTTAATTCTTCCCTTTGTATATTTTCTATAATTGCTAACTCTAAGGACTGGTTATCGTTTAAATTCAAAACAATAACTGGTACATCATGTAATCCGGCTTTTTGAGCCGCCAGCCATCTTCTTTCACCAGCTATGATTTCATATTTACTATTTTTTCCTCTTCTTACTGCAATAGGTTGAATTAACCCATTTTTTCTTATTGATTGTGATAATTCATTAATTTTTTTCTCATCAAAATAATTTCTTGGTTGAAACTGATTTCGTGACAAATCGCTTATAGATACTGACAAATACGAGGTATCTGATTTACTCTCAGATGAAATTTCTTGATTTTCATCACCAAAAAGAGACATGAGACCTCTTCCTAGTCCTTTTTTACCTTTTTCTTCCGACATCTTAATCCTAAACTCCTATTTGTTGATTTATAAATTCTTTAGCAAGTTCTAAATATGATTTGCTGCCTAGACAAGATCTATCATAGACAATGCAGGGTATTCCATGAGATGGGGCTTCGGAAAGTCTTACGTTTCTTGGAATGACTGTTTTGTAAACTTTATCTTTAAAGAATTTCCTTGCTTCTTCATCGACCTGATTTGATAATTTATTTCTTTTATCGAACATTGTTAAAAGTATTCCTCTGATATTTAAATTAGGATTCAAATTTATTTTAATTCTCTCAATAGTTTTAACTAATTGGGAAATTCCTTCTAAGGCGAAAAACTCTGTTTGCAATGGAACCAATAGTTCATCCGCAACTACTAGTGACATAACCGTGAGAAGACTTAATGATGGAGGACAATCGATAAAAATATTTTCATATTTCATGAACAGATTTTCATTTTTTTCTATAATCTCTTTTAATAAGAACGCTCTTTTAGGATTGTTTGCAGTTTCGACTTCTAAACCTGATAAGTTGACGTTTGAGCCAATTAAATCAAGGTTTTTAACACAGCTGGATTTTATGCAATTTTTTGGGTTACTTTGACCTATAATAATTTTATATATATTTTTTTCAGTATCATTGTTAGAAACTCCCAGGCCGGTCGTTGCATTACCTTGGGGATCAAGATCTATTACTAATATTTTTTTTCCTTGTTCGGCAAGTGCAGTAGCAAGGTTAACAACTGTTGTAGTTTTTCCTACTCCACCTTTTTGATTAATGACTGAAATTATTTTTTTCATATTTTATTTTTTCACATCTACTATCAAAATTTTAGATATGGGATCTGTTATGCTTTTTTCAAGCTTATACATAAACTCCAAAGGTTGTAGAAGCTTATTTATTTCTAGTTCAGCATTTTTTCCTTTCAGTATTATAAGTTTGTGATTAACTTTGATTATTTCACGTGAAATACGTAATATTTCTTCTAATTTTTTAAAAGCCCTACAAACCACGTATTCACTTGTAATTTCTTCATCTTGATACCTTCCTAGTATATCAAACTCAATATTTAGCTTATTTTTAATATTTTCAAGAAAATCGCACTTAATATTTGATTTTTCGTATAGTTTCACGTGAAATCCTTTGTTTTGGTTAAATATAGCTATAATTAGACCAGGGAATCCAGCGCCAGATCCCAAATCACTAAGAGATTTTTCATCTTCAAATCTTATATATTTTACTATTTGTGCTGAGTCTAGAATATGCCTATCCCAAATATGAGCCTCTGTATTTCTCGAAATTAAGTTATATTTTTTATTAAATTTTAAAAGTTCTTCTTGTAATATCGAGAGCTTATCTAAATCATCTTTAGAAAATTTTAGTTTATTTAAAAGAGTTAATTGTACTTCTTCTTTATTCATTAAGCAGATACTTTATATCTACTTTTTTTTATATAACCTAAAAGTATAATTGCTGCAGCGGGAGTAACTCCGTCTATTCTCAAGGCCTGACCTAACGTAGTAGGTTGTATTTCCTTCAATTTAGACTTAATCTCAGTAGATAAACCGCTAAATAATTCATAGTTAATATCTTTAGGAATAGATATGGACTAATCTTTTTTAAAAGCTTCAATGTCATGGGTCTGCCTTTTAAGATAACCCACATAATGAGCATCAATTTCTACCTGCTCGTCGATATTCGGCTCGAATTGGGGGATGTTGTCCCATATACCTCTTAATATAGATACTGTAATACCCTTTTGGCCTAAGACCTCTATACCGGTCCTTTTAACACCGTCCATAGCAATTTTAACAGAATACTTAGCAGCTGCATTAGGTGTTATCAGATTAGATTGAAGAGCATCGTATACGACAACTAATTTTTTTTGTTTTTCTAAAAAAGAATCTTGCCTAAATTTTTTAACTAAATTTATTTTTATACCTAAAGGAGTTAATCTTTGATCTGCATTGTCAGCTCGCAAAGAAAGCCTGTACTCAGCTCTTGATGTGAACATTCGATATGGTTCAGAAACACCTTTGGTAATAAGATCGTCTATCATAACTCCAATATAAGACTCTGACCTATCTAGAATAAATTCTTTCTCATTTTTAACTTTAAGAGCAGCGTTAACACCTGCTATCAAACCTTGGGCTGCTGCCTCTTCGTATCCGGTGGTACCGTTAATCTGACCGGCCAGAAATAAAGACTGGATTTTTTTTGTTTCTAAAGTTGCTTTGAGCTCTCTTGGATCCACATAATCATACTCTATCGCATAACCCGCTCTAATCATTTTTACCTGCTCTAAACCCTTGATTTTAGTGAGTAATTTTAACTGAACCTCTTCTGGTAAAGACGTAGATATTCCATTTGGGTAAATAGTACTGTCCTTTAATCCTTCAGGTTCTAAGAAAATTTGGTGTTGTGCCTTCTCTTTAAACTTAACTATTTTGTCTTCTATAGATGGGCAGTACCTTGGGCCTACCCCTTTGATGTTACCTGAATACATAGCGCTTAAGTGTATGTTCTCACTTATGATTTTGTGAACTTCATTGTTTGTATGTGTCATGCCACATGCAATTTGTTTATTTATTAGTTTTTTAGTTAAGAAAGAAAAAAAATAAGGATCTTCATCAGCTGCTTGCATTTCGATATCATCATAATTTATAGTCATACCATCTAAACGGGGTGGTGTTCCTGTTTTAAGTCTACCAAGTTTAATGTTATATTTTGATAACTGTTCGCTCAAACCTGTAGAGGGTTTTTCATCGTATCTACCAGCTGGGATCTGTTTTTGACCAATATGTATTAAACCATTTAAAAAAGTACCAGTAGTTAAAATTAATTGCTTACAAAATATTTGTTTACCGCTTTCACAAATGAAACCAACAACTGAGTTTATATCAAACATAAATTTAACTACTGGGTCAGCTATCACAGTTAAATTCGGGTAATTAAGTAATGTTTTTTGCATGTGCTCTTTATAGAGAGCTCTGTCTGATTGTGTTCTAGGACCTCTCACTGCTGGGCCCCTGCTCCTATTTAGTAATCTAAACTGAATGCCTGATTTATCTGTTACATCGCCCATGACTCCATCAAGGGCATCGATTTCTCTGACTAGATGTCCTTTTCCGAGTCCGCCTATCGCTGGATTACATGACATCTCACCAATGGTCTCAACTTTATGTGTAAAAAGTGCAGTATTTACGCCCATTCTGGCGGATGCTGCTGAGGCTTCACAACCTGCATGTCCACCACCTATAACAACAACATCATAACTCACATCTTTCATGAGCTAAATGTATCTTTCTATTATGAATTTACAAGATCTTATTTTTATTATTTGCCGATACAAAAGTCCTTAAAGATAGAACCGAGAATTTCTTCCACATCTACTTTTCCGACTATTCCTCCTAGGTGTCTTGTTGCTAATCTTAGGTCTTCGGCGGCCATCTCTATGTCTTTTTTTTGGTCTTTTTTAAGAAAATTATCTATCTCATTTAAACAATAGTTTAATTTTGTTCTATGTCTTTCTCGTGTTATTAAAATATTTTTTGATGATGTAAATTTGGAAATTAATATTTTTTTTATCTTTTTTACTAGTTCATCAATATTTTTATTTTCTTTTACAGATACCATCACTGCTTCTTTAAAATTATGTTTTTTACTATTGTCAATGTCAGATTTATTTAAAACAACAATACTATTTTCATTTATTAAGTTTTGTATTTTTGTGTTCAGAATTTTCGAAGAATTATCTATTACTATTAAATTTAAGTCAGCTTCTTCGGATTTACTTAGTGCCAATGAAATTCCTTTTTTTTCAATCTCATTTCTTGATTCTCTAATTCCAGCTGTGTCCGCTAAAATAACTGGATAGCCATCTATGTTAAGGTATGTTTCAATTATGTCTCTTGTAGTCCCTTCTTCCTCAGATACTATTGCCGCTTCCCTTTTGGAAAGTAAATTTAGCAATGATGATTTACCTGCATTTACTTCACCTATTATGGCGATTCTAAAACCTTCTCTGATTTTCTCACCAATTTTATTATCATTTAGAATTCTTTTTATATCTTCATGAACCTCTTTAATTGATACCTGAACCTCTTTTAAAACGTTATCTGGTAGATCGTCTTCTGCAAAATCTATTTGTGCCTCTATATAAGCTAATGATTTAACTAGTTTTTCTCTTAGATTATTATAATAATCAGAGGCATTTCCTTGAACTAATTTTATCGCTTGCTTTCTTTGCAATTCTGTCTCTGAATGAATTAAATCTCCAATACTCTCTGCTTCTAAAAGATCAATCTTATTATTTTGAAATGCAATTTTTGTGAATTCTCCAGGTTCAGCTAGTCTACAATTTGGTTGTTCTGAAAGAACATTTAAAAATTGTGTAATAACTGCGTTGCTGCCATGAACATGGAATTCTGCTAAATCGTCTCCTGTGAAGCTGTTTGGAGAAGGAAACAATAGTAACAAACCTTCATCTAGTAATCCACCATTTGAAGGGTTGTAGAATTTGCAAAGATTTATTTCTTTCGCATTTATATTTTTTTTCTTCGTAATAAGTTCTGTAATCTTTAAAGTGTCTTTACCGGACAGTCGAATTATCGCTATACCCGAAGGCCCGCGACCTGAAGAGAGTGCATAAATATTCATTTCTTCATTATTAATAGCATGAAAAATGTGAGTGAAAATTTAAAAACTAACTTGTCTTATTCATAGAATCAAAGAAATCGGCATTGTTCTTTGTGTTTTTAAGTTTTGAAATCAAGAACTCTATTCCGTCCATAGTGCCCATTGGACTTATAATTCTTCTTAAAACATTCATCTTCGAGAGATCATCTTTTTGGAACAGTAGCTCCTCTCGTCTTGTGCCAGATCTTGTAATATCAAGTGCAGGATAAATGCGTTTATCTGCAACTTTTCTATCAAGAATTAATTCGCAATTACCTGTTCCCTTGAACTCCTCAAAAATAACCTCGTCCATTCTTGAACCTGTATCAACAAGTGCAGTTGATATAATAGTTAATGAGCCACCTTCTTCAATATTTCTTGCTGCACCGAAAAATCTTTTTGGTCTTTGAAGTGCATTGGCATCAACACCTCCAGTTAAAACCTTTCCTGAGCTTGGTATGACTGCATTGTAAGCTCTTCCTAATCTAGTTATAGAATCTAATAAAATTACTACGTCTTTTTTATGCTCTACTAATCTTTTTGCTTTTTCGATAACCATCTCAGCGACAGCTACGTGTCGAGAAGCTGGCTCATCAAAAGTAGAACTTACGACTTCACCTTTGACTGACCTTTGCATGTCAGTTACTTCCTCTGGTCTTTCGTCAATTAACAAAACCATTAAGTAACATTCCGGGTGATTAGTCGTGATGGACTGAGCTATATTTTGTAAGATAATAGTTTTACCTGCACGAGGAGGTGAAACAATTAAAGCTCTTTGACCTTTTCCAATTGGACTAACAAGATCAATCAATCTTGCGGTATTATCTGGTTTTTTTTCAATTTTCTCTGATTCTACTTCTAGGGTTATTTTTTTGCTAGGATAAAGCGGAGTTAAGTTATCGAAAGCAATTTTATTTCTTCCTT
>Ga0115001_10003819_pt1 | contig 11166 bp, 3 predicted proteins | sample ArcticOcean_MG_C_12_FD_89869 | JGI IMG/M metagenome (GOLD analysis project Ga0115001, IMG submission 89869) | Marine microbial communities from western Arctic Ocean - ArcticOcean_MG_CB8_130 | ecosystem: Environmental > Aquatic > Marine > Oceanic | place: Arctic Ocean: Canada Basin | collected... | reverse complement strand
CTCCATGAATCCCATGGCTAAATCTTCGTAAAACCGTACAGGTTCTTCTTCAAGCAGATCTTGCCACTTGCGTTGTTCTTCTCGTATTGCAAATGGTGTAGCACCAAATGAGCCGTGGTTGAGAAAGACACATTGTGAATCAAGGCCCCAATGTTTGGCAAGGGCTGTTGATGCGGGAAAGTGCATGTCTCTTCTAACGAGTGTGGAGTAAAGAATGTATCGAGTTACATGAGTCTTCGTCTCAGCCTTCCTTGAGGATTATTCTCGCATCCGTACAATCAAATTTAAATCGGGGAGAGAGTTCACTTCATCGAATAATTTCTGTGCCTTTTCAATAGATTTTGCACTGTCGTTCAAATTTACTTGAACACTTTTCATATCGGCATTTGAAGGAGCGAACCCAAACCCGATATCTGTTGCTCCAAAGCTTTGGAGAAGAGTAATGACTTTGCTTTCTAAAGTGGGATTTCTTCCCTGATTCATCGATTTTATCAGTTCTACCTGTAAAAAATCCCTTTCTTTCCCAATATATTTCTTCGAGCATTGTTCAAGTACACATTTTTGGAAAGTGTAGTAATGAACTCCTTTTTTGATGTCCGATGGTAACGAAGAGAACCATTTGGGATTCGCGCTGGCCTCTGAAAAGAAATGGTTGCTGAGGGTTGACCATCCTGTGGCTGTTTTGGTATTCCTCGTTAAGGTGGTGAAATTTTGTAAAATCATCGAGAGGAAATAACGTGGTTCAGTCATTTTATTTACAACAAGCTTTAGTGATTCAATCAGTTGTTCTTTCTTATTTTCATCATCGAACTTATCCGCCAAGCGTTTGAGTTCAGGTGAGTGCCAATCGCTCTGTGTTTCACCAAAATTGTCGGATATGTGTGAACTCAAATGGTCAGATTTAGTCAAGATTTTTCTTGGGTTTTGCTGGAATTTAGTAATACCTTCCAACCAATTTCCTCTAATTTCGTTTAACGACGAATATAACATCACTAAACTTTGTAAATTGAACTCTCCATACTTAAAGGAAGATATATCCATACTGCTAATACCCCAACCTTTGTTTTCGTTTACACTTTCTTTAACAGTCATTTTTCGCCAATCATTATTAGAAATGTTTCCGAGGATATGATCTTTTCTTAATTTCTTGACTACTTCAGTATTGAGTCCCTTCAATGCATGTATTCTATCAAAGTGATAACAATTCAGTTTTATGTTCTGCATTTTGCTTAATACCTCTTCTTTGAGATCATATTTGCTATAATCGTCTTTAAACGAACCGAGTAACCTGCTGATTCCTAAGTCTCCTCCAAATGCTTCAAGCCAAGTGAATGCTGGATCTTCTTCTATTGTTCTTTGAAACATTATATCGCCAACGTTAGATTTGAATTTTGGAATATTGAGTATTTTGAACACCATCTCTTTTGTGAATATATTTTCATTTGATTTTAGTTTTCCCAATTTTAAATCTGCAAGTTCCTTTTTTAGAATCTCGAAATTTGCAATCATGGCCTTTTTTCGCTCATTCGTTTTATAGTGATACTCTATCTCCTTATTGTGAAAGTTCTCATATATATTTCGGTAAAATGTGAAAATTATTTTCTGTATTTGGGAGAGGCCCATTGAATCGATAATTATTTCTTTGAGAGGGACATATTTTCGCACTCCCGGTGATTTAGAGTTACTCTCCTGTGATGTTAAGTTGGAAAATACATCTGCGAAACTCCTCGGAAAACCTCTCGCATCAAACAGGTTCTTTGAAGTCGTACCTGTGGTCAAATCGTCTTTGAATATTTGATTCGAAAAGTATGTTTCAACCGTAAAATCACCCTTTTCAGATACCCCTTTTGATACGATTTTGGAGATAAGGTCGAGAACGTATTTTGCCAGGAAATTGTCACTGTCCAACTTATTCCCAACGATTAATCTTTTTTGAGAATGCTCAAATTCCAGAATATTGACCAAATTGTACATAGTGAGTTGACTTTGAAGAATAAAGGGCGCTTCAAAGGTTTTGGCGTGATCTATTTTATGAAAGAGATCGAGAGGATTCCTTGAAACTACATCGTGAAACAGAGAAGGATTCGACAACAACACTTTCGCTATTACCTCATACGACTTGCGCTTCAAGGCGAGTGATTTATTGTCTCCCAACCCATCAAACTTCAAGTATCCCTGGAGTATAGTTTCTATGTCGCCATTCAACTCCTCGACAGCATCCTCTTCACCAGACTCGGCTTTCTTATCTTGCAAAGAGTCAATGGTGAATTCGAGAACATTCATGCTGAGCTTATGAAAGAATTTGAGGAAGGATTTGTTAGAATTTGGTAATGCCTTGGATTCTCTAATCATCTGCTTCAAAAAGTCTCTTCTCTCTTCATGATTAAACCCTGTTTTCTCCTTCGAATCATAATCCATAATCGGCTCTTCAAGAAGTTCAATTCCTTTTTTCCAGAAACGAGAACGCCCTTCGGAATTTACTGAGAACTCCTTTGCCGACCGCTTTTCCTTCTTTCTTTCTTTATCAATTAAGAGGTCAAATGACGAGAAATCCGGGTTCATCACTCTTAATTCTGCATCATCATCCGATAGTGGTAAACTAACCGTAAAATCCTGTAAATTAAGTTTTTCGAATGTTAAAATCCATTCCTTCACACCATCTTCTTTATCAGATAAGTTCTCTAAGAATATGTCTTGAAGAAACCATTGAATTGTTCTCTGAGCCGGTGAAATTTCTTCTAAATTTTCTACTGAAAAACATTGTTTCCCAGGTAGGAATAATTGTGAAATCCGGTTGAAAAGTTCTCGCTGAAATGTATCATAGACACCAAATGGAATCTCTAAATATTCATTCTTTGATATATGAACTTCTTTTTGTTTATCTTTGATCCAAGTTTGAATTGAGTTTCCTTCACCCCAATGTTCGTGAATCATGGTGAGCAGATACTTTACCTGGCTTTTTGTTAGATTTCTCCTTCCCAACATTCCAATTAAAACAAATGGAAGAGTGTAATTTTTTATTTCAGACTGGCTGAATTTTTCCTCTGCCCCCAACTGCTGTGTGAGAGCGTTTACGATGTGTCTTGCTTGCATTGAGATCTGCTTCATATTGCCTTGTTGATTTGCAGAGTCAATCATTGTACAGAGCCGGTAAATGAGCGAATCTGCTGACTTTAATTTGATAGTTTTTGGACCTGATTCTTGTTTTTGAGAGTCCATTCTTGTGTCAAGGTCATCGGTCCAAGCGGAAAAATTAATTTCCATCTTTTCCTTCTGAGGGAATGATTCAGGAGTTTTGAAATCCAAAATTTTATGTTCTTTAGAGAGTGATTCATCGTCTAGATTTAGAACTACTAACAAATTCTCTGCACGAGAAATAATGATGTTTGCAAAGCGTTTTCGTTGTTTTGCAATGTTTTTGATAATTTCTTTGCGGTTAATGTTTGAGTCTGATTTTTGCATATAGTCTTCTATTTCACTCAGTGTATTCATTGATGAAGGCAGATGGCTGTTTATTTTTTCGAGATTCATTGACCATGGAGAAATTGGTAATACCATCGGATACTCTAATCCTTTGACATCGGAAGTAGTGTAAAGCGGGAGATCAATCCCTTCTTTTGCCAGTTCTACATAAAAGTAATCACGAAGAATTTCATCTGGAAACACCACTGCCGCATCTTGTGTAGAACCCGAAATATCTTTACAGAGTTGTATCAAACTTGTGGAATCAATTTTCCGTTGATAAACTCCATACATCTGTCCAGTCTTATCAAGAACTTCCCCTTTGTTTTTTGCTTTTTTGCCAGCTTTAACGGCACCTGCTCCTGTCGTAGGTTCAGAATCAGGCCGAACCAATTGTGAAATACTTGTGTTCCATGAATCTGCAATAAAATCTACAATCGGTTCAACATTTCTTTCTACAACGAGTAAATTGTTTAAATCATCTGATGCAGCAGATTTCCACTTAGGCGCTAGTAACCTCTTAAGTTGCCATGATGACGGGTATATTTGAGACTTTTTATGGAAGAAAGCGTTGATTTTTTGGAAGGTATTTTTCCAGTCAAATGGAGAAAACAGAAGTGTTTGCTCATCATCGCCGCACATGAAAATACTTCCTAATTCACCTTTGTGCATTAGAAGTAGCAATGAGAGCATAGGGGACGTGAGATCTTGCACTTCATCAAGAACAAGAATATCAGATTTCATTGTTAGAATTCTTTCCTTATCCCTTCGAGAATCGGAGTTTTCAATTTCTAGAATTCGATTGGAAATAACTCCTGCGATTTCAGGAATAGATAGATATTTGGTGAATTCACTTTGACAGTATTTAGCAAACGCTTCCATATGATCTTTTTCATCTGTAGTAAACAAATCAGAACGCCCCCCTCTGTATGAGTCCGTCTCTTTTTTGACTCCATCAGGATCTATGAAATTCACTTGATATTCAAGCCATAGCGCAGGAATAGATTTTTTCCGGACCTCATTCAGTAAGCTATTATTCCGCTGTTTAATTCGGTTTTCATGAAATGCTTCTTCAAACTTTGAATACTCGAGTTTTTTCCATTTAATACCTATAATTTTGCACATATCTTGAAGATATGTTTCAATATCGACAGTTTGCCAATTCAATGGATTGATGCTTCCTTGATAATATTGCTTTATTCTTTTATTTTGTTGCTCGATTAAATTTCGATTCAATGTCATGAACATGGCTTTTACAGGATTTTTATCTCTCACGTCCTTTCGAATAAAATCATTTTTCCCTCCCTCTCCATCTTGAACCGGAATCCATTTTGCTCCTGCATTTTTGAAAGCCCTTTGGTCAGCCCAAATAAAAGAAATATGTGATTTCCCAACACCGGGTGGTCCATTGATGAGAAGTGGTTTTTCTGAAAATCTATTGTCATTTAATAGATTAGTTTTTTCTTCATTTAACCAATGAAACGAATCAACATCATAATCCGGTATTTCATCGTGTTTACGTGTTTGTGAATAGTAAGTTGCCATTTCAATGAGGTTCATCCATTCATCGGGGAGATTGGTTTCGTCCTGGAACATTGGTAAAGCTCTATTGAATACTGCAAAAGGATAAAGCCAATTTTTGGCTTCCAAAAGTCTTTCTTTCAAGTCTTCATCATCTTCCAGCACTTGTGAATCTTGTTGGTCAAAGAGCCTCAGCCATATTGAAGGAAAACCACGTAATGTATTTTGTGTATCTGCATCATTTATATTATCATTATTCGTCCCAATTTTATATACGCAGTATTCTGCAAATAATTGGTGCCCCATCTCATAAACATCGTTCGCACTTTTCTTTAAGATTCCAGTTCGAATTGCTAAAAATAGCAATTCATTTACGATATCTTTCACATGTGGCTCTTCGAAATCGGTTAAGTCGAATTGAACTTGAATTCGCCTACCGACATTGAACCGCGGAAGGGCTGCTTCATAAAATTCGATCTCTACAAAACCTTCCCAAATGGACTTAATATATTCTTGGCTATACCTTTTTTTGTCAAATCTACGTTCAACTTTTTCGCAGAGAGACGAGACGAGACACCGATAGAGAACATCGGTTGCAAATTCTCGATTAACTGCAGCCATAATCCATGGGATTGGACTTTGTTTCTTAGCCGGGTGAATATCTTCTTCAGCTATAACTTTGTTAAGCATCTTATTTAGCTCTTCAATTGTATTTTCATGAAGAAGTTTTTGAATCGCATACCCTGCTAAAATAGGAAATGACTGCTGTATGTGCCTCAAAAAATATAAATTTTGTTCGGCTTTCTTTTCTTCAGCAACCCTTTCTACAAGCCCTTTACTCCGTAGTTCATCGGGGCTTATGGGTTGTAGTTTTATTTCCTTTACTGAATTTGGATTCCTAATTTGGCTCTGTAATATGCCCCATTCAACAGTGCGTGAACTCCAGATAATTGTCGGTTTCATAAATTCTTCAGCATCGAGTTCATCCATTATCGAATTCCAATACTGTGCAATACCTCCCTCTCCATCAGAACCGAACTGGTTCGAACCATAGGTAAGTAAATCTATCGTATCGACAAACAGAACTGGCTGTAAATCGTTAATGCTATGCCACTTAAGGAATTCAGAAATGGTTAGATCATTCCGAGCCCAATACTTCGATGAATGACTTTCCATTATGAGGTTCCACAATTCTTGTTTCGAATTTATTTTAGCGTGTGATATTGAAGTATTCTGAATTGAACAAAAGTGAATTATTTTTCGAGAATCTTCACTCCACTGTTTAATCAATTCTCCTGCTATCACATTGAGTTCAGTTGTTTTTCCTGCAGATGGGGCCCCAGTTAATATGAAATTCCTAGATGTTCCGTCAGATGTATGGTTGAGAATCTTAGCTATAGTTTCAGCAAATGGGTAAATTTCTTTGTCATTCGAGTCGCGATTACTCCGCTGCTTTTTTCTTTTCCTAATCCAGATTCCATCTAATTGTTCCACGACCTTGGAATCCATCGGTATTCGCTGAATTAAACTATGACTCAAGTGGTTTTTTTGGATTCCTTCGTGCGCTAATTTGCGCGCATCATCCCAATCTATTTCCACATTAATCACTCCACCATTCGAGAGGTTCTGTACTTGGGTCAATAGAAATTTCTTCCGATTCGTCATTTTCCCAATTACAATCGATTAGCGCGTCATTTAACTTCTTTATAATCTCGTAAGCCTTACTTGCAGGTATATACCTCTTATCTTTGATATCAATGTAAAGTCGTCTAAAATTATTATCCATTCCGGGAATTTTATTCAATAAAAATAAATCGCCATGCGTCACCTTTTTGGTTTCAGCAAATAACTCACGAAGAGGTTTACATACGCCTAGGGAAAGTAAAAACAAACCGTATTTGGGCACTTCACTGAGCGCTCCATATCCGTATTTCTTTTCCCTCACTTCACTCTTCTTGAACTGTTCAAGAAAACCTTTCCAATCCTTTATCATTTGTTCGATATCTGCATCATCTTCGAGAATCATTCCAAGAATTTGTTTAATTTGCCTCGAACTTTTACTCCTTGCCTTAAACTCCCAAGACTTGCAGGTCTCCTTCCACCCGTTCAGTATTGCCCCCTCACGGGTTTGCCTCTGTCCACGTTTGGCAGTCATGGTTTGTATTCCACAAATGTTCTTTGAATCCAGCGAGGATAAATCGCTCCACATTTGTTTAATTCGACTTTCGACTGTTGTATTTTCGCTTTCAGATGTTAATTCATTTTCTGGGCCTTTATGGAGACTACCACGAATCTCCTCGTTCATGTAAATTACAGATGCAAAGATAATTGCGCGGAATTGACTTTCTTTTTCAAACAATGTGTTAATGTAAGTCATAGATCGGTGAACCAGCTCCGTAATTGCTTTTTGAATCTCTGAGCAGCATGAAAAATTTAATCTCTCATGACCTTCAGCCATGATGACTGAATTAATTTTTGAAATACTGCACTGAATTCTATTTCCCCCTAGCGGTTCAGAATCCATATTTACAGGTTTTTTTTCTCGGCTAGGCGATGAAAAAATTTTCGAGACAAAAGTACTCGTGGATATGGCCACATGCTTCTTAGTGAATGGTTTTTCATGCGAGTTGATTCGTTTGAACACCTTTTCGAGAGATGAATCAATCCATTCGACATATTCGCCGCCGATTTTGTGGGAGGCAACTAATGCTTCAATAATGCCAGCACGCTCAAAATGGAGTTTTGTATTCATTGGTTTCAAAGAAGTGGGGAGGATTATAACTTCGGTTTTTCCTTCTACTTTTTCCTTAAACTCTCTAAACATTTCAGGATTGCTAAAGGCCTGTTGTAACGAATTTGAGAAGAGGCCCAGCATTTCGAGAGGTCCATGCTTAACTCCAATTTTATCATTGAGTTCTCTAAGTTTTATATGATTTGATAAAAGTAAATCCTCAACATCATTAACATCGTTTATCTCTTCTTTATTGTCGAACACGAACAATCGTGAACCGGGGGTTAGATCGGCTAATCTCATTGTGATCGATCTCCATTGTTCACTGCTGACATCAGCGTCTTCGCTTAGAGTTCGCAACTCGATATCGTAATCTGATTCATCTGTATTCCATGAGGCCCGTTGGATCCTGTCTTGAACGAGGTCCTTAAACGAACTTTCATATGATTTTATTGGCTCATCTCCCTTTGCTATACTGAAATTCACATCTAGAAAAAGATATAATCTCCTACACAATTTAGTTTTGCTGGATAAACCATGAGGCGGTGATCGGATAATATTTTGCAGTGGACCTATCTCACCTTCAATCTCTCGAAAGTGACCTTTTTCTTCCAGTGTTTCTATGGTTTTTTGCTTTTGCATGTAAGGGGTCAAGTTTTCAATTTCATGAGGGGGTAAATTGTTTCTAGGGTCGAATATGTATTTTCGAGTATTTTCAACAATCCCCTCGTCCACAATCTCACTTCCATTTGTATTATTCATTGCGCGTTCTTTTCGATATGAGTTATTAGGGAATTGATGGTTTTGGCGATTCCGATTTTTTTCCCATGTTTTGAAAGTACATTTTCCCACAACGGCCCCGCCTCACTCGGGAATACCGTTCTTAGAAACTCATCCGCGGAACTGGTTTTTTGTCTCATGGTTGCATAGATGCAAACGAGTTCGATAATTCCTGCATGAGGCAGAGTCTGACCGCCAATTGCCATTGAATCAGCAATAAGGGGCTCCGAAATTAAAAATTCATAACAACTCAAATTCCCGTAAGGTGCTCTTTTCATTTCCCAAGGAAATTCGTCGCATTTTGGATGAACCCTTGCATTTCTGAGCCATTCATTGGCGGGCATATTTTATCCAGTACGAGGGTATTGACGAGTGATTCGATGGTTGAGCGCTCAGGCTCATAATCACGTTCAATAATCGTGAAAAGGTCTTGAAAGTGGCTCGGTAATTCAGTGGGAAATGAGGCTATAGCCCTTTCAAGAGATCTTTTCCCCATTCCAAACCGTTTCCAGAACAGCCATAGTGGCTCTATGTGCCTCATTTCAGTAGTTTTGTGTAGGTAAATTGTGATGAGTAGGTTTTCTTTAATTGTGGCCTCTTTCTTTACGTCCAACGTATCCTTAATCAACGGCCATAGACAATCAAACCATTCATTGGGTGCATTCAGTTTTTCGAGATTTTCGTTATCATCTTCTTCCTGCCAAGTCGACATGAATTGTTCAAAAACATAGGGTGGATCCAATTCATACAAATAATCTCCCAAAGCAGCAGTTGCACTCGTTTTGAAGAAGTTTCTTCTTTCATTGGTTGGTTGTAGGACTCGCGCCGGGGCATCAATAGTTTCATCGAAAATAGCAAGTTCTTCGGGGGTGAGTGGGGCGCGTTCGAGCTTAGGGGAATAGTCATCCTCTCGAATGACTGGAACTCCATAGGGCGAAATATTCTCTATGCCTGTATGGTATCCAACGCATATTCCAAATTTTGCGAGAAGGTACATTTCGTCTGATTGAGATGACTGATGTTTAATAAAACCCCTCAAACGTAGTTCTGCCTCTTCATCGATTAGAGTGAAAACGGGGCCACAATGGGGGCAGACGAGATTTTCATCCTCGCCCTCGCGTTCGTGAAATTTACGTAAATCGTCAACAGTAAACTCAGTCATGCCATCCCCTCCTGCTTAAGAACGTCATACAACTGACTTGCAACAAGGTAGCCTTCATTGGTGAGGGCGAAACGCATTTTCGTTGAGCCTTCATCAGAGATATGACGGCGTACAAGTTTTGATTTAATGAGCTCTTTCATCCGAGTTTGGCTGCCGGAAATAATACCTTTGCTGAGATCATATGGGCATTTCAGTCCTTTCACAAAAGTAACGACCTCTGTCCATTCGACACCATCCAAATCATCTTCTTCGACATCATCAAACGGAAGATTCTTCAATTCTTTCTTAGATTTTACATTTTCAAGGAGCATGAGTGCAACAAGAATGTTGCCATACCCATCAGCGGGTTTCTTTTTCAAGACCTCAAGAGCACTCCGGTTTGGGACAGAGAGTTTGTGAGCATAGCGGGGGTGCCGAGAACGTTCGACTTTCTCAAAAACAACTCCTTTTTCTCCTCTCGGTTTGAGGATAAAGTATGTTGAAGCGTTACTTGCGTTTGAAAAAGAAGACACAGTGGCTTTGATTTGATTCAGCGGACTGGTGATGTCAAAATTCCAGTTATGTCGCCCATATTCCTTTTCAAAATCAGCAAGAGCAGCGAAAAGGTTGTTTGAGAAGAGCAATTGAAACTCTTCATCGTAAACTGGATTGATGACGACGAGATGATTTTTCACATCAACAGAATCGTACTCACACCTTTGGCGTAATATTTCCTTTGCGGCTCGTAAATCTCCTAAAAGACCCGGTTCCGTGAAAAAATCACACGCATCATCAAGTGTCATCACATGATTCCCTTCAATCGAATCGTCTATTCTTTGGAGAACGACAAGCAATCCATCGTGAATGCCTGCGCCTGAAATTTGCGATGTTAGCAGAGGGGTTTCCGCAGTTTGGCCATTGCCAATCTGAATACTTGGAATTTGACGGGAAAACGAGATCAATAATTCTTTCAATTCTTCATCTTCAACCCCTCTCGCTTCTGTGAAGTTTTTAAGAGCAGGAGTCCAACCCTTTGGAGTTAATTTATACACTGTATTGCCGGATTGTGTCTCTTCTTTGAGCAAATATCCTTTTTTCAAGGGGAGTTGTGTTGCAGCATTTATTCCCGAAGCAACAGCTCCAGGTAACTGAGAAATATCATTCGCACTGAACCAGCCGTTTTTACCCGTAATGTTTTCATTAATTTCCTGTGCATGAAGGCTGACAAATGCCCCGAGGGTCGTGCTTGCAATCTCTGTATTTACTTCTGAAGTGCCGATATGAAAGAGTTCGACATCTGGTGCGTCGATTGAAATCGTTTTACATCCCCGGATTTCCGCGCTAAGCCACATCATGTGCTGAAGCAGACTTGCGCCACGACCAAGAACAAACAGCGACTCCTGCCCTTCGTCAAGTTTAGAAAGGATCTGTCGCAATAGGTTCCATGGTTGCTGCATCATCTCATGGATAACCATGTCAGTTGAGATTGGTTCAAGTTGCTCAGAGCGGAGAGTTGCTTTTGGGAATTTAG
>Ga0115001_10003817_pt1 | contig 11173 bp, 9 predicted proteins | sample ArcticOcean_MG_C_12_FD_89869 | JGI IMG/M metagenome (GOLD analysis project Ga0115001, IMG submission 89869) | Marine microbial communities from western Arctic Ocean - ArcticOcean_MG_CB8_130 | ecosystem: Environmental > Aquatic > Marine > Oceanic | place: Arctic Ocean: Canada Basin | collected... | reverse complement strand
CTTATAATTGATTAGGTTTAGTGGGTTGAGAACGATATCAACTTGGGCTTTCTCTATTTTTAAAAGATTCTCTTCAAATTCTATGCTGCTTCCGTACACCCTAAGTCTTGGCGAAGGAAAGAGGCTATATTTAGTATTTGAAATATTTTTAATATTAAGTTCATTATTTTTTTTTAAGCTCTCTTTTATTAACTCGGGTGTATAATTTAAAAATTTCGGTATTGAAAAATAGGCTAAAAAAATAACAACAATAAACAGAAGTAAATAAAAAATAATTTTATGAATTTTTTTTTTGAAAATGTAAATTGAGTCTTTATTCATTTATAAAGGTTAATATTGTAGTATATAGTTATTTAATACGATTATGAATTCTATAAATAAATTAATAGAAAATTTAAACAAGGAACAAAAAGAGGCTGTGCTAAGCACAGAGGGTCCCAATTTAATAGTAGCTGGTGCAGGTTCAGGCAAAACTAGGGTTCTAACTACAAGATTGGCACATATTATTAATTCAAAAAAAGCATGGCCAAATCAAATCCTTTGCGTAACTTTTACTAACAAGGCAGCAAAAGAAATGCAAAATAGAGTGCTTAGCTACGTTAGTGAAAAATCAACAGCAGTTCCTTGGCTTGGAACTTTTCATGCTATTAGCGTTAAATTTTTAAGAAGGCACGCAGAGGCAATTGGCTTAAAAGGTAATTTTACTATTCTAGATACTGACGATCAAAAAAAAATAGTTAGAAATATTTGTAAAGCAGAAGACATAGATGCAAAAAAAATTACACCTAGGTTTATCCTGTCCTTCATAGATAAATGGAAGAATAAAGGCCTACTACCAGAAGATATTAAAGAGGATAAATTTACAGGATTAGAAAAATCTATTTTTAAAGTTTATAAAATCTATCAAACTAAAATAAGAGAACTAAATGCATGTGATTTCGGTGATCTTATTTTATATTGTGTAAAATTATTTGAAAATCATCCAGATATTAAAAAAATTTATAATGATAATTTTAAATATATTTTAGTAGATGAATTTCAAGATACCAATTTTATTCAGAACAAGTGGTTAAATCTTTTAGTTAATGAAAAAAAAAATATTTGTTGTGTTGGAGATGATGACCAATCTATCTACAGCTGGAGAGGTGCAGAAATAAAAAACTTTTTAACTTTTGATCATATTTATAAAGACTGTAAAGTTTTTAAGTTAGAACAAAATTATAGATCTACTAAAAATATTTTAGAAACTGCGTCAACTTTAATTTCATTTAATAAAGGGAGAGTTGAAAAAAAACTTTGGTCCTCTGCTCAACAGGGTGAAAAAGTTAAACTTAATTGTTATCAAACAGGACGTGAAGAAGCAGAGAATATTAGTGATATTGCAGAAAATAAAATTAAAAAAAAATATTCTCTCAATAATGTTGCTATTTTGGTGAGAGCTATTTATCAAACAAGAGAATTTGAAGAAAGATTTCTTAAGGTAGGTTTGGGTTACAGGGTTTTAGGTGGAACTAGATTTTATGAAAGAGCTGAAATAAAAGATGCTGTTGCATATTTAAGAATCATAAATCAAAAATATGATGACTTAGCTTTAGAAAGAGTGATCGAAAACCCCAAAAGAGGCGTAGGAGAAAGCACTCTCAATCAATTATATAGTTTTGGTAATCAAAGTAAATTGTGTCTTGAAGATTCTATTAGGAAAAAATTAGAAACTGATAATTTAAAACCTAAAATCAAAACAAGCTTATTGCAGCTAACAAACATGATTGATAAGTGGAGAATAGCTGCAAAGACCAACAAGCATTATGACCTTTTAAAAATTGTATTAGATGAGTCCGGTTATTCTGAAATGCTTAAAAATAAAAAAGATTTCGAAAATGAAAGTAGGCTTGATAATATAAAAGAGCTTCTTAGAGCTATGCATGAATATGATAATTTACAATCTTTTTTAGAACATGTTGCACTTGCTACATCTATTGATAAGGAATGGGAGGGAGAAAAAATTAATTTAATGACTATGCATGCCGCAAAAGGACTAGAATTTGATGTTGTTTTTTTACCTGGGTGGGAAGAAGGCTTGTTTCCCCACCAAAAATCATTAGAGGAAAAAGGAGATTTAGCTTTAGAAGAAGAAAGAAGATTAGCGTACGTGGGAATAACAAGAGCTAAAAAAGAAGCCTACTTATCTTTTGCCATGAAAAGATCATATCATGGCGAATGGATGGACGCCTTACCTTCAAGATTTATAAATGAAATTCCCGATGAAAATATAGAAAAAAATGAGATGGAAACTGCGACAGAATTTAAAGATGACTTTGAGTTTAATCAAGATATTGATATGGAATTTAGTAGTGAATATAGAAGTCCAGGCTGGGAAAGATTTAAAAAAAATAAAATGTTAAAATGGAAAAAATAACAAAATTAAGAAAACTTTTTAAGAAGTTAAATTTAGATGGTTATATAGTGCCAAAAAATAATAACTTCTTTGGTGAGTATATATCTGCTTCCGAAGATAATTTAAAATATATCTCTAATTTCACAGGCTCTGCTGGTTTTGCTGTTATTCTAAAAAATAAAAATTATATGTTTGTAGATGGTAGATATACTATTCAAGCGGGCATACAATGTAGTAATCAATTTCAAATTTGTACCATACCGAAAGAATACCCTTTTGATATTTTTAAAAAAAAAAAATTAAATTTAGGATTTGACCCGAAACTGCATACAGAAAATGCATTAAATAAGTTTTTTGATAGTCCGTTTGTAAAACTAAGACCAATTAATGAAAATTTAATTGATCTATTGTGGAAAAGGGTAAAAAAATTAAATATTAAACCTTTTTATTTTATCAAAGATAAAGATGCAGGTTCAAAAGTTGAAGAGAAGATAATCAGATTAAAAAAATTAATAAGATTGAATAAAGTTAATTATTTATTTACGACAGCCTCTGAAAATATAGCTTGGTTGCTGAACACAAGAGGCACGGATACTAATTATTCTCCGCTGCCTAATTCACACGCTGTAATTAATGAAAATGGAAAAGTATTATTATTTTGTGATTTAAAGAAAATTAATAAATCTTTTAAAACTAGAATAAGTAGAAATGTTAAAATTTATGATTTTAATTTACTGCCAAAATTTTTTTTTAATTTATTTAACAAAAAAATTTTAATAGATTCCTCAACCTGCTCTATTTTCTATAAATCAATTATTAAAAAAAATAATTTAGTAATAGAAAAACAAGATCCAATTTATTATTTAAAATCTTTAAAAAATAAAACTGAAATAAAAAATTCTATAAAATCTCATATTTATGATGGTGTGGCTTTAACTAAATTTATATTTTGGTTAAAAAATAATTTCAAAACTAAAAAAATTAGTGAAATTTCAGCCCAAGATAAACTTTTAGAATTTAGGAAAAAAAATAAATTATTTCACGACTTAAGCTTTCCAACCATATCTGGTGCAGGTCCTAATAGTGCAATAATTCATTATAAAGCTGACAAAAAAAGTAACCGTTTTTTAAGAAAAGGAGATATGTATTTGGTGGATTCTGGTGGCCAGTATTTATATGGAACAACAGATGTAACTAGAACCTTATCACTTGACGTTAAAAATTTTAAAATTAAGAATATTTTTACTAGAGTTTTAAAAGGACACATTGCTGTTGCTTCATTTAAACTTAATAAATATTCTTGTGGAGATAAAATTGATCTGTCAGCAAGAAAATATTTGAAAGAAATAAATTTAGACTATCCACACGGTACCGGACATGGCGTTGGTTATTTTTTAAATGTGCATGAAGGCCCACAAGCTATATCTAGAGGAAATAAAGTTATATTTAAAGAAGGTATGATAACTTCAAATGAACCGGGTTATTATAAAGAAAATCATTTTGGTATACGAATTGAAAATTTAGTTTATGTAAAAAAAACTAAAGGTAAATTAAAATTTGAAGATTTAACTTTAGTACCTATAGATAAAACATTAATAGAAAAAAAACTTTTAACACCTTTTGAAAAGGACTGGCTAAATAGATATCATAATAGAGTATTTGATCATTTAAGAAAATTTATGAATAAATTTGAATTAATACAACTTAAGCAAGCCTGTTCAAATATTTAAGAGTTTATACCAATCGGCTTCAGAAATAATTTTTACCCCAGCTTCCCTAGCTTTTTCTATTTTTGATTTTGTTGGTTTGCTATCACCTGTGACTAAAATATTTAATTTGTTTGAAATATTTCCAAGTACTTTTCCTCCATTTTCTTCGACTAAAGATTTTGCTTCTGACCGGCTTATTTTTTTAAAACCCCCTGTGAACATAATAGTCTTACCGCCTAATTTGCCATCGTTATTTAAGGCTTTAGTATTCTCTATTTTTAAATGCTTTATTAAAGAATGTATAATTTCATTATTTATTTTATTTGAAAAAAATTCTTTTAAAGAATTTAATTGAGCTGATCCAATACCATCTAATTCAGCAATATCTTTTAATAAATTTTTACGACTAGTATGATTAAAAAGTTCGATGAATTTTGTAATACTTTTAAAAAAATTACCTAGAAGCTTTGCATTTTCTTGTCCGATGTGTCTTATTCCAAGAGAGTAAATAAACCTATCAAGTAGAATTTTTGAAGATTTATTTATTGCAGTTTCCAAGTTCTTGACTGATAGCTCTCCCCACCCTTCTAATTTCTCAATTTTTTTATAATCTAAATTGAAAATATCTGATGGTTTCTTAACTAATGCTAAATCCCAGAATTGATCTACAACTTTTTTTCCTAGTCCCTCTATATTAAATGCATCCTTGGAAACAAAATGTTTCAATTTTTCTCTTGCAATAAATTGACACTTGTATTCTCTGTCTAAACACCTTCTTACAGCGTCTACTTTTTTAGTATTAGAATTAATTTCTTTTATGGTTTCAGAGCCACAGGGACATTTAGTTGGAAAGGTAAATTTTTTAGAGTGCTTACTTCTCTTGCTTAAATCTACAGATACTACCTGAGGAATAACATCGCCAGCTCTTTGAATGGTAACAGTATCTCCTATCCTAATATCCTTTCTAATAATTTCTTCTTCATTATGTAGCGTAGTGTTAGAAACAACCACTCCTCCTACCGTTACTGGCTCAACTTTTGCGACAGGAGTTAATGCTCCTGTCCTACCTACTTGAATGAGAATATCATTTATTTTTGTTGTGGCTTTAACTGAAGAAAATTTATAAGCAATTGCCCATCTTGGAGAATTTGATGTATTACCCAACCTTGCTTGCAAAGGGAGATCATCAATTTTTATAACAAGTCCGTCAATATCATAATCAAGATTTGATCTAATTTTTTCAATTTTGTTATACTGATCATTTATTTCTTTAACATTTTTAGCCAAAAAATTATGAGGATTAGTTACAAATCCCCATTCATTTATTTTTTTTAAAAAGTCAGACTGTTTTTTAAAAATAAAAGGTGTCACTTCTCCAAAACCATAGGCCAAAAATTTTAAAGGAATCTTTGCAGTACTAGAAGGCTCTTTCTGTCTTAACGATCCACCTGCAGCATTTCTTGGATTAGCAAACTTGTCCTTCATCTTTTCAAAATCTTTTTTTCCAATATAAACTTCACCTCTAACCTCAAAAGTATTTGGTATATTTTTTCCTTTAATGCTATGTGGTATTTCTTTTATTGTTTTGAGATTCTTAAGAATGTCTTCGCCAACTTCGCCATCACCTCTTGACAATCCTTTTGTAAGCAATCCATTTTCATAAGTCAATGAAGCTGAGATACCGTCTATTTTTGGCTCTAAAGAAAATAATAAATTTATATTTATATTGTTAAGGTAATTATTAATTTTTTTTGTAAAATCTTCTACATCTTTGATATTGAATGCATTCGCAAGAGAAAGCATCGGTTTTGAATGTTTTATTTTACTAAATTTTGAGGAAGGTTTAAATCCAACTTTATTATTAATTGATCCATATTTTTTTAAAAATAAATGTTTTTTTTCTAGTTTTAAAATTTGAATCTTCAATTCATCATATTCTTGGTCTGAAATATCAGGTAGGTCCTTATCGTAATAAGATTTGTTATATTTTTCTATCAGCTTAATATTTGCGAGATAATTTTTGATTATATTATCTTCTTTGCTGAACATTTTTTTATTTAAGTATTTTTTTAATTGTTTTTTTTATTAACCCCATGTCTTTATTAATTTCATTTTTTTTAGTCAACTTATAGGATTTATTTAAAATTTTGTAGCTTTGTTCGTACCATTCACTTGAATTATAATTGTATCCTAAAATGGCCGCAGCTACTTTTGCTTCCTCTGGTAATCCTATTCTATAATAAACTTCTACCAGTCTATGCAGAGCCTCTTCAACAAAGACAGTTTTTGAAAAATCACTAACAATAAATTTTAATCTGTTAATTGCAGGTATCCACTTCTGAGTTTTTATATAATATTTTGCAATATACATTTCTTTTGCTGCGAGTTGATTGTTAACTAAGTCTAATTTAAATTTTAAATCTAGGGCGTATTCTGTATTTGGAAAATTTTTCAAAAAGATCTCTATTTTTTTTTTGACTTTTAGAAGTGGTTCAATGTCTTTTTTTTCGTCTAAGATTTGTTCATATAAAGTAATAGCAATTAAATATTGAGCATAAGCTAAGTTTTTATCTGCAGGGTATTGACTTATAAAACGCTCTAAATTCACAGTAGCATCTTCGTAAAAATTTATTAAATAAAGACAATAGCTAGACATTAATAAAGCTTTTGAAGAAAATTCAATTTTAGGTAAAATTAATTCAGCTTCAGAAAATTTTTCAGAAGCGCGTAAATAATTTCCTTTCTTCATTGCTTCAACAGCTTCTTTATAAATTACGAAAGATTGATCCGTGCTAGCAGGTATATTTAATTCTGGTTCTTCTTTAGAACATGAGATGATTAAAAAAAATATTAAAAGTAAATGAATTAATTTTTGATACATTGCGTTACTCATATCAAATTAAATTAACTAGGTAAATTTTTTAAAAAATTTACGCGTTAACCGCTAGCTTATTTACTGGAGTTTTAAAATAGGACTTTATGTTTTTGGATTCTTCTAGCTCAACTATGGAATAATTTGATTTATCTTTTAATAGATTTCTTAAGAATGAATTACTTAGACTATGTCCGCCTTGAGTACAAGTTACACTACCTAAGATTCTGTAACCTGATAATAAAAAATCACCAGCTAAATCTAAAATTTTGTGATTTACAAATTCTTTGCTATTTCTAAGCCCAGTAGAATTTAAAATTTTATTATCTTTAACAACTATTGCATTGTCTAATGATCCACCTTTAGCTAAACCAATTTTTTTTATTTTTTCAACATCTTCAAATAAACAGAACGTTCTTGATGTATAAACATTAGATAAATCTTTATCAAAAAAATTAATTTGATTTCTTTGTTTGCCGATTACTTCGTTAGAATATACTAATTCAAAATCAACTTTTAAGCTATTTTCATTTGGCTCTATGGAAATGAATTTTTCATTCTCCTTAAATTCAAATTTTTTTAAAATTTTTAAATATTTTCTTTTTTTATTTTGTTCTCTAGTTGTAGTTTTTAAAATAGTTTCTACAAATTCTTTAGAAGATCCATCCATGATTGGCACTTCGGGAGCGTTAATTTCTATCATTGCGTTATCAATACCCGTTATATAAAGAGCTGCTAGTAAGTGTTCGACGGTTGATATCTTTACGTTAAATTTATTTTGAATTGTTGTACAAAGTTTGGCTGAAGAAACATTTTCAAAATTTGCTTTTACAATATTATTTTGTTTAAGGTCAGTTCTTTTAAAAACTATTCCAAAATTTTCATCAGCAGGTATAATTTTAATTATACTTTCTAAACCGCTATGTAGCCCAATGCCCTTGAATTCTATTGTTTTTGAAATTGTTTTTTGAAGGGAATTAAACATACGCTTCTTATACAAAACAATGATGATATATCTAAAACAACTAATGTTTCAGAAAAATACTAGTGTATTAATTAAATAACCTTGAAAAAAAACTAGAAAGTAGTGATTTTTTTTTATGAGTTATTGGTATTGCCTCTTTCTCCCACCCCTTACCTATAAGCTCACAAGCACCATGAACGCCAGCTAAGAGTTTTTGTTCTATATTGTTATTGAAATTAAATTCCAAATCTGTGCGCTTGCCACTTTCAAAAGCATATTTAATATTTTGATAATATTCAGCTGGCTCAATATAAATGTAAATTTTACCACCACTCTTTAGGTTTTTAATGTTAGTGTTTTTTTCGTAACAAACTTCAAGCAATTCATCTACACGGGCTGTGATTATATCTAAAATTAATTGATATTTTATTTTTCTATAAGGAGAAATATAAAAATATTTTTTTTCCAAATAAGGTTCATTATTATTTTCTATAATATTGCTTAATTCAATTTTTTTCATAAAATTTTCCACTTCTTCAATTTTGAGAGAACACAATTTTGATATATCTTTAATAATTAAATCAAAGCCAATGTTAAATTCTTCAGCAAAAACATATGATTTATTTTTAAATAAAGAAATGTTAATTCTATTTTTTTCTAACCTTAAAGTTGTAAAATTTTTATCTGATTTATTATTAGATAGCAGATAAATTCCTTCGGCAAATGATTTTAAAACTATTTTTTCTACATCTAATCCACAATTATTAAAGACTGATTTAATATTTTTTAGAATGTTTTTATTTACTAAAAAAAAAGTCATATTCTGATTATAAAACTCACCAAATAATCCGATCGGTAAATTTTCTAAATTATCACTATCTAGTGAAAAATTTGAATTAAACAAATGAATTAAAGAATAATTATTTTCGCTATCTAAAATAATTTTTTTAATATCGTTTAAAATATAAACTATATCTTTATTTGAAATTTGAGATCCATTTAGTTTCTTGTAGCCGCTAACATTTAGGCAATTGATTTGGCTGGGATTAATTATAACGGCCGCATTAGAAAAATAATGGTTTATGTCATCTTCAATCAAATTTATAGTTTTTTTAAGTAGGTGACTCACGGCTTCAACATTAATTATTCGACCATTTTGAATTCCAATTGTTTCCAAAATAATCTTTTTTAAAATTTTAAAATCTTTTTTTTCGTTAAATGAAACAACAAAAAATATTACTTGGTTATCATTAAGATCTATAATTAAATAAGGTTTGTTTAATTGCATATTACTTTAAAATTAATTGATCTTTTATTCTAAAGTCAAAAACTTTATACTTATTGAAATTATTGTCATCTAACATTAAATTAATTTTTGATATAATATCTAAATAATTTTTTTCTGGTAATTTAATAATTTTTTCATTTCTAAGAACAATATCCCATCTTCCAACGTCAAAATAGTAAAAAGCTTTAATTTTATTTATTTTAAAATTATTTTTTTCTAAATCATTATAAAAAAAATTAAAATTTTTATATTTACCAAAAATTGCAGGCAAATCTTCATAAATCTTTAAATCTACAAAATTTATTTTTTCATTGTCCTTAGTTATATAAAATTTTTTTTTATCTATTATCTGTGTTGCCACAGGAATTTTTTCAATTATCGTTAGTTTCAAAATATTTGGATATTTTTTCTTTAATTGAATATTTGATATAAAATCATAATTATTTGCAATTAATAGAATTTTTTCTCTATTCAAATAAAATAAACATAAGTTTATTAAAATATTTAAATCAAATTTTAAATTATCTAAATTAGTTGCCGTACTATTCTCTACTAAGATTTTTTTTATAGGAAAAAAAATACTAGGACTTACTTTATTGCTATTAGGATTATAGGTAGAGAGAAAAAATAAAACAAATATAAGAAAGTATAGCTTTAATGAACTTTTCATTTATTAATGCTTGCGTCATCAATAATTTTTTTAATTAGATTTGTGAATGTTATACCTGAGTATTTTGCTATTTCAGGCACTAGAGACAAATCTGTCATTCCTGGTTGGGTATTTATTTCTAATAAATAAAACTTATTATTAATTAACTTAAAATCAGATCGAGTTACGCCTTTGCAATTTAAAACTCGATGTGCTTTTTCTGCCAGTTTTAAAACTTTATCATAGTTATTTTTACTTATATTAGCAGGCATAATATGTTGGGTAAGAGCTGTTTTGGAATATTTAGCTTTATAGTCATAGAATTTTCTTCTCGGCTTAAGTTCAATTGCTCCTAAACCTTTACCGTTAATAACTGCAACTTGAATTTCTTGTCCTGCAATATAATTTTCTACTATCAAAATTTTATAATTTTTTATTAACTTTACTATAGATATTTTTAGTTGATTGTAATTTTTACATATCTCTACACCAATACTTGATCCTTCATTGGAAGGTTTAACAACCATTGGGTAGCTAAAATTTAAATTTTTCAGAACTTTTTTTTTTAAATATTTTTTATAATTAAATGTATCTAAATGAATGTAATTTGGAGTTAAAAGTGTGTTTTTTTTAAAAATTTTTTTTGAAATAATTTTATCCATAGCGTTCATTGAGGAGATTATGCCTGAATGCGTGTAGGGTATTTTGAAATACTCAAAATAACTTTGAGCTATACCATCTTCTCCATCTCTACCATGTAAAGCATTAAAGATTATATCTACTTTTTTTTTATATTGTTTAATTTTACTTAGATGTTCTTTGGCAGGATCAAACAATATAATTTTATATTTTAATTTTCTTAATGCTTCAACACAAGCTTTACCTGATTTTAAGCTTATTTCTCTTTCACTAGAAACGCCACCTTGAACAACTAAAATTGTTTTTTGTTTCATCTTTTCTTTAGTTTTTATTGCCGATTATTTTAATTTCTAACTCTAGGTTTATTTTAGTCTTTTGATATACTATTTCTTTTACTTTATTAATTAAATCTTCTAATTCCTTTGCAGTAGCCTTGCCATCATTAACAAAAAAATTACAATGTTTTTCAGATATTCTTGCATTACCAACATATAAATTTTGACAATTTGACTCCATGATTAATTCCCATGCTTTTTTGTTTTTTTTATTTTTAAAAGTACTTCCACCAGTTTTTATTTGACTTGGTTGAGAATTTTTTTTTTTTTTTTTTTAATTTTTTTTTTTTTTTTTTTTTTTTTTTTTTTTTTTTATTTTTTT
>Ga0115001_10003812_pt1 | contig 11182 bp, 8 predicted proteins | sample ArcticOcean_MG_C_12_FD_89869 | JGI IMG/M metagenome (GOLD analysis project Ga0115001, IMG submission 89869) | Marine microbial communities from western Arctic Ocean - ArcticOcean_MG_CB8_130 | ecosystem: Environmental > Aquatic > Marine > Oceanic | place: Arctic Ocean: Canada Basin | collected... | reverse complement strand
TGAGCCCGTGGCAGTTGATTATGAGATAGCTGAAACAGCCAACTTCTCAACTATTTACCGTAAAGGAAGCGCGGCGGCTTTGCCGGAGTTGGGCTATTCCGTGCATCTAGACTTGCAAGGTCTCGGCCCGGGTAAAGAATATTACTATCGCTGGATGATTGGTGGTGAAGTTAGCAGTGTCGGCAGAACTAAAACTGCACCTGCGATTAACGCCACCCCTGATAGTTTTCGTTTTGGCTTCGCTTCCTGTCAGCAATACGAGCATGGCTACTTCACCGCACTAGATCATATGGCGAAAGAAAATTTCGACTTGATTGTTCACTTAGGTGATTACATCTACGAAGAATCCTGGGGAACCGAAAATATTCGTTTTCACGATGCGCCAGAAATGTATACATTGGATGATTATCGCGCACGCTATGAGTTATACAAAAAAGATCCCGACTTACAGAATGCCCACGCATCAGCTCCCTGGGCAGTAACCTGGGATGATCATGAAGTTGATGATAATTACGCTAACGCTATAGCCATAGATGAACAAACCCCAGAACAGTTATTAATTCGCCGAGCTGGGGCCTACCAAGCGTTCTACGAATTTATGCCAATACGCCTACCCTCGGGCAGGCAAGGGGCCTCGATGCAGATTTATCGCCCTTTGCAGTTTGGTACCTTAATGGATATGGCAATCCTAGACACACGCCAGTATCGGAGTGATCAGGCGTGTAGAGACGGCATGAAGACTAGCTGTGATCAGCATCGAGACCTTAGCCGGACTTTATTAGGAGAAGCTCAGAAAGACTGGTTATTCGGACGTCTACGTAATAGTGAAGCCACTTGGAACGTGATGGCACAACAAGTAATGATGGGGCGTTTGTTACGGCGCAATGAGCAAGATGAGGAAATGTATTTAATGGATATCTGGGATGGTTATCCACACGAACGCGATGAGTTGCTGGCAAGACTAAAAGCAGCTGAAACACCCAACCCAATTGTGCTCACAGGTGACATTCACAGTAACTGGGTAAACAATATTCTGTCCGACTTCAGCATTGATAGCAGCGAAATTATCGCAACTGAATTCGTTGGTACTTCAATTACATCGGGTGGCGATGGTTCTGATACCTCAAGCACCACGGCACAAACTCTTTCCGACAATCCTCACATCAAGTTCTACAATCGTCAGCGCGGTTATGTCAGTTGTAATCTCAGCAAAGATTTATGGCAATCGGACTACAAGGTTTTGGACAAAGTGACCGAGGTAGGTCGCCCCATAAGAACCCGTGCTTCGTTTGTGGTGGAAGCTGGAAATCCTGGTGCGCTTGAGGTCTGAAAATTTCGACTGGCGGAACTTAGAATGAAAAAATTAAAAATAGCAGGTATGGCGTTCGTCTTTTTATGGTTTATGGGCGGAGGTGTGATGCATTTCATCTCGCCAGAATTTTTCCTGGCAATTATGCCACCTTCTTTGCCCTACCATGAAGCGGCAGTTGCTATTAGCGGAGTGTTTGAAATAATCGGTGCTGTGGGATTGTTGTTTCAGCGCACCAGACGCATGGCCGGTATCGGTTTATTTTTTTTAACTCTCGCTGTGTCACCGGCGAATATTTATATGTCGCTGAATCCGGAGCTTTTTCCGGACGTATCCGATTTGGCACTTACCCTTCGCCTGGTGATGCAGGTGTTATTACTTTCATGTATCTGGTGGTCGACCGCTGCTGATACAAAAAGAGAATGAAGAGAACTGTCTAAATAGCAGGAATCAAAATCAGGTGTTAGTACTGCTCGGTTTGGGTCTTTATAGTGGCATACACTTCAGAAGTGCCGTCCTTCTTCATCAGAATCACATCATAACTAGTGAAACGATTGCCGATTTCCATTCCCGGGCTGCCCATTGGCATACCTGGTACTGCTAAGCCAAGTGCATTCGCAGGTGGCGAGGCTAGAAACTGGCTGATGTATTTCGCAGGAATGTGACCTTCGAATAAGTAACCTTCTTTAGAGACTGCCGTGTGGCAGGACTGCCACTTCGGCAGCACGCCGAGTTCGTCCTTAACGGTATAGATATCCGTTGGATGGAATACGGTAGAATCGAAACCACGTTCGTCCATGTGCGTGATCCAGCCGACGCAGCAGCCGCAAGTTTCTTCCTTGTATACGTTTAGGGTTATGTCATCAATGGACTGCGCGTGCTCAGTGCTTGAAAGCCCTATGGTCAGTGCTAAAGCGAATATGGATAGTGATGGAAATAGTGTCGAAAAAGATAATGATTTCATTGCGTGCTCCAGTTTGTTTCGAACTTATAGCTGGTGGCGAATCGTCTACCTTGCCCATCGTCTAAAGATATCACAATCCAATAGATAGCGGCCATTCCTACCGCTGCTCGTCTCGACTTTCGTGATTTTCCTAACTATGCTGACTGCATGATCCAGAACAGCTCAGCTTCTGAAATTTCGCCCATGGCGGGCAAGGTCAGAATTCAGTCTATTGATGTGCTTCGCGGCTTTGCGCTGCTTGGCATATTGTTGATGAACATTATTGCGTTCGCCTTTCCTCTAGCCGCCTATACCGACCCAACTATCGATGGTGCTACCCAGGGAGTTAACTTGGTCGTCTTTGCGTCGATGGATGTGCTGGTTGAAGGCAGCATGCGAACAATCTTCTCGATGTTATTCGGCGCAGGGATGCTCATCTTTCTCGCCAAGCGCGATACCGATGTTGATACGCTGCGCGGGCTCTTCTATCGGCGAACAGTCCTACTGATTGCATTCGGGTTAGTGAATGCCTATATCTTCATCTGGCCAGGTGACATTCTTTACACCTACGGTATGGCGGGATTGTTGTTGTATTTCTTTCGCGATTTTTCCGCCCTGCGATTGGCTCAGTACAGCCTAGCTATTTTTTTGGTGCTAGCTCTAATGCATATTGCTATGCATATGGACGCAAGAGGAATGCGCAATGCTGTCGCGGCGGTTGAAGCGTTGCCGGCAGGAACATCATTAACTGCCGAGCAGGAGCAGGCGCTGGAGGATTGGGATGCTTTCCTCGAAGGTCAATTTGCGTCTCCTGAGATAATTCAGCAAGAGTATGAATCCAGAAATTCTGGATATATCGATAATGTAATTGCTTCTGCCCGGCTCAACTTGGTACTACAAACAGTGGTCTTATTGATCAGCACCCTGTGGGATGTGTTAGCCATGATGCTGCTGGGAATGGCATTCTTTAAATGGGGCTTGTTAGATGCATCGCGAAGCTCGCGTGATTACTGGTTGCTTGTTATAGCTGGCATCGGTTTGGGACTTCCCCTGAACTATCTAGAAACAGCGACTTATATCAGTAGCGGATTTGAGATCTACTGGGCTGGCGGAAATCGGCCTAGCTACGATGTAGGTCGCCTCACCCTGGCCGTGGGCTATATCGGAATAGTCATGCTGATCTGCAAACATGCTTTGATGCCCTGGTTTCGTAGTGCTCTTGCTGCGGTGGGCCAACTCGCCCTAACCAACTATCTGTCCCAGTCACTTATCTGTAACTTCATCTTCATGGGCTTCGGTCTTGGCTTGTTCGGCGATCTACAGCGCTATCAGGCCTATCTGGTGGTGCTGGGGGTGTGGATATTTCAGATTGTTTTCAGCCTTGTTTGGCTGCGTTTCTATCGCTTCGGGCCTGCAGAGTGGTTGTGGCGCAGCTTAACCTATAAGCAGTCCCAGCCACTTCGCCTAGGCACTCCCAAGGCCTAGTATAGTAGGGCATGCGGGCTGGCCCTCAGTTGTCTTGGCATAGCCAATCACGTACCATGCTGCCGTCTCCAATGCTGTTGAAGCGGCATCGGAAAGCAGTTCTTCCTGCTCCCCATCTGACAGTCATATCAAGATAAGTAGTGAATATCATGTTGTTGCAGCGCCTACATTTTAATAAAGAAACGATGCTAGAGCTCATGAGGATTGCTATTCCCATGATCGTTTCTCAGGGCACGTTTGCGGTGATGATTTTTACCGATCGCTATTTCATGTCGCAGATCGATCCTATTCATATGGCGGCAGCACTCGGTGGTGGTGTAGCTGCATTCTTCTCGTTCTGTTTCTTCTCCGGTTTGTTTTCCTACGCGAATGCGCTGGCTGCCCAGTATCTAGGTGCTGGTGAAATCGAAAAATGTTCAAAGGTAGTGACACAGGGTTTGATCATGGTTGTGATGAGCATCCCATTGCTCGTGATCATTACCTTGCTCGTCGCTGGCATCTTCGAAGGCATGGATCACGATCCGGTGCAGGTCGAGTTGGAACGCAGCTACTATCAAATACTTATGTTGGGCACGGTGGTAACGCTGGCGAAGATTTGCATCTCTTCATATTTCGCCGGTATCGCAAGAACGAAACTCGTAATGATCTGTGACCTGTGCGGCTTAGTACTGAATGTGCCGCTGTGCTATGCGATGGTGTTTGGGAAATTTGGTTTTCCGGAGCTAGGTATCGTCGGCGCTGGCGTATCGACGATCATCGCCACGGCGTTCGCTTTGGTACTTTTTCTTTTTTGCTACTTCCGTAAAGAGCATCGTGAGAAATTCAAGGTCATGGACTCGTTCAAGTTTGATGGCGGCATATTGAAGCGCTTCATCCGGCTCGGCTTTCCCTCGGGTCTAGAGCTGTTCCTGAATGTTGCTGCATTCAATTTGTTTCTTCTCATGTTCCAGGGCTATGGGATCACAGAAGGAGCGGCGGCAGCCATCGTCTTTAACTGGGACATACTTTCATTCGTGCCGATGGTGGGTTTAAACATAGGCCTAATTGGCATGATAGGCCGCTTCGTAGGTGCGCAGAACATGGAGAGGGCGAATGAGGCGATCACCGCCGGCTTCGTATTGGGTCTGACTTATTCGGCGATATTGGCCTTTATCTACATTACCTTTCGATTCGCTCTGGTTGAGGTGTTTGCTCCGCCCCAGGGCGACTTCAGTGAGATTCTGGAGCTGGCCGGTTTTATGATGATTGGCTTGTCTAGCTACGCGATGGCCGATGCCGTTATTCAGGTGTGCGGCGGCGTATTGCGCGGTGCGGGTGATACTCGCTGGATCATGTATACCTCGGTCACGCTGCACTGGATTATGCTCGTGGCGCAGTACCTCATAATACGCGTGTTTGAATGGGGCCCGAAGGCGTCTTGGCTGGCCTTCGTTGTTATGATTCTGGCGATCGCAGTGGTCTTTCTAGCTCGCCTACGCGGTGGTCGATGGCGCGATGAGGAAGCCCTGCGGCGGGTAATGGCCGAATAGCAAAGACCCCCTCGATTCTTGGCTTGCAGCATCTTCTGCGAGCAGGTAGCCTGCAATTGCCCATCAATTTTAGGCTCCGTAGAGAGTGGTTTATGAAGAAGATCATCGCCAGCACCAGCTTACTCATCGTTGTAGCAGTTGTATCAACAATTCAGGTTTATTCCCAGTCAAGTGCTCAGTCCAGTAATAATGCTGATAGTGGCTATTCTGCGGGGCTGCTCAATACCAAGCGCATATTCTCCCGTGGGCTGGCAGAGGCAATCGGCGAACCCTTTCGAGGTGTCGCTACATCTGATGGTGTTGTTAGCGATCTGTTTCCACTGAAGTCTACGGGCGCGTCTACAGCATCAATCGTGTCGGCGGCCTCTACCTTTCTCGGCGCCCTAAGTGGCGCTGAGTTGAGTAGGACGCAATATGCAGTCGATGATCCGGAGTGGCAAAATTGGTCTAACGTGGATGTGGGCATTTTTTCACGACATGGCGTGAGTCTCGAAGAAATGTCCGAACAGCAAAAGACGGCCGCCTGGGACTTGCTACGTGCATCGCTTAGCGCCGAAGGTGTAGCGCAGACTCAAGACATTATGAAGACCGAGCAATCATTGCTCGAGTTAAACGGCGAGCCAATTCGTTACGGCGAAGAGAAATACTACTTTACCGTTATGGGTATTCCGTCCACTACCGAACCTTGGGGTTGGCAGTTGGATGGTCATCATCTAATCATCAATTTCTTCGTGTTAGGAGATCAGGTCGTCATGACGCCCGCATTCTGGGGTGGCGAGCCGGTCCTCTCAGAGCAAGGCATGTATGCGGGCAATCGCATAATGCAGGATGAGCAGGATCACGGCCTTGCCTTTATGCAATCACTGGAAAGAAGTCAGCAGGGTGTTGCTACTATCGATCCCAATAAGACACGCAACAATCAGCTGGCCGCCGCCAATGAAGACAATCTTACGCTCGACTTCGAAGGGCTGCGTGGTAGTGAAATGAGTACTGCGCAGAAGTCGCAACTACTAAACCTGATACGTGTCTATGTGGCTAACCTTCGCGAGCCTCACGCCAATATCACCATGGATGAAATTGGGCAGCATATCGATGACACCTATTTTTCTTGGGTTGGCAATGCTGAAGATGACGCGATCTTCTACTACAGAATACACAGCCCGGTAATCTTGGTTGAATTCGATCATCAAAACCCAGTCGGTACGGCTATGATAAATACACCTGGCACTCCTACTCGCGATCATATCCATACGATTGTAAGAACGCCGAATGGCAACGACTACGGGAAAGACCTATTGGCGCAACACCTTGCGGCGCATCCACACTAAGACATTTGAATTCGAGCTATGAGAAGGAGATAACGAAACATGACATTAGCTACAGTTAACTTGCAGGGAATTTTAGCCCGCGGCGTTGCAATCATCTCACTTGCTGGCTTACCGTTGGCGTCGAGTATGGCGCAATCGCCGAACGCATTTGGTGTCCCCACCGAGAAGATTAGCAATCCTGCTGCTAACGTCGTGGCCGCGCCTGGCTCGCGTGGGCAGGGCTGGCTAGGGCAAGGTCGTTCAGAAGTAATTGCGCGCCATGGCATGGTTGCAACCAGCGACCCGATCGCCGCACAGGCAGGTCTGGAGATTTTGCGAAACGGAGGCAACGCCATCGATGCGGCTGTAGCTGCCGCTGCGGTTCTAGATGTCACCTCACAAAATGATACCGGTATAGCGGGAGATCTGTTTGCTCTGGTTTGGAGTGCCCAAGATAAGAAGCTCTATGCACTGAATTCTGCAGGTTGGGCTCCGGCCGGATGGACATCTGAGTACTTTAAAGAAACACTAGGCGTGGAACGCGTGCCCGGCAATGGCGTAAATGCAGCAACCGTGCCCGGTGCTATCAGCGGCTACGATGCCTTATTGAATCGCTTCGGAACAATGGGCTTCGAGGAGACATTTGCCAGGGCAGTTCAGGTCGCCGATGAGGGCTGGGGGCAGGCAGAGCGAAGACATCAGGATATAAGTTCCGTAGTAGAGAAACTGCGCGGTGATGCTGACTCCGCTGCGACTTTCCTCAATGACGGTGAAGTGCCGCTACTATATAGTATTATTCGCAATCCCCAGTTGGCGGACGCGCTGCGTCTCATCCAAGAGCAAGGCAGAGATGCGTTCTACAAGGGGCCCATTGCCGATGCGATCGTCGCGAAGATGCAGGCAGACGGGGGCGTTATGACCCACGCGGACTTGGCTGAGTTCGAGTCCGAATGGATAGAGCCGATTAGCACAAACTATCACGGCTATGATGTATTTCAACTGCCACCTCCTGGACAGGGCTTTGCCGCGCTGGAGATGTTGAACATATTGGAAGTCTGCGCGCCGGTGCACGACGTCGACTTGTCCGCCCTTGGTCCCTTAAATCCGAACTATTGGCACTTTCTTGTCGAGGCGAAGAAGCTCGCCTACTCAGATTTGCAGGCCTATAACGGTGATCCTCTGTTCTCCGATATTCCTGTCGATAGGCTGCTATCGAAAAGCTATGCAGAGACTCTCTGCGATCGTATCGATATGGATGTAGCGACCGAGCCATCGATCACGGGGGGCTTGGATGGCGGTACAATATATCTGACCACGGCTGATCGCTGGGGAAACATGGTTTCACTGATACACAGTATTTTTTCGGTATACGGTAGTGGAGCCACTATACCGCCGTATGGAATGATGTTGCATAACCGCGGCGTTGCCTTCTCGTTAGAAGAGGGCCATCCAAATGAGGTTGCGCCGCGAAAGCGGCCGTTCCACTCCATCATAGCGGGCTTCGTACTTCAGAACGATGAGCCTCTAATGACTTTCGGAAACATGGGCGGCTCTGTGCAGCCCGAGACACATGTTCAACATATGGTAAACGTTATAGACAACGGTATGAATGTTCAAATGACTACCGATGCAGCACGCTTTACCCATAGTCAGAACAGCAATACGCTCTCTCTGGAAGACAATCTTTACAGTCTTGTGGGCCGGGCACTAGAAGCTAAGGGTCATAATGTTCGTTCTGTAAATGGCGGGAGAGTAGGTGGCTATCAAGGGATTCTATTTAGTAAAGATTCCACACTGCCCGAGCCCGTATTCGGCCAGCAAAGCATTGATCAGGATCATCCAGTGAATGGTGTCTATCGCGCCGGTTCGGACCATCGCAAAGATGGTCAAGCGGTGGGCTGGTAAGAGGTTTTAGTAGAGTAATTGGTAGAGTAGATGGTGCAAGTAGAGGATTTAGCTGATCACATGACAGCAGTAGCCCGGCGATTGAGTAAGGCTGTTAATAGCAGTAGAAGACCTTTGTTCATTGTGGCTGTCTGTCTATTCTTGGCTTCCTGCATCGGACCCAATTTAGAAGATTGGCCTGATTCGATTCCACAGACTCAGGTTTTTATAGTTGCCTACGATGCGGACGAAGAGAACCAAGGCCGTCAGTCGGAAACTGAATACCTCGAATGGGTGTTGAGTTTCTATCAGGGCAATCTTGCCTATCAATCCGGATGGCAAGATATTCAGGGCTACGTCTATGAAGCGCCTGCTCCAGAGGCTGAGCAGGAACTGCTAGAGCAACTGAGTTTGTTAGGCATAGCCATAGGCAGTGAATGGTCCAAGCACAATGACGTTCGCCAAATCGACACACGCATGCTGTCTCTGTGGGGCTCAACCATTCAGCTTGCGCCTGATTTCGATACGCAGAAACAGACGGTAGAAGTCATCGCGATAGACATCGATCTCTTGCTCAGTGGTAGTCTCAGCAAGCAGGATATTCTCGAGGAACGCTACGCCGATATTTTAGGATTAGAATTGTTTGGGGATTTTTAGTGATCTCTACTATCTCATTTTTCTACTGATTTATTATTCTTATAGGTGCCAGAAATGAAACGCCGAGAATTTTTAAGCACATCACTACAGGGCTCGCTCGCAGCTTCCATCTCGATGCTTTTTCCCGCTGGACTGCTAGCGAGCGAACTACCCGCCGACATTACTGAACTCACCGCATCTAAGCTTTCTGCAGCGATCCGCGACAGACAGGTCAGCTGTCTCGAAGTCATGCAGGCATACCTACAGCGCATCGAGCGTTACAACCCCGTTTACAATGCGATAGTTAACCTAGCTGAACAAGACTCACTGTTAGGTCAGGCTCGCCGTGCGGATACCGCGCTGGACAAGGGCGAGTACTGGGGCTGGATGCATGGCATGCCGCACGCGGTAAAAGACCTTGCCAACGTCGAAGGCATGATTACCACCAGCGGTTCGCGTATTTTTGCGAATCGAGTAGCTACAGCTGATAGCTCGCTCGTCGCCGATGTTAGAAAGCAGGGTGCGATCTTTATAGGCAAGACCAACACACCAGAGTTTGGTCTCGGGTCTCAGACTTACAATGAAGTTTTCGGCGCGACCGGCAGCGCTTGGAATCCTGCGCTAACGGCAGGTGGCAGTAGCGGTGGAGCTGCATGCGGTCTCGGCACGCATATGCTGCCCGTGGCGGATGGTAGCGACATGATGGGTTCGTTGCGAAACCCGGGTGCCTTCAACAACGTCATTGGCTTTCGGCCTTCGAAGGGGCGAGTAGGCGGCGGAGATTCGCTAAATAGGGGCCTCTCGACGTCAGGTCCAATGGGTAGGAATACCGAGGATACGATTCGGCTGTTGCTCAGCATTGCAGGGCCGGTGAGCGGTGAGCCAAATGTTATGCGCTATAGCCTGCCCGAAGCAGAACAATTCACGCCACTTAATTTGCAGGACATTAAGATTGGCTGGATGGGAGACTTTGAGAAATATCTGTCGATGGAGGCCGGTGTGCTCGATGTCTGTGAATCTAGCCTCAACTTGCTGGAGACGGCTGGCGCGAAGGTCGAGCACTGCATGCCAAATTTCGATATGGCCCAGCTCTGGCGTACCTGGGTCGATCTTCGAAACTTGGGCCGTAGCGGCTCTCAATCAATGTATGACGATCCGGCTCAGCGAGCACTGCTAAAGCCCGAATATATTTGGGAAATTGAACAGTCCTTGGTATTAACTGCGCGGCAGATCAATGACGCTGGCAATGCCAGAGCGAGATGGTATCGTGAGGTAGTCCATCTGCTGGAACAATTCGATTTTCTTGTGTTACCAACAGCCCAGGTCTTTCCATTCTCTAAAGACATTCACTGGCCGACTGAGATAGCGGGCAAAAAGATGGATACCTACCATCGCTGGATGGAGGTAGTTATCCCAGCAAGTCTTGCTGGCAATCCTGTGGTGAATGTTCCTGCTGGTTTTGACGAGCAAGGTAGACCCATGGGCATTCAAGTCATGGGTCGCTTTGGTGAAGATAAGAAGGTGTTGGAGTTTGCACTAGCGTACGAGCAGGTAACGAATTTCTTGCAGCAACGCCCCAACCTAGTCGCGAGTGCCTAGGTTGCAAGCGGACTGTGTCAGCAGATGGTTTACGGTAGCCTGAATGCTCGCAGCGTATCTGTGGCACTAATTACCACGTATTGATTTCCATCTGCGCCCCGGTAGGTCATGGGGTTTGCGTTTCCGCGTTTCGCTAGAGTCGTTTCCCAGAGTTGTTGCCCAGTCATTGTGTCCAGTGCACGCAGACGGTTGTCATCTGTTGCTGCTATGAACAATAGATTCCCTGCGGTAGCTAAGACTGAGGCACGTCCTGCTCTACCAGTGTTCTGGTTTTCCTCAGGGAGTACTTCACTCAATCCTATCGTTTGCTGCCAGGCGATATTGCCCGTTGTAGTGTCTACAGCCGACAGAGTTCCCCATGGTGGCTTTTGGCAGGGTAATGACATGCCATCGATAGTTACTTGAAAGTTGCCAGGCCTAGGGCCGCGACGCTGCATTGGATATTCGGCGCCATCTTCAGATTCTTCTACCCAGCCAAAGCTACCTATGT
>Ga0115001_10003811_pt1 | contig 11183 bp, 11 predicted proteins | sample ArcticOcean_MG_C_12_FD_89869 | JGI IMG/M metagenome (GOLD analysis project Ga0115001, IMG submission 89869) | Marine microbial communities from western Arctic Ocean - ArcticOcean_MG_CB8_130 | ecosystem: Environmental > Aquatic > Marine > Oceanic | place: Arctic Ocean: Canada Basin | collected... | reverse complement strand
ACCTCTCAACCTCCACACAACCCAAATGGGTATGGAATAAGAAGGGTTTACTACAAACTGATACAAATATACAAAATATTTTTGATATATCCAACTATACCTTCTTTGAAGATGGTAAACTTATACCCGATGAGGTACAAAATCAATCATTTATCTCACATTATACCCGAATGGGTACGAGAGAGAATTTAGGAAAGATAGCACCTTTAATGAAATGGAGTGAATATCTTAAATCATTTGTAAGTAAGTTTAATCTTCCTACTCCTTCTAAAAGTTGGATTGATGATACGATGATTCCCCTCCTTTCAGATATAGAACGTTTTGGTGTTCGGGTCGATGGGAAAAAATTTATTGATAGATATCCTCAAGCTAATAAACATCTTAAAGATAACATTCTTTACACCGAATACAATCCATACACCATTACATCCCGTCCATCTAATAGGTTTGGTGGAATCAATTTCTCAGCCTTGAATAAGAAAGATGGAACGAGAGAAGTATTTATCCCAAAAGAGAATCACATATTCCTTCAAATGGATTATGATGCATATCACCCCCGTATCATTGGTAAGTTGATTAAATACGATTTACCCGATACATCGGTACACCAATGGTTAGCTGACCAATATGAAGTTGAGTATGGTGAGGGTAAAGGAATTACATTTCAATTACTATATGGTGGTATACCTGAGGAGTTTGACTCTATTCCTTATTATAAGAAGGTTAGAGAGTTTATTGAGAAATTATGGAGTAAGAGTAGTAAAGTGGGATATCTTCAAACACAACATAGGAGAATCCCTCTGAGTAGTATAGAAGGATTGAATCCGCAGAAGTTATTTAATTATTTACTTCAAGCGACTGAAACTGAGTTGAATATGGGTATAATGAAGAAAGTTGTAGAGTTTATTAAAGAAACCAATATTGAGTTAACCTTATATACCTATGATTCATTCTTATTTAGTTATCCATCTGATACTCCTAAAGAACATGCATTAAAACTAAAAGAGATAGTAGAATCATTTGGTTTTCCTATAAACGCTGACTGGGGAACGGATTACTCAAAAATTTAATATTTATAGGATATAGGAAGAATCACACTATGGAGAAAGACACATTAATAAAAGAATTACTATCAGAGTTAGCATATCGTTCTAACGAAGGATACCCTATTTTGAATAATAGAGAGCAAATATCTATTATAGCTGAGATATTAGATGAATGGAATTTAACTGAAATCAAAAACGAATTAATTAAAAATCTTTTAGAAGCAGATGGTGAAACATTTGCTGCTACTAATAAAGATACAGGTGAAACATCCGTATTCCAATCTAAGGATAATAGAGATGCAGCCATTGAAAAAGGAACTCATACTAAGAAAGAGGATTCTGGGGATGATGATGTTAAAGAAAAATCAACTACATTTGATGCATCAACGCCAGATGGACTAGCCTATATAAAAAGTTTAAGTAAAAATGATGCGGCGTATCAAGCAGCAGTTAAGGCTGGTCATATAAAGGATACCGAATCTAAAGAAAGTAAAGATTCAACTCCTAGAGAAGTTGAACTAAAGAAATTGAGTAAGCTACCAAAATCGGAAAGTATTAAAATAGACCACCAATCAGCTGATGATTCCTTAGCAATGACTAAGAAAGAATCTAAAGCTCAGGCAAAGAGAACAGCTGCTGGTGAAAAACAAAATGTAGGAGCTGGGACACCTGAATCAAGAGCTGGTGAAGCTATGGTACATAAGGGATTGAGATTAGTTCAAGAAGGTAAATCATTAGAGGAAATAGAAGCCGAATTTAAAAAGCTAGTAAATTCAGATGACCATATATTAAATTCAAAAGAAGGTAAAAAATGGGTAGGTTCAACAATGGCATCAATTAAAAAAATAGATGAAACAGTTGGATTAGAAAATATTGATATTGTATCATGGGATACCGATGCTGGGAGAACATCAATTGGAGTAGATCCTGATTTAGAAACATCATCTGATATGTTTGTAAGAACTAAAGATGGTAAAAATTTAGGAATATCACTTAAAAAAGATGGAGCTGTATTTTTAAATAATGGTGGTTGGAAAAAACAATCTGATTTACTATTAGGTGATTTAAAATCTAAAATGGGTGAAGAATCGCATACGCAATTATCAAAAGCAATGTCAATTGAAGAGTATGAAGCAGATGTAACTGACAGATTTAAATTTATTAGTAGTACTATAACTGAGGATGTTATTAAAGATGATATTGAACGATTTAAAACAGATAAAGAATTATATAAAAAGTTTTTCGGAGGAGCTCAACAACCTGTATATGAAAGAATTTTATCAAATCCAACAGCCTTATATAAACGAATGTCTGTTGGTACTTTAAATAAAAATGACCAAAAAGTAATAGCTAAGATTACACAAATGTATCATAAAAAGGAGTATAGTCATCTTAGGGAATCTCAAAATGCATTATCACAAAGAACATTTGAAGTACTTAATTCTAATAAGGATGCTAAAGATGGTATGAATAAACATATTATAAAATCAATGCATATATCTGAAACATTGGGTTTAAATAAAAGAGTTAAAGCTGGTGGAGTAGATGGATTCCAAACAATGTACGGAATTGAACCAGATGGAGCAGTACTAAATGAAGAAACATTAGTAACTTTATTTGGTTCTAATTTTCAATCAATGTTAAAGGAACAAATTAAAGAAGTTAGAGATGGTAACCAATCATATGAAGAGTTAGAGCAATTTATTTCTGATTCAATCGAAATAGATTATGAATCAGGTCAAATTTTATTTAAACACGAATCAAATACAAAGTTTCCATTATTTAAATTACAGGGTAGAGCTAGAGGAATAGGTTCAGCACCTGTTATGGAGATGTTACAAACTCCATTTATGGCACACGCTTTGAAAATGGGAACATTTAATGTAGATGAGTGGGACGCGATATCTTTGAAAAAATATAAACAAGATATTGAGTTCATTTAATATACCCCCAAATTTATTATTTGATATTTATAGGTGATTGAATAACTTTTAAGAAAAAATATGAAAACACAACTATTGTGTACATTTACTTCTAAGGATACTTTACAAAAGACTCTACAAGATATTAGAGAGACTTATGTGATAGTATATAACTACATCTATATACTTCAGAACAAGGCAAATTTGGATGAACTTTATGTTACTTATAACATAAATACTGAATTTAAGCCAACTCCTCCGTTAGAAGATACTATACTAATACACAGAAAAAAGGAGTCAAATACCTTATATACCATTAACGCATTAAACCAATTGGTGAGAGAAGAAAATGGTGGTGTATTAGATAAAACATTTATCATTGATTGGCAGAAATTTAGAAATTCAATAATACTCACAAATACAGAGGGTACTAAGCGTATTCAAACTCGTATCTTTGAGGTTATCGAATTTAATCAAAAATAAAAGAGTACAAAATTATGGCAAAATTCACAAGAGAACAAATCGAAGAAGCATTAAAATGTAATGGGTATAAATACTTTACAAGTGATAAAGGATATGATGTTAATATCGTTGGTATTAGAAATTCCGATACACATGGTAAGGTAACCAATAAATTCGATGATACTTTAACAATATCTTATAAGGATTTAAATGGTAAGTGGATTTATAATGAATATAACGCAACAACTGATCCCGGTTCTCATTGGGAAAAAAATCTATTAAACAAAGATGGCGTAGCAATATTAAAGCCAGGCCAATATAGAGGTTCTCATAAACTTGGATTACATCAAGGTAAGTACGAAGCACTAAGACAGAAATCACCTGTCAAAGTGTACAGAGATGGTGATAAAGATGGTCAGTATGATATGATTGAAGAAAATGTACAAGAAGGTATATTCGGTATTAACATACATAAAGCAGGAGGAAGAGTAAATGGTTCAACTCAGATTGATAAATGGTCTGCTGGTTGTCAAGTATTCTCAAAGGAATCGGATTTTAACGAGTTTATGGATGTTTGTAGAAAAGCAAGTGGTATATGGGGAAACTCATTTACATATACATTGATAGAATCTAACGATATTTCGTAAAAACAAAAAAATGTTATGACACTACAATTATCTGGTACGATAAATTCTGGAAATATAAACGTAGAACTTGGTAAACAATATTCTTCATATATGTCTATATGGCATGCTAGGAATGGTTACTATGGTGCAATTAATGGTCAATCGGAAAGACATCCAACAAATGGAGTTAGTAAAACAAATAGTGGATATGCATATTCAGATTGGTATGGATATAGACATAACGCAGTACAAGCTAATTTAAATCTTTATCAAAGAGAAAGGTATGTAGATGCTGATACGAGAGCTTGGAGGTTCCGATATGATGGTCAAGACTTAGGACAAAGTTGGATGTATAATACTACATTTTTAAGACCTTGGTTCTATATGCCAATAGGTCAAAGAGTGGATATTTATTTTGATAGTGTTGCAAGTTGGGGTTCATCATGGCGTTCACAATATAGGAGAATATATTCAAATCAAAGAGGGTATTTATTAAATGTATATGAGAGAGTCACAACTTATAGAAATTATTCTGGACTATATCCTAATTCTGGAGAGCAAATTACAGTAACAAACGATAGTTAAAAAAGTTATTATGGCAAATCATTATTTTAAAGATAAACATTCATATTACAAATTAGTAGATGAAACACATGAAGTATTTTGTGTAACTACTAATTTTACAAACAAGTGTATAGCAATAAGTGTTGATAACACAGGTCAATATGAAACTATGAGAGATATGTATATAGTGAACACTCCAACTGGTATTGAACTTATAAGTGAGGAACTTTTTGAAGCAAAAAGAGATATAGTAAAGGATTATATAATAGAATTTTTATAGAAATGGGTACTTATTTTGTAAAATCATATGATAATTATTTTAAGTTAATAGATGAATCATCATCTGTAGTAGTTTTAACATCTAGTAGTCTTGAAATTGTAACTAGCGGTAGTGCAATGCATAATATGATTTCGTTTAATCACTTATCTGAAAGTGTACCTAAATATAAAGGTATAAGAGATGGTTTTATATCATCATCTTATTTCACATCATCATATACAGGTTCAACGGACCCAATACCACAAATTATTAGTGAATCCCTTTGGGAAGAAAAGAAAGAAGAATTAAAAAGTTACATAATAAATAGTTTATAAATGAAAATAGTTATAGCGGGTGGAGGAACAGCTGGTTGGTTATCAGCATTATTCCTAGCCAAACAAAATTTACACAGAGATTTACCAGTTTACGATATTACTCTTATAGAGAGTGATGATATTCCAATAATTGGAGCAGGTGAAGGTTCTACTGGTGTACTACAAAAAATACTTTTATCAACATTAACTGAATTAGAGGGGTTTACTGAACAAGAGTTTTTTCAAAAGTGTAATACTACATTTAAATTAGGAATCGATTGTATTGATTGGAATGGTAAAGGAGATAGGTTTTTTGAATCTCTATCAGGAACACAAACTTCACAATGGCCATTAGATAGAGACTTTGCTATATGTTCTAAGTATGGTAAAGCTGCTGATTCTACTGCTAACAAATATCTTTGGGAAAGAAATCTATCGGCATTTTTGAAAAAAGCAGATAGTGATAGTGTTGAACCTGGATATGCATATCATTTTGATGCACATAAAGTAGGTGAGTGGTTTAAGAAGATTGCATTGGAAAATGGAATCAAATTACAAAAAGGTACAATAACCGATACTACGTTAAATTCAAAAAATGGTGAATTAGATAAAGTAATACTTTCTGATGGAACTGAAATAGAATCAGATTTTTGGATTGATTGTACTGGATTCAATAGAGTATTAAGTAAAGCAGTTGGCTCTGAATGGATTTCATATTCAGAATACCTACCAGTTAATTCAGCATTAGTTTATTCACATCCATTTGAAGAAGGTGAAGAAATATCACCAGCAACAACTGCATGGGCAATGCCTAATGGTTGGATGTGGCAAATACCAACACAAGAAAGATATGGTTGTGGTTATTGTTATTCTGATAAGTTTGTTTCGGAAGAACAAGCTCTAAAAGAACTACAAGAAGTTACTGGCAGAAAGATAACACCTCTTAGAACCATTAAGTTCGATAGTGGAAGATTGAAAGAAGTTTGGAAAAAGAATGTACTTTCAATAGGATTATCATCTTCCTTCTTAGAACCATTAGAAGCAACATCAATACATTCATCCATTATTCAGTTAGTACAATTAACACAACATCACTTATCACCTTACAAAGAGGATATGATGAGAGAAGCTAATATCAAAGCTAACAACGAACACTTTAATATGATGTTAGACGAATTCAGAGCTCTGATTCAGATGCACTATATTACAAAAAGGGATGATACCCCATTTTGGAAGTATGTAACCAAAGATTTGAAAAAAGACCCTTTGATAGAAAAGATTTTAGAGATATGTCAATATAGAGTTCCAAATGCATATGATTTTCCATATTATAATGGTTCTGCTAGTTGGAGTGTATTCAATTGGATAATAGCAGGTAATGATTTAATAAGTAAAGAGGTGATAGATAAATCCTTACACACACATAATTTTGAAAACTCATCCGAGCAAATTTACAAACATATGGTTAAGAATTTAATATTTGATACTAAACAACACTTCCCCCACACAGAGTTTATAAGTTGGGTAAAGGAATTTGGAAAAAATACCAAAACAAATTAGGATTTACCAATTTCTTTTCGTATATTTGTAAAACAAATGAAGAGAACTACCCGAAATATTATTCAATTAAAAAAAAGTGAAAATAAATTTGGTAGTATCAATTTTATTTCGTATATTTGTATAACAAATGGATAGAGACCTTCTTAAAACTAGGTTTTTTGATATTTATATAAGGTGTAGGAAAGACACTAAAATAAAACCATTAAATAAATAAACCTTTAAAATTTAAACAAAATGGCACTAGATTTAAGCGCAATCAGAGGTAGACTGAACAAACTACAAAACACTTCAAACAGAACATCTAATCTATGGAAACCAACACCTGGTAAACACCAAGTGAGAGTAGTTCCTTATAAGTTTTCTCCTGAGAATCCTTTTATTGAATTATTTTTCCATTACAACATCAACAACAAAACGTATTTGTCTCCTTCTTCTTTTGGAAGACCAGACCCTATCGTTGAGTTTGCTGAAAAGTTGAAAAGAATGGGTGATAAGGAAGATTGGAAAGCAGCTAAGAAAATGGAACCAAAATTAAGAACTTTTGTACCTGTACTTGTAAGAGGAGAGGAATCAGAAGGAGTTAAGTTCTGGGGATTTGGAAAAACTGTCTACCAAGAAATCTTAGGTTACATTGCTGATCCTGATTATGGTGATATTACTGACCCTGCGAATGGGAGAGATATTACTATTGAATATACATCAGCAGAAGATGCAGGAACTTCTTATCCTGTTACTACTATTCGTGTTAAACCTAACACAACACCGTTAGGAAAAGATGCAGAAGCAAATCAAAACTTTATTGAAACTCAAACTAATATTACTGATATATATTCAGAATTATCTTACGATGAGTTGAAATCAGTATTAGAAGGTTGGTTAAACCCAACTGAAGATGGAGCTGATGAGAGTGTATCTCAAAAAACACTTTCAACTCCAGCAACACCTTCACCTCAAGCAGCACCTGCTCCAGTAGCAGCAGCTGTAAGTACTGAAGATAAAAAGAAAATGGATGATGTTGCATCTGCATTTGATGATTTATTTAACGGATAATATATAGTATATGGCAAAGAAAGAAATAGATTTAGCAGCTGAATTAGCTGTTGAGTTAAACAAATATAGTAAAGACCAAAAGGTTGCCTTCTTTTTAGGAGAAGATGATGCACCTACAAATGTAGCTGGATGGGTATCAACCGGATGTGCTATGTTAGATGTTGCCATTTCGAATCGCCCTTATGGTGGACTTCCAATTGGAAGGATTGCTGAAGTAACTGGTTTAGAACAAAGTGGAAAATCATTAGTATCTGCTCACCTCCTTGCTGAAACACAAAGGCAAGGTGGTGTTGCGGTTCTAATAGATACTGAAACTGCGGTAAGTAGAGAATTTTTAGAAGCAATTGGTGTAGATGTAGCAAAGCTACTTTATGTATCAGCTGATTCTGTTGAACAAATTTTCGAATTTACTGAAACAATCATTGAAAAAGTAAGAACCACAAATAAAGATAAGTTAGTAACAATCGTAGTAGATTCCGTTGCAGCCGCTTCAACTAAAAAAGAGTTAGCAGCTGATTATGATAAGGATGGATACGCTACTGATAAAGCTATTATTATCTCAAAGGCGATGAGAAAGATTACCAATCTAATTGGTAGGCAAAAAATAACCTTAGTATTCACTAATCAATTAAGACAAAAGATGAATGCTATGTTTGGTGACCCTTGGACTACTTCTGGAGGAAAAGCTCTTGCATTCCATGCATCGGTTAGACTTCGTTTGAAGAATATGGGACAAATCAAACAAAAGGTGAACGGTACTGATAAGACAATTGGTATGAAAGTACGTTGTCAGGTTATCAAAAACCGAATGGGACCCCCATTGAGGTCTGCAGATTTTGAAATATTCTTTGATAGAGGAATTGACAATTATGGTTCTTGGTTAGGTGTAATGAAGGAAAATAAATTGTTAAAGCAAGCTGGAGCTTGGTACACTTATGTTGATACGGATACTGGAGAGGAAATAAAATTCCAATCCAAAGACTTTATTGAGATGATGGGAACTAAGGTTGAGTTAAGAGAACAAATCTATAAAAAGATTTGTGATGAAACTATCTTACAATATAAATCAGATTCTACAGATATAGAAGCACATGAGCTAGATACCGCCGGTGCAGAAGTAGTAGATTAAATTAAATAAAAAGTTATGAGCAAATTAGCAAATATGTTACGCACATCAGCGGAAGCTGATAAAGCGAAGGCACTCCTTACGTTGGACTTGTTGGAAAACCATCCTGCTGGAATTGGTGACCACTCTACAAAAGATTTCTATTCAAACGCTGAAGAAGCTCTTCAGATGTTAATAGATGCAGATGATAGATTGGAAGCAATTGAAAAGTATCTTTCTGGAGAAACTGGATTGATTAATGGTTATTCAACAACAACAACATAATGAAAGGACTCTACAAAAATATCCTCAACGAAGTGAAAGAGGAACATAAGACTAATCATCTTCGTGAAAGGAATAGTAGGGTTATGATTATTGATGGATTAAACACCTTTATCCGTAGCTGGACAACCAACCCCACAATGAATGAGGATGGTGACCATACGGGTGGGGTGATTGGTTCACTTAAATCAATTGGATATCAAATCAGAGAATTCAATCCAACCCGATGTATCGTTACCTTTGATGGTAAAAATGGTTCACAATCACGAAAGAAAATCCACGAAGGATATAAAGCTGGTAGAGAAAAGAACCGATTTAGAGTTAACCGTCAGTATCAAGGTATGATGGATGAGGAGCAAGAAAGACTTTCTATGAAACAACAATTTGTTTGGTTAAACGATATGTTGGATTCACTCCCAGTACAAACGATGATTTACGATGGTATCGAAGCAGATGATACAATTGCATATATTACTAAACATACTCAACATGATTTAGATGGTGAGGTTGTAATTGTTTCAACTGATAAGGATTTTCTTCAATTAGTTTCTGATAAAGTTAGTGTTTTTTCACCAACTAAAAAGAAAATGTATAATAGACAGGTTGTTTTTGATGAATTTGGAATATGGCCTGAAAATCTTCTTTTGTATAGAACATTAGATGGTGATAAATCAGATAACATACCAGGCATCAGAGGATGTGGTATTAAAACCCTTTTAAAGAGGTTTCCTGAACTATCGGAAGATAGAACTATAACACATGAGGAATTCTTTAAAATGTGTGAGGAGAAGCAAGGTAAAATCAAAATGTATGATGATATCTTAAAAGCAAAAGACCAACTCCTTATGAATAAGAGGTTAATGGAATTAGATAATCCACATATTCCAACAAATCAAAAGTTACAAATATTAGATAGATTCAATGTAGATGATACTGAATTTAAAAAGTTGGATTTCCTTAGAGTAGGACAGAAATATAAAGTACTTCAAAATTGGAGAGACATTAACGATTGGTTACATTCAACCTTTCACAACATTATTACGAAATAAATTTGGTTTATCCAATTCTTTTTCGTATATTTGAAATCAAATAAGTTATAGATGCAGAATACTGATACACTTGCCAAATACGGACAATCATTCCAAACTAAGGTTATATCAACTTTAATTGCTGATGTTCGGTTATTGGATACTCTTAGTGAAATTATACATCCGAAGTTTTTTGAAGCTGAAGCTAATAAGTGGATTGTTGATGAAGTTATAAGTTATTATGATGAATTCAAAAAACCACCTACTCTTGATGTATTTAAATCAGAAATTTCTAAATTAGAAGATAGAGGTTTTCAAAAGAGTATAGTAGAACAACTTAAATTTGTTTTTACCAAAATTGGAGATTGTGATTTAGATTATGTAAAGAAAGAATTTTCAAACTTTTGTATTAATCAAAACCTTAAAGAAGCAATCGTACAATCTGTTGATTTATTAAAAGCTGGTTCTTATGATAAAATCAAAGACTTAGTAGATAAGGCAATGAAGGTTGGTATTGATTCAGATATGGGGCATGATTACTTATTAGATTTTGAAGAACGAACAACTGAAATTAATAGAAACTCAGTTTCTACTGGATGGAGTTGTATCGATGATGTTATGGATGGTGGATTAGGACCAGGTGAATTAGGAGTAGCAGTTGCACCTTCTGGTGTTGGAAAGACTTGGGTATTATGTGCATTGGGAGCAGCCGCTGTAAAAGCTGGACTTAATGTAGTACATTATTCCTTAGAACTTTCAGAACATTATGTTGGACAACGTTACGATACTGTTTTTACTCAAATTCCATCTACCGATGTGAAAGAAAAGAAGGAAATTGTATTGGATAAGATATCGAGATTAAAAGGTAAACTTTTAATTAAGTATTATCCACCAAAGGGAATATCCCCAAAGAAAATTGAAGCACATATTGAAAAGATGACAGCAGCTGGAACAAAGCCTGATTT
>Ga0115001_10003810_pt1 | contig 11183 bp, 9 predicted proteins | sample ArcticOcean_MG_C_12_FD_89869 | JGI IMG/M metagenome (GOLD analysis project Ga0115001, IMG submission 89869) | Marine microbial communities from western Arctic Ocean - ArcticOcean_MG_CB8_130 | ecosystem: Environmental > Aquatic > Marine > Oceanic | place: Arctic Ocean: Canada Basin | collected... | reverse complement strand
GTCAAACTGGCACACCTAACTACCTAAGATACCACCTAATTCTTACGCCCCGATCGCGTTGATGTGGTGTCCCCACGCCAGCCCGGTGGTGAGCAGCCCAAACACCAGAAACGGCTGCGCGCTCGCTTGGTACTTCACGTCGTTCTTCACCGGGTCCGGTAGGAAGAACTTGAACTGGAAGAATATCTGGGGGAAGATCAGGGCGAGTAGGACGTTGCTGTACCCCACTTCTCCTATTGTCCGCAAGTAAGCCGCCACCGCGAGCTGCGTGGCGTCAATCGACCCGACGCAGATCCACTTTGCTTTCTCCACGCCGAAGGCGACGGGGAGTGAGACGAGGCCCATCCGCCGGTCACCCTCGATCGATTTGAAGTCGTTCACGATCGCGATCCCCAGTCCCGCCCACGAGTACAGGATCGTGAGAATCATGACATCAAGCGTGAGCTCGCCGAAAACAGCCTGCCCCGCCCACCAAGGCAGGGCGATGTACGAAGCCCCGAGGGCGTAGTTCCCCCTCCACCCTTCCTGTTTCAGCTTCAGCGGAGGGGCGCTGTAGATGTACGAGACGAAGGACCCGAACAAGGTAAGAAGAGTAACCACCGGGAACTCGTGCTCGCACCACTGGTCCAGTGTCCACGCCGCGGCCCACCCCCCGAAAAGCAACACGTAGATCTGGACCTGCACGTCGAACTCGGAGATGGCGCCGCTTGGGATGGGGCGGTTGGGTTCGTTGATGGCGTCGATCTCGCGATCTTCCCAGTCGTTGATCGTCTGCGTGTACCCGGTCAGCAAGGGGCCGGACATGAACATACACAGCAACGCTTTGCCGAAGTTCTCGGGGGTCCAGGTGTAGTGCCCTGAAGCTGCGGCGCCGCACATCACGCCCCAAATCAAAGGCACCCACGTCACCGGTTTCGTGAGCTGCAGACGGATTTTCCAGATGTCCGTGGTTTGCGCGCCTCCGCGGATGCCGAGAAGCTGTCTGAATCCCGACCCGGCTTCTTCGTTCTCCGCGCCTTTCTTTTTCTCGGCCGCCGCGGTCTCGGTCTCAGCGGCATCCTCGGAAGCGGCGGCGACGCGGACGGTTCGCGAACGGACACCGGCGGTGAGACGCGGCGACGCGGTGTTGAGGCGAGAAGCGCCGAAGACGACGCGTCTTTTTGGGACAACAGAGCCCACGCGCGCGACGACGCGCGCTGGCGCACGCGCGCCGGCGACGGGCGCGACGCGCGCCGCGGTCACGGAAAACAGGGCCATGGCAGCCATGGTGCGACGCGTTCGGAACGCGAGAGGTCGAATGGAGGGAGGCACGGGGGCGAGACCGCTTCGGCCATCGGGGATAACATCGCGGCCAAACCGGGAGATCATCAGTGGGATTCGTTTTCAGGTTTCTGTGAACGTTTCGTTTCTCGCTGCACTTCATCAGGTTTCTGTTCCCCATCCTCACAACGACACGCGGCGGGCGGCCGTTTTCCGGAAGAGCTCCCCGTGCCTCGCGTGCCCCGGTGTCGGCGCAGACGACCCGGCCGCCTGTGTGGTCCGGCGAGGTGAGTCACCGACGCGGGTGGAGGTACGCAGGGCGGGCGCGGTGGAGGTGAGTAGGGCGAGCAGTCATCATGGTGGAGGTCGGCGGCGGCGGCGGCCCGAAGAAGATGGGGGGCAAGTTCCAGCGCGGGGGGGGCGGAGTGACGAAGAAACCGAAGCAATCGAAGGTTGGCAGCAAGGTCCGCCGGGCGAACAAAAAAGCCGCGGACGCGGGTCCCCGGGAGGCGGAGATGCTGGTGCCTGGAGCTAGGAAGAGTTCAGGAGGTGTTGCGTCAAGCGGTGGTGGTGCCAAAAGCACCACCGCGAAAAAGACCAACAACTCAGCCGAGGTCACCGATCTGGAAACCGTGGACTGGGACAAAGTCGCCGGGTGGCAAACCGTGAAGTACGACCCGAACCGTTTGATTTTCGGCGCCCAGGAAGAGGGGTTCGTGGAGCTGGAGGAGATGGACATGAAAGATCTGGGCGGTGAGTTGAATGCGTTACTGGGTGCGCGTTCGGGGGCTGTCGGGACGGAGAATGAAAACAACGCCTCAAAAAAAAAAAAGGCAAAAGATTCAGGCTTCGAAACCGCCGCCTTGGACGACTTCACAGACCACGACGGCGACTTCGACGAGGACGACCCGGCGCACTTTCCGGAAGGGGTGGATGACGAAGACGAAGACGGGGAGGACACGGAGACTCGAACGACAAAAAAGGCGAAGAAAGAGGTCCCTGTGACACCGAAAAAAGAGGAAAAGAAGAAAGCGAAGAAAGAAGTTTCCGACGCGGACCTCAAAGAAAAGCGACCCAAAACGCTCAGCGCGAAAGACGCGCGCGTTGAGAAGCGCAAACTGCGGTGGAAGGAAAAAGTGGAGGCGGCGAAGCTACGGAAAAAATACGCCAGGGAAGAGTTAGAGAAGGGAGGGGGCGTGTCTGCAGCGTCTACAGGGGATGGAGGGACTACGGATTCTAGGAAAAACAAAGCGGCGACGCGCGACGCTACAGATGATGCCGTCGCGACCACCGCCGACCCGGTGGGCAAGTCCAAACTCGAAGGGTGGCACATGGACTACAACAACTACCCCACCAGCGGGATGGGTGCTGTGGTTGACGGTGTGGATTTGGACACCGGCGTGGACGTGAGCTCGTGGCTCCAGTTTGATTTACACCCGAAACTCTTACGTGGGCTTCAGGATTTGGGATTTTCTGAGCCCACGCCGATTCAAAGCGAGTGTTTGAACCCGGCGATCAAAGGCCGGTGCGACGTGATCGGCGCCGCGGAAACTGGGAGTGGGAAGACCCTGGCCTTCGGGATTCCCATTCTGCACCGGCTGCTGACGCAGATGGACCAGGAACGGGAGGAGAGCGAAAGCGAAAGTGACGACGAGACTCCTCCGGTTGACGACGCAAAAAACGCCGACGAAGAGCACGATCCCGACGACCCGTTCGCGAACGTTCTTGACGAATCCGGCCGAACGGGCGCGACCGCCGGGTTCAAGCTCCCGAAACGACGCAAAGCCCTGCGAGCGCTGATCGTGGCGCCTACCCGGGAGCTCGCCATGCAGGTGTGCGACATGCTTCTCGCGATTGGGAAGCACGCGCCTGAAATCGGAATCGTCCCGGTCGTGGGCGGGATGAGTTTGCAAAAACAGGAACGGTTACTGTCGAAGCGTCCGGAAATCGTCGTCGCGACGCCCGGGCGTTTGTGGGAGCTCATGAACGCGCAAGGCCACGAGCACTTTCTTGACTTGGGGCGGTTGAACTTTCTGGTGCTGGACGAAGCCGACAGGATGGTGGAGCGAGGGCACTTCCAAGAGCTGCACTCAATAATAGACACGCTTCCCATGCCTCCGCGCGTTCAACGACCGAGGGGCGCGGCGACGGCGACGCCCGAGAGCTTGAAGATTTTCAAGAAACGAGGTGTCGGCAATTTGCCTGACCGAAAAACCGACGGCGACGACGGCAAGGACGGAAAAGGCGACGGCAAACGGGGAGGCCGGGGCAAAAAAGGAGGAAACTCTTTGCTGGTGGATGGCGACATCGTCGAGGAAAACGCACGCGCGGAGGACGGCGTGGAGATTTCTTTGCGCCCGAGCCAGATGCTGGACCGTCAAACCTTCGTGTTCAGCGCGACTCTCACCGTGCCCGACGCGGTGCGCAGGAAACTGAAGAAGGGGCATATGGGCAAACAGTCGCAACATGGTGGCAAAGGGAAATCCGGGGGCGGCGGCGAGGGGTCGTTGACGTCGTTGATGGAACAGGTGCCGTTTTACGGCCGCGTGAAACTGGTAGACCTTACGAATCAATCGGGAACCGTCGCGAAGCGGGTCATGGAAAGCGCGTTGGAGTGCACGGAGGTAAGTTATTTTTTCTTTTTTGGTTTGTCAGCAGTACTTTTGGTACAGCTGGTGTCTGAGAGAGTCTCGAAGACGGAGTCTTCGGGAATCAGTTTTTTTTTCGATTTTTTCTTTTTCTTTTTCAAGGACATACCGTCTCTTGGCCGAGAAAACCCACCCGCGACCCGAAAAACCGGATTTTTGTTGGCGGTGATTATACCCGTGCTTTGCTTAAACTATCGTGTGGATATCTGCCATCTCAAACGCTACGAGCCTCATATGAGCCAACAAAAACGGACCCCGCTTTTCTCGGCCTGGTATTTTTTTGGTGTCGGACACTTTTTTTTTTCTTTTTAAGGAAACGTCTTGAGTTATTATTCATACTCCGAACATCCCTGACCTTTCCATTCTTCCAAAAATTCACAGGATGAGCGCGACGCGCTTCTGTACCACATCCTGACGCAACAGCCCGGCCTGGTGATTGTTTTTGTGAACGCGATTTCCGCGCTCCGGCGCCTTTTGAGTTTGCTTAAAATTTTGCAGTTACCGGTGGAGGGTCTGCACGGCAACATGCAGCAGCGCCAGCGCTTGAAGTACTTGGACCGGTTTCGGAGCGCTGCTTTGACCGAGGGAAACAACGAGAGCCGGCCCGGTGGGGATGTTTTGAGTGGTAACTCCTCTAAAAAAGGAAAAAACAAAGGAAAACAAACCCCGCCGGGCGCGCTTCGCACCTCCGTGCTCGTCGCGACCGACGTCGCGGCGCGTGGGATCGACATCAAAGGTATCGACTTGGTGGTGCACTACCAAGTCCCGCAAAGCGCGGACACGTACGTGCACCGGTCCGGGCGGACGGGGCGCGCGCACGCGGAAGGTGCGAGTGTTCTGTTAGTCACGCCTGGGGAAAGACAGCGGTACCGGAGTTTACTGAGGGCGATGAACAGGGAGACGAACCCGTTGCCCGCGTTTCCCACCGTGGAAACCGCCGTGGCGGAGGCGCGCCGGCGCCTGTCCCTGGCGCAGCGGCTGGACAAAATCCAGCACACCAAGCACAAAGAAACGGCGGATGCTGAGTGGAGAAAAAGTAACGCGGCCGAACTAGGCATAACGCTCGATTCGGACGAAGACCTGGACCAGGACGCGGTGCTCGTGTTCAACGCGGCGGCGCGTTTTGACAAGGCGCGGGTCGCTAAGAAGGCGAAGGCGGCTTTCGCGAAGGCGAAAAGGGCGAAAAAAAGCGACTTTGAGAAACACCGGGACGACGACTTTTCCGACTCGGATGACGGCGAAGATGGCGGTGACGACGACGAAAAAGCGCTCGACAAGAACATGACCTCGCTGGTGGAGGCCGGGTTCGACCAGGATGACCAGGACAGCTTGGGGAGGCTCGGGGAGCACCGCCGGTTGGGTCGCGAGGAACAGAAACTGTTGTTTGAGTTGCACGAGATGCTGAAAATCCCGCTGGGCGTCAAGGCGGCGCGCCGGTCAGCGGTGGCGTCGGCGCGGTACCCGTCCCGGGGGGACGGCGCCGCGAAAATGGCGGAACAGGCGCACCGCAGGGGAGGCACGGCGAGTGCTGGGAAGGACGGCACCGAGGCGCACGCCGCGGTTGACATGCTGAAAGGCGGGACGAAAGCGGCGGCGGCGTTTGGCGCGGCGCCTGGCGGAGCGGCGGGGAAGAAACGGAAACGAACGAAAAAAGAAACGCGGTAGGCTCGAGGGTAAGGTATCGTCACAACCTCAACGACGCACCGGTTATTACTCGCGCTTTTATTTCTCGTAACTACCGTACCGCGCGTCTTTTTTGTCCGCTCGCGACAGCCGTACCGTCTCTCCTGCTTTAGTTTGCGAGTGGGAAGTACACCGAATTGGCGCGCGCGCCGGCGGCGTCGGGCACGGTACCCTAGAAACACAAGAAAGTGTCAGTCTGGTATGGGAAATCAGGAAGGCGGAACGTGTTGGGTGGGAAATACGCACCTCCAGCAAACGCGCGTCCCCGGCGGCGCCGTTTTTCGCGCGCCGCCGCGCCAGGAATGATGGCACCGCGAACACGTGCTGCGCCGCTGATAGCTCAGTACACAGCAGGAACGCCACGGTTACCGTGTGCTTTATTAAGTCCGTCACCTTTTTGTCCCGGATCCCTTGTTCGATGAGAGAAAGCACGCGACCCGGGTCGCCTTTGGTCCACGCGTGCGACGCCTACACCTGTAGCTTTGCGAGGTTCAGTCTGTGCATCCGCATCAGTAGGTTGAGCTCCAGCAACGCGAGCTCGACGCGTTCGTTTAACGGGAACGGGAAAGATTGTACCAGCCGTGTGACCTCGTGCTCACCCGAAACGCACGCGGCCGCGCGAACCATCGCCAGCGCGTCACTATCCTCCGCACAGCTCGGGTGCCCGTGCCCGAGGTACCCGGTTCGTAACCGCTGATTTCGGTTCTCTTCGCCGATAAAATCGCCGGAAAAATCATTAGCGGCACCGCCGCTGCCGCTTGACCAACACGCCACGCCTGGGGTCTCAGGCCGCATCGGCGATTCCGCATTCACGGAGCGGTCGGCGAGCGCACCGCCGCGCGAGCGCTTCATCGCCCGAACCGAAACGTGCGTGCCTCCCCGCGCGTCTCCGACTGGCGCTTTGGAACGAATCTGGGCACCCGGGTAAAAACAGACGCGACCTTCGATTTCAAAAAACGAAAAGGAAAGGAAGTCAAAAAGTTTTTGATGATGAGTCACCGCGCTGCTGCGCTCGTCTCATCAGTATCGCAAGGCCTTGGCGCCTGGTTTTTCAGAGTCTTTCGGATGCCTTCCGGGGACGACGACGCGTGTTACTTCCCAAGGGACCTGGGCCGTGGGTCGTACGGCGGGGACGTGCACTGCTTACAGCGGTTCTTAACCCGGAAAGGGTATTTGCTAGAAGAACCCACCGGGTATTTCGGGGACCGCACCGCGGCCGCGACGAAGCGGTGGCAGGTACGACGGGACCGGTTTCGTGGCATGCCTTTTAGTTGGGTGGGACAACAGTGCTGTTTCCAGACACAACACGCACGCACGGTTACGCATCAACTCAGGACGCGAACCCTAACCTCACGACTGTGGTACTGCAACACACGTCGTCCTGGATGTCAAATGGCGCTCCTTGTGTAGTTTCTTGCTGACACAAATTCCCACCCTCCGTTTTCCGAAACGCGCAGCGCGACAACGGCGTGGATAGCGTGGACGGCACCTTAGAGCCTAGTTCCCGTGACAAGTACGCGTTGCTTCACGGGTTACCCCTGCCCGGTTCCGGCAGGATCACCAGCGGGGCGGGTCCGGATCAGAAAAATACCTGCGTCGACGTGTGCTCCGAGTTCACGGTACGGGGCTTTCCCAATCACCACGCTCCGCCTACGCGATTGCCCATACTCGTACCAGAAGGGACTATTACCTCTGCCCATACAACACTCCCTGACTGTTTACGTAATACACATTACGAGAGACTGACACTTTTCTTTTTACAATCAGGGCGTGCGGGATTGCCAAACGCGGTGCGCGGTTGACAAAAAAGACAAGAAACACGCGTGCAGAGAGGCGTGTCAAACCTCTTTTGGAAGCGCGTGCGACCGAGCGTTCCCCGCGTCAGGGGAGGGAGGGAGCACGAATTTCAAAATATGCCTCTCCTACATGTCCGCGTCGTGCGAAGACACGTGCGGGAAGTTTAGAAATTAATGGAGCCCCCGGTATATTTTGTGAAGACCGAACGATGACGAGAAGACGTGTCCTTTGACAAAAGGATCACACACTACGTTTCACACCTCTTGGTGTTCTGTCACCACATCTTCACACCACCTGAAACCCCTCCGTATTAATCCTCCAGGTTGATTGAGTTGCCAAACTTTTTGTACAGCTTTTCCTTGAGCTCCGCCATGCCGCTCTGCAGTTCTTTTTTTTCCAGTTCCAGCGCGTCCACCTCCGCGTTTGTTTCCGCTAAAAGTTTCTCCAGCATAGTTTCCGCGTCGTCGTTCTCCACGAGCACGAAGGTCTCGCCCACGCCGAAACGCACGGAATCGTCGTCTGTGATGATCAGCTCGTTGCTCGCCTCCTCCAGGTCCTCGGCCATTTTCTGTGTTTATGGAATTAGGGGTGGGTAGGGGTGAGCGTTGTGAGTCGCCGAACATCCATCAATCATCGTTTGCCGCAGAAAAACCAACAGTCGTCGTTGAAAGGCATCGGAAGAAGGTCATCATCATCCTGTCCAACAACCACGTACCGCTTTGGCTTTCAACTCCGCGTTTACTTCGTGCACTCGCGTGTTGAACCGCCCGAACGCGCATATGTGCTGCTGGTCCTCCCACGTCACCTCTTCCGCTTTGCCCCCCTGTGTTTGGAGAGGTGGGTGGAGAGTCAGATCGGGGATGAGTATTGGCCGACCGAGAAGATCTGTTTGAATGAAACGCGATCGCGGGTGGTGGGTGGACCGTGGTGGGGAGCGGGAGGTTTACGGAAATCGCATCAAGTGCGTCGAGTGGGGACGCACGCTCATGGTCCTGGTGAAGGTGTCACACGACTCGCGCGCGGCGGGAAGTGTTTGGGGGCGAGGCGGAGAAGTGACCAAAAAAGTAAACATGGGTGAATACAGGGGTAAAAGTGTTACAAACTTTGGTCTTTATTTCTCAAATTTCGCCGGCGGCCATAATTTCGTGAGTTCACGCTTACCGATAATTATGCGACTTTGGCCGAGTGGTCTAAGGCGATGGACTTGAAATCCATTGGGCAATGCCCGCGTAGGTTCAAACCCTGCAGGTCGCGAATTTATTTTTGCATGGCTGCGTGCAGGGCGACGCAGGCTATCTCACGCGCCTATTTGCAGCTCAATCGGTGATCAGGCGGCTCCAAGGGGACGCGCAAGGTGAGCATGGATGATGCTCGTTTTGCTCATGTCATTTTTACGAAAACGGGTCTAGGTGAGGTTCGATCCAAGAAATCTCAAACTTTTTTTGGTGGGAGTTGTGTAACTTTTCTCGGATTTAGGATTGCCCACAAGACGCGCACACGACACCTTCCACGTTCGAACTCCCCGCGACGGTTTCCGCGATGTCCTCCAACTCAACACATCTTACCGGTTCTCCCACGGGAGGTGGTGCCGAGACACCCGCGCACGAGTACTCTCCGCAAGAGGCCTTCCCCGGCCTTCCGCAAGACGTCGTGGTCACTCATATTCTCAGATCTGAGCATTTCGACGATCCCGCCGATCTCGCACGGCTCCCAGCGGTGAGCCGTGCGATGCGCGACGCGGTGGCGGCGACGGGGCTTCGGTTTGAGGAGCTTGGTGAGGATGACGCCGTCGAACTCGGATGTTTAAGCGCGCTGCGGCGCCTGCAACGGGGAGGTCGTCTGTCGCGTAAAGAACGCCTTTGCGAGGCAGCGGCGAGTATCGGACAGCTCGAGGAGTTGAAGGTTTTGCGGGAGAACGGCTGACCGTGGGACGAGACGACGTGCAAGGAGGCGGCCTACGGCGGGCATCTCGAGGTGCTGCAGTGAAGGCGTGCGAATGGATGCCCGTGGAACGAGAACACGTGCGCGTTGGCGGCAGAAGCCGGGCACCTCGAGGTGCTGCAGTGGTTGCGCGCGAACGGCTGCCCGTGGAACAAGCAGACGTGCATTGCAGCGGCTCAGGGTGGACACCTCGAGGTGCTGCAGTGGGCGCGCGCGAACGGCTGCCCATGGAACAAGTGGACGTGCATGTACGCGGCGCAGGGCGGGTATCTCGAGATGCTGCAGTGGCTACGCGCGAACGGCTGCCCGTGGAACAGGATATTTTGTGCGTGGATGGCGAAAGATAATGACCACCAGGTTGTGGTAGCCTGGTTGAACGAGAAATGAATGACCCTTTTCATAAAAACCATCCTAAACCTTTTCACAACGCCCCGAGCGTCCCTCCGCACGCGTAGCAGTGTTTCATCAGACTCATGTTCACCCCCGGAATCGGCGCGAGCTCGATGTGGCAATTCGTGCAGACGCGGTTTCGCGGCGCGCCGATCGCGCCGGCGCCCACCGCGGATTCGCTGGGTTCGGGGGCTTCGCGTTCGTCGTGGCCGCTGCCGCTTTTGTTCTCCCGCGACCCGCCCGCATTGTTGCTCCGTTCGAACCCGCCCGTCCCTCCGTGCGACCCTCTCGGTACGTGCCGGTCCCGCCCAGCCGCGGCCATATTGCCAGTCGCCGCCGCCAGAATGGTGTTCCCCGTTCTTCTCGAAACGGGGACGTGCCTAGGGGCCATGGTGATTCGCTGGCGCTCGCGTCGTTCGCGGCGCTCGCGCTGCTGCGCGCTCGCGGCGCGCGCTTTCAGCTCCGCCTCGGCGGCGGCGAGGTCCATCACGCAATCGTCGCGCGCGCCGCCACCCGCGGCGAACTCGCTCTTGCAAAGCGACGTCCCGCTCTTGCTCTGCGAGCGACTCGGGTGTGTTTTGTCGGAAACGAGCGCCAAGCCCAAACAGTTCGCGGCGGCGGCGTCGAATGGCGCGTCCGCCGTGCCGGCGCCGCCGCCCCTTGCCGCGCGGATCGCCGCGGACACCGCGTCCCCGCCGCTCGAGGTGTCCGCGGCGGCACGGAGAAGCGCGGCGGTGAGAGGATACGGGCTTTTTTCCGCACCCGCTACCTGTTTCGGGGCCGCCGACCAACCACCTGCGCTGCCTCCCAACCTCTGCGCGGCGACCAGCGCTTCCAGGACTTGTTTGAACTCGGAGTACCCGGTTGTTTGAACGTCGTGCTTTCCGTCAGCGTCGGTTCTTCCTTTCGCTTGCGTCTTGTGTTTCCCACGGACACCGCGCTCGCGGTTACCACCCTCCTCGCCACTGCGTTTTTCGTCATCAGCAACACCAAAACCCATCGCCAGCGAAACTACACCCACAACGCCTGCTCGTCGCAACGGAGCCTCCGCGACGCACGCGAGCGCGCGCTCGCGAGCGTCGTCGTCGTTGTCCGGTTCCACATTTGTCTCGGTCGCGTCCATGTTTTCGGAAACCCGTTTGCTCGCGCAATCGTTCGTCGTCGCGCGAACCTCGCCCCGCCTGCGTTTCCGCCCGGTGGACGCCACCGAGGTGGGTGTGGTCCCTGCTCCAGCGCCACCGGCAAGGTCGTTTTCTTCAGCAGCATCGATGGTTGTTGTTGTGTCCCTTCCAGAAGAACGGGCCGCCGCCGCTTTTCGCGCTCGGTCTAATTGCCCGTACAAAACCGCGCTTCCGTCGAAAATGGCTGCGACGCGCGCCAGTAAAAACGGAAGCGTCGCGAGGGCGTCGGCGCGGAAACAGCCGGCGCCGTCTACGCGAATTAGAAGAATAGGCCCGTCCCCGT
>Ga0115001_10003805_pt1 | contig 11188 bp, 8 predicted proteins | sample ArcticOcean_MG_C_12_FD_89869 | JGI IMG/M metagenome (GOLD analysis project Ga0115001, IMG submission 89869) | Marine microbial communities from western Arctic Ocean - ArcticOcean_MG_CB8_130 | ecosystem: Environmental > Aquatic > Marine > Oceanic | place: Arctic Ocean: Canada Basin | collected... | reverse complement strand
CCTCGGTGTGCTTCGACGCGCTCGCAACGCAAGACTTTGCAGCGGCGGCCAAGCGGCCGGTGCCGACGCCTATCGCTTCCAACGAGCGCGTGCGCCGCATGCTCGCCGCGCTCAACCTCAAACGCGGCCAGTCGGCCACGCTGCCGCGTGGCGCGCCCGTCTCGCAGACGTGCCGCCGCGTGGCGCACGTCGTGGCGCAGGCCATGCACCGCGACGCGGCCACGAGCAACGGACCCGAGGACCTCGCGGGCGACGCCATCGAGCAGCTGGCGGCGTCGATCGTCGACGCGACCGACGACGACTGGGCCGCGGCGGTCGAGCTTGGCATCGCGCGCGTCGCGTGGATGGAGACCAAGTCGCACGAGTTCGACCACGCGCATCTCCACGGCGGCACGCCCGCCGCCGGCTTCATCCTGAGCACGACGGTCGGCGCCGACACGGTGCGCGTCGAGCGCATCAGCAACGCGGACACGCCCGACGTCTTTGCGACCGCGACGACGTTCGACGCGCTCGTTGGCTGCGCGGCGCCCAGCGTGCTGCTCGTCCAGTTCCGGGGCGCCACGGGCACGAGCGTCACCTCAACCGTCGCGACCCAGCCGCGCGCCGGGTGAGGAGACGGGGAGGGAGGGAGGAGTGGGTGGGAGGAGTGGAAGGCGGGAGGAAGGGAGAAGGGTGTCTATTTGGACCTATTCTGCGACGGTCGGACGCGTGGCGCACGCGAGACACTCACCGAACGCACCGTAACACTCGTGGCACAGCGAGTGGTCGCCACACGCGACGCACGCGTAGCCGTAGTGTTGCAGGGACGTGAGTCGGTGGCACGCAAAACAAGGATAGTGGGCGTTGATCGCGCTGCGGTCGCAGATCGGGCACAGCCCGCGCGAGGCGGCGTGGCAGTCGTCGCACACGACGGCGCGGCAGCCCGGCTGTTCGCACCGCCCCTTGGCGCGCGGCTTGTCCTCGAGACAGACGAGGCACGTGCCGACCTCCGCCGCGTCGGGGTCGGCCTCCATCTCGGCGCGCGGCCGCTTCTTGGCCGCGCGCACCGACGCCTGCACGAGCGAGCGGTAGCGTCGAAACCGCCGGCACGCCGTCGCGTTGAAGCTGCTCCCCTCGAGCATGTAGTCGGCAACCTCCTGATTGTTGTACTTGTGCAGCAGCGACGACGCGCGCAGCCGCTCGCTGCGCGACAGGTACTGCACCATGCGCTCGCTCACCACACGCGGCACGGGCACGAGCCGCTGCGACGCGCACGTGTGCAGGTACCAGCCGTACACCGGCTGGAAGGCGTCGACGCCTTCCAGCCGCAGCACGACGATCGCCGCCGGGTCGAGCATGCTCTGCAGCGGATCGGGCCAGCCGTGGACGCAGCCCACCCACGCGCATCCGCGGCACGCATTGGGCGCGAGCGTCTGCGCGTGCCCCAGGTCGCGCGCGATGGCCGCCCACGGCACGTGCACCGGCTCGCCGCCATCGTCGGGATCGGCGACCGTGTACGGCGAGAGCAGCCCCACGCAGCTGCGCGGTGGTGGACGCGGCGCCGTGAGGACGCCCTCGCGCGTTGGCAGCACGATGTCGCGTCCGGCGGCGGCGGCGGCGCGAAGCACGTACCGACCCGCGTCGTAGTGCAACCGGAGCGTGCCGTCGTGCAGCTGCGCGTGCAGCTGCATGAGCGTCTCGCGCACGTGCGCGCTCCAGTGCGAGTCCTCGGGCGGAGGCGCTGCCGCGCTCAACGCCATGCCGCCCGGCCGCGCTCCCCTCAGACCGGCAACGGCGTGGGGTTATTTTGTAAAGAGCTAGCGTAGAGCACCCCACCGCCGTGCGCGATCACGCCGAGCATGATTCAAGACCACGCTCCTAATACCAACCCGCCTCGTACGCCACCCGCTTATCCCACGCGCGCCCTCCGCATGTCCCACCCGGCGCCTACTCCTCGCCCTGGTCCTCAGCCTCCATGTCCGCCGCCGCCTCCGCGCGCGCCCCGTCCTCCTGCTGCCGCTTGAGCTCCTTCTGCTCGGCGTCGTACTTGGTGGTGATGAAGTCGGACGGGCGCTTCTGCTTCTCACCCGCCATGATGACGAGGCCGTGCATCGCCTTGTGCAGCGCCGCGTCGTTCCGAATCGCCGTCATGATGTCGGGCGCCGTGATGCGCTGCCGCTTGTTCGCCTGCGCCTGGTTCATGGACAGCTCGATGATCTCGGCCATCATGTACTCGACGATGGCCGAGATGAAGACGGGCGCGCCCGCGCCGATGCGCTTGACCGACTTGGGGTACTCCTTGCTGATCTTGTTGTTCACCCTGGCGACGGGCCACACGAGCCCGGCCTTGGCCGACTTGGAGACGGCCGTCCGCGAGCGTGCCACGCCTCCGCCGATCTTCACCTTCTTTGCGCTGCTTGGGGGGTCGGAGGCGGACGACTTCCCCATGGTGGCGATGCTGCCGACGCGACGAATGGACCGACCGACCGACCGACCGACCGATAGTCGTGCACTGCCACACGCCCCGACCTTAGCGGGCACCGACACCCGACACCGACCCACGCACGCTCCGGTCGGTGCGTCATGCCCACGGCAGCACGAGCCACGGGGCGACCACCACCGCGGCAGCGGCCACAGCAAACGTGGCCGTGTCGTACCAGCCGACGATCTCCCCGAGCGTCGTCCCGGTCGCGGCGAGCGCGACCAGCCACAGCACGATTGGTGCGAAGACGGCGCCGTACCACACGCCGGCGCGCACCGCCCACGGGAGCATCTCGGCCTCGCAGCGGCAGCCGTACAGCGGCAGCCACACGAGCAGCGGCAGCAGGTGCGTGGCTGCCGTCGCGGCGGACGTGCGCGCAAATCGGTTGTCCGCCGCGCGGATGAGCAGCTCGTCGTACAGCTCGCCGTCGTAGCTCGCGTACGTGGCACACGTCGCAAGGTACGTCGCCGTGGCAATTGAGGTCCCGGCGACGACCAGCACACCCAGCGCCTCGTCGAGCGCCTCCACCAGCGCGGCGGGCAGGCTCCGCCACAGCAGCTCGACGACCACCGTCCAGAGCACGAACAGCGCGAGCAACACGAGCATCACCACAGTCGCGCAGTACGGCAGGTGCCCGAGCACGACCACCCCGCCCTCGGACAGCCACACCGTCGCTACGTTGACGCCGAGGCACGCGGCGAAGAGCACGATCCCGACGAGCGAGTCGACGCACGCGGCAAAGAAGAGCGCCACGAGCGCCCCGACGACGGCGTAGTCCGTCAGCGCCTCCGATCCGCTGAAGGCGAGGTACCGCATCGCGAACGCGACGCACGCCGCAACGCACGCCAGCGCGTACACGACCATCTCAAAGTTTGACCCGGCGCTCAGCATCGCAACTCGCGAGCGCAGGCGGAGCGAGGGCGCGTACGCGAGGACGAACGTGCCGAAGCCGTTGAGCCACAGCGCGCTTGTGCACTGGCTCACGAGCGCGAAGCGCCGCGCGAGGAAGGCCGGCGTGCACCTCGCAAGCGACGTGCACGCGCCCGCCGACCAGATGGCCGGAAGGTTGGTCTGCGCCTCGCTCTGCGCGAGCGTTGCCACGAACGCCGCCGTCAGCTGCACGAGCGCCGACACGGTCAGCACCAGCGTCGCCGCCTCCGTGCCGTACGTGCGCAGCTCGCGGTTCGTGAAGAGTGCGACGGACGTGCCGACGCCCGTCGCGCCTCCGAGCGCAATCGACGCGACCGACGTGCTGCTGCCGTACGCGTAGCCCATGCTCTCGCGCGCCGTGCCGTCGTACGCCGTCGTCGTCAGCGTGAAGTCGCGAGTCGCGAGCGGCTGCTCGAAGGCGCTGCGCAGCGCGCGCAGGCTCGAGTAGAACAGCGCCGAGGTCGCGAGGCTCACGAGCGTCTCGCGCCGCGTGTACGCGGGCGCCTCGCTCGAGAGCGGGCGCGCGGCCGTGCTCACGCCGGGAGTGCCCTTGTTCTCCGCCCCTCCGCTCCAGAAGATGTAGACGCACGCGGCAAACGTCAGTACGACGAACAGCGCGTCACCGGCGCGCGCTCCCACCGCCGCGGTGTGCTGTCCGACGAGCGCCACGGCCAGCAGCGGCACGGAGATGACCAGCCGCTGCTCGAACACCATCCATTGACGGATCGGCGGCGCGGCGAGGCACGCGATCAGTATGACCGACGACAGGCGCATCGCCGTCGGCAACTCGTCGGCGCTCGGTGGGTCGAGCGACGTGAGGGCATCTACAACGATCGCGGCCACGAACAGGCACGTGGCCGCGAGCGTGTTGCTCTCGCTTGCGGTGGATGCGGCCGGCATGCACGCGCCCGCACGCACGCTTATCAATTGACCAGACAATAGACGCGACACGGCTACGGCTTATCCCTCGCATCGATCCATGAAGTGTGCGTACCAGTCGCGCACGGGTCGCATGACGGCGGGCATGCGGCTGAACTCGGGCTCCCACACGACGTCGGCACTGTCGCGCTGCACCTTGAGCACGAGCCGCGGCGGCTTGCTCATGCGCATGCGCGACGGCTCGGCCTCCTCCAAACGGACGATCGGCGGCGTCACCCACCCGCGCCGCTCGCACAGCTCCTCCCACAGCGGCTGGTCGCCGACAATGCCGAGGCCCTCGGCATAGGACGAGCGCGCGAATTGCTTGATCGCGCCGCACTCGTACAGCTTGCCCAGGTCGTCGAGCAGCTGCACCTGGGTCACGAGCGCCGCGCCGAGCATCGAGTCGCGGAGCTGCGCGAAGATGCGATCGAAGTCGGGCGGGTTCTGCACCACGGCGTCGTCTTCGTCGTCTTCGTCGTTGCCGCCCGTTCGCTCGCGCTTGAGGAGCGGCGGCGGGTTGTCGACCGCCTCCTCGCGCGGCAGCGTGTCGGGCCACGCGCTGCGCCAGTCGTCGGTCTTGTCGTCGAGCCAGCGGCGCATCACCACCGCCGCGTCCTCGCGCAGCCGCGCGTGCACCACGGCGAGCTTGGCAAGGTCGATGCCCTGCTTGGCAGGAAGGTAGCCCTGGGGTGAGCGGATCAGATCGACGATTATCCTGCCCGGGTCCACCGCCTTGATGGCGCCGAGCGCGTGCTCTCGCAGCTCCTCGATGGCGTCGCGCTTGCCGGCAACGGCCACCTTGGCGCCGCGGTTGACGTGGCCGAGCGTGACCAGGTTGCTCGCACCTATTTCGGCCAGGTAGCGCCGGAACGTGCCGACGACCGAGCTCCACTTGATGTGGTCCTCGAACGTGCGCGTCCGATCCGAGCTGGGCAGCGGCTCGTACATGTTGACGATCGCGCGCATCGGTACGAGCGCCACGAACAGCACCCACGCCGGCAGCCGCTCGCTCTCGTCCCACTCGGCAAATTTGTCCTTAAGCAGCTGCGGCAGCGCGGCCTTCACGGGGAGCGCCATGCGCGCCATGCGCTCCGTGAGCGACTCGGACGGCGACCGTGCAATGCTGCGCATCGACATTCAATACCGCGCCGCTCCAGACCGACGAACCGGCACACACGCACACATGCACACCCACACACACTGACACGTGCTCGGTCCCTCCTTATCGGCCGTGCGACTAGCGTGACGCGCGATCACGCACGGCGCAGGCCGGCGTTCATCTGGTACGACAGCGACGAGCTCGCCGCCTGCTCGAGTCGACGCCTCGCCCACCGCTCGTCGGCGTGGACAACGTGCGCCATCCGCTCCTGCTCCTGCGCAATGTACGCACGCACCCACGAGGGCTCGCCAAACCCGCCCGCTTCGCGCCACTCCTTGGGCCGCGGTTCGGAGAGCTGCACGTAGAGCGGCATGAGCACGCGCACGTTGGCGTCCCACGCCGCGGCCTGTAGGTCGGCGCCGTAGCACTTGGCCTTGCGCGTGCCGTACGCCGCCTGGTCGCTCTCGGTCTGCGTGGGAGCGATCGCCTTGGGCGAGCGCTTCGTGCCGTCCCGCTCGAGCACCGTCGGTTTGGACGAGACGCGCAGCTCGAGACCACCTGCGCTAAGACCGGGTTGCTGGACGCACGCAACGGGCAACTAACGCAGTGCAATGCAGGTGTGCAACTACAAGGGATGTCGGGTGAGGGGTTGTTCTAAGAATGCGTGCGCACCTTCGTTGCGGTAGACCTGCACGCCCGGGTGCGGCGGGCCGTCGGCACCGCGCTCCGGCAGCAGGTGCGAGCCCATGAGCAGCGCGTAGATCTCGCGCAGCTGGTAGCCCTTCAGCGCCACGAGGCCACCGCGCGGCTCGATCTCGAGCCCCTCGCCCTGCGCGACGAAGACGGGGTCGAGCGTCGGCCGGCGCACGTCGTGCATCGTCGCGCAGCCGGCGGCCGGGTTGGGCGCCGACGGCGCGTGCGTGCCGTCCTCCGAGTACGCGAGCCACGCCGCGCGCGACGCAAGCGTGTTGACGCGCTCGCGGTGCTCGGCGACGTCCTCGCGCGTCAGCGCGTACGCGCCGTTGTGCCGTCGCAGCAGCTCGAGCATCGGCGCGACGCCGACGCACCACGGGCACAGGCTGGCCGGGCGCGTGCTGAAGCGCGCCCACAGCGCGCGCGCCTCCTCCCACAGCATGCGCCCGGCGGCGCCCGGCAGCAGCGCGCACAGCGGGCTCCCGCTCTGCGCGGCCTCGTCCTCGCCCACCAGCCGCGCGTTGGTCTCGCGGTTGAGCGCCGCGTGCGCCTGCGCGTAGCAGTCGGGCACGACCGGCTTGGCGATGCGGTGGTCGCGCGGGTAGAGCGCGCCAAAGATGAGGACGCACGCGTCGAGCGCCCACAGGTAATCGCGGCGGCCGGCGGAGGCGGCGTGCTCCTCCGGCGAGCGGTGGAACTCCGTGATGAGCTGGCGCAGCGCGACCACGCCGCCGACGCGCTCGGCGATGATCGTCAGCGTGTTCATCAGGTTCCACAGCGAGTCGGCGTACTCGTACGCCGAGGCGAACGGGTTGTCGCCCACGCTGGCCTGACACGGCCGGCGCCACAGCGGCTCGGCGAAGATGGCCGCCTCCTCGCACGTCGCGTCCGGCAGGTACGAGCGGCCGGTGGCGCAGCTGTTGTCCGTCGGGTCGCGCACGCACGTGCGGATCGTGCTGTCGGCCGTCGACTCGACGTCGGGGCGCAGCGCCTGCGTCGCGCCGCTCAGCGGCACGACGAATACGCCCTGCACCGTCCACGGCGCCGACTCGATCGCGTGCTGCCGCGTGTGTTCGGCCAGCGCCTCGACGAGGTCGTCCAAAGCCGCGTGCACGCCGGGCACGAGGCCGTGCGGCACGCCGCGCGTGCCAATTGGCCGCGCGGCGTACTGCTTCTTGCCAATTGGCACGTGGTGATGCTGCGCAAACACGGCGGCGCACTCGTCGGCACACGCCTGCGAGAGCGTCATGCTGCCGTGCCCGCGGTTGTCGGAGCGGTAGTAGTGCGCGAGCAGACCCGAGCACGTGATGCCGCTGTCGACGGGCGGGCCGTACGCCCCGCTGTACGGCGTGCCCTGGAACGAGCGCTGCACGTTCGTGATGCCGCCGACGTACGCGTTGAAGGCGGAGAGGCACGGCAGCGTGTTCACGTCGGCGCACTGCCAACGGGGTGGGACCAGACTCGTCAGACTGTTCGATAAGTGAAGGTTCGAATGCCGGCGCACGTTGATCTTCTTGCTGCCCGCGATGTTGGCGTTGGCCGCCGCGGCGCTCACCGTCGCGCCGAGCTCGCCGATGCGCGACGCCTGGCTCGCGGCGGTGTACAGCACCGCGCGCTGCTGGTGGATGTCGGTCAGCCGCGCGACGACCTCGGGCACGCGCACCGCGGCGTCGATGCCCACGTGCAGCGCGACCTTGGCCGGCCGCTCGTGCAGCCGGGCGCTCGGCGCGCCCGCGCCCGCGCCCGCGCCCGCGCCACCGCCCGTCAAGTTGCCCGGCGCGAAGCGCACGTCGAAGTCGGTGATCGACGCGAGCGGCAGCGGCTCCATGTCGCTGACGAGCGGCGTCTCGCGCGCGACCTCGGCGCTCGAGTGCACGCCGAGCAGCACCTTGCACGGCTCGTTCTTGCGCGAGCGGCCCTTCATCATGCTCTGCAGCAGGCCGTTCATCCGCAGGCCGACCGCGAGCGCCGGCGCCGGCAGGCAGAACGGCTCGGACCGCACGGGCGTGCGCACGCCGCGCGCCATCAGCTGCGCCGTCAGCAGCTCGGTCTCGCGCGTCTCGACGCGCATCGCGGCCAGCTTCGCCTGGAGCCGCTCGCCCTCGTCGACGAGGACGCGCGCCGACGCAAACGTCTGCTCGTGCACAAAGAAGACGGTCTCCATCGCGACGAACGAGCGCGTCACGCCCGAGGCCGCGCTGGGCAGCGCGCGCTCGCACTCCGCCGCCACGTAGTTCTCGAGCTTGCCGACGCGCGCTATCTCGACCGCGCTCAGCTTTGGTTTCTGATGGCCGCGCGCGACGCGGTCGTCCGCGCGGATGGAAGCGATCTTGCGGTAACGCTCGAACACGCCCGGCGCCGTCGGCGCGTGCTCCGACCGCGGCCGGAACTCCTGCACCGCCACGCTGTGCAGCACGCTGAGCCGCGCCGCGCGCGGCGGGCGCAGTTCGGCCGGCGGACGGGCACACGCGTGGATCGCGGCGCTGCGCGCCGCGTTCGGCACGCGGGCCAGCCCGATGCACACGCCCGGCTGCCACGGCGCGCACGCGTGCGGCTGCGACCCGTCGGCGATTGAGACGCCCACCCACTCGGGCGTGTCCTCCGGCTTGCGGTAGATGAACGGGTGCAACGCCTGCGACGAGCGCACGGCGTTCTCGGCGCTCATCTGGCTGATGACGCGGCTCTCGGCGATGTTGGTTCCTTCGGCCTGCGTCGCGAGCGTCGCCTGCGCCGCCTCGCGGGCCGCCGACTTGGTGTACGAGACGAGCGTGCCGAGCACCGACATATCCTTGCACCGCAGCGCCTTGAACCACCTGCCGTGACGTGTGGCCGATGGCATGGGCATGGGGTAGCCAGCCCGGCCAAGAGTCTAGGCGCAAGGTTCGAAAGTGAGGCTTACCATGTCAAGATGCCGTGCGCGTCGGAGGTCGACGCGCTCGCGTTGCCCTTGGACGCGCGCTTGCGCTTGGTCGCAAGCACCTTCTGGTCGGCGCGCGCCGCGTGCTGCGCGTCGGCGTCGAGGTTGCCGTCGGCGTCGCAGTCGTCCTCCTCATCATCGTTGACGATGCTCGCCGTGTCGTCCTCGACCACGATGCCGTCCTGCGTCTCGGGCAACGTCGCGTCGACCTGCTCAAACGCCTCCGCCAGATCGTCGGCCGACAGCGGCGGACCGGACGGACCAGGCGCCGCGGCGGCGCGTTGCCGCTTGGCGCGCGTTGCCGCGTCGTTGCCCGACGCGCTCTCCTTGAGCCGCGCGCGGCGCGTCACCTCACCGCGGCCGTACGCCTCGAACGCGCACGCCGTCTGGATGTCGAGGTCGGTCAGTTCGGTCTGCTCGCGCAGCAGCGGCCGGCCGCGCGGGTCGGAGCAAAGGTAAACGATCAGCACGATCGACGCCCATGCCGCCTACCACAGCCGTGCAACGCGATGGTGAGCCGCGCGAGCAGAGCGCTAGGGTGCGCGGGCTTGCGCACGTCGATTTCATACCCGCCGCCCACCGACTTGCACATGGCCGTCAGCATGTAGTTGGCCGACGCCATCCGCTCGCTGATCGCCTCGACCGTCAGCTCGAGCCGCGCCAGCTTCTTGGCGGCTGTAAGGATGCAGTCGCGCCCAAGCTTGGTCGGGTTGGCGTTGTATACGAGCTGCGTCGTTGAGACGACGCCCACGAGCTCGTCGTTACGCGGGTCGTTCAGCGCGCCCGCAAAGAGGCACGGGTCGACCGCGTTAGTCGCGAGCGGCTTGCGCACGTGCACGCCGCGCGAGCGGAGCGTCGCCTCGGCCATTGCCATCGCGATCGCCGCGTTGACGCACTGCGTTGCCGCCGCCTGTCCCATCCCCTGCGAACAGCGCACACACAGCGCTACCGTCGTTGCACTGTGTGAGTGTCGGTTAGAGTTAGCAGGAGCGTACCTTGCAGTTGATTCGCCTGTGCGCAACGGGAGGGAGTGGAGGGAGTGGAGGGAGGTGGAGGAGGGCTCGTGTGGGAAGGGAGGGGGTCTCGCGCACGTGGTCTGATAGTTGGCGCCCTGCGTCTCCTTTCGCTTGACGATGCCCGAGTTGACCGCGTTGGCGCGCAGCGCCGACTCGGCGAGCAGGTCGTAGCACTGGTCGGCCGTGTTGCCCCACAGCAGCCACGACCACGTCTGGTTGTGCGCGTCGACGTTCTTGGCCTTGAGCGAGAGGATGTGATTCATTTTGGCTTGCTCGATCGCGTTCTGCGCGTGCACGCTCGGCCCCTTGCCGCCCGAGCCGCTCGACCGGTGGCGCACGTGGTCGTCCACCGGGCACTTAGTGCGCCCGTGCTTCTTGAGCTCGGCCTCCGTCTGCTTGGCGAGCCGCGTGCACACCTCGAGCACGCCGGGCGACGGCTCGTTTGGCCTCGCCGCGCGCGACGCGCGCTTGAACGGCGAGCGCGTAAACGGCACCACGCGGTCCTTGATCCGCACGAGCCGCGTCCCCGGCGGCGGTGGCGCCTTGACGACGCCCTCGAACAGCGAGGGCGACAGCTGCGCCGACATGCCCGCGCCCGCCGGCGCACGCCGGCGAAGGCTGGGCGAGACCGCCGACGCCGGAGCGGGCGCGCGCGCCGCGGGCGCGCGTACGGGCGCCGACGCCAGCGGCAGTGGTCCGTCTTCCCACTCGTCGTCGTCGTCGTCCTCCTCGGGCAACAGCGGCGCCTCGGCTGGTCCCAGGATGGTCGGCGAGCCGGGTGGCGTCGTCTCGATCATGTTGGGCGCGATCGCCGGGCGCAGTAGCGAGGGCGAGAGCCGCGGCCCGCCGCCGCGGCGCGACCGGCGACGCTCGCGCAGCGCCTCTGACATGTCAGCCGCGTCCGAGTCTGGGTTGCGCGCGCCGAATCGGGGGTCGCAAGCGGCGCACCCCTTGCTGTCTACAGCGTCCTTCGCTTGGTCAAAAACGGGACCGTCTCGGGAGTATGTCCCATCTCATCGACACCCGTGTCGGTGACCCCCGAACCTAGGTTTAAGTTTGACCGCTCAGGGGGCGAACGCGTTTTCCACCCGCAAGTATGTATCACCGATCCACCTAATTCGACACTTCTATGTCGGTTCTTTCCAGGTTTG
>Ga0115001_10003786_pt1 | contig 11214 bp, 8 predicted proteins | sample ArcticOcean_MG_C_12_FD_89869 | JGI IMG/M metagenome (GOLD analysis project Ga0115001, IMG submission 89869) | Marine microbial communities from western Arctic Ocean - ArcticOcean_MG_CB8_130 | ecosystem: Environmental > Aquatic > Marine > Oceanic | place: Arctic Ocean: Canada Basin | collected... | reverse complement strand
TATATAACAATAATAAAACAGGTCTTGATTCTAATGTTGGTGATTTTAAAATTGACAGTGAAGAAGAGTTTTATGTGCGTATTTTAGCGAATGATGGCACGGCACTCTATGTTTCTCACCCTGATGTAAATGTGCCATTGCCATCATTACTTGGGTTATCAACACAACAACATCAAGATACACAATGGCGAATTTTCTCAACAAAAGGCAATCAAGAAACCATCCAAGTCGCTCAGCCAATCAAGTTTAGAAAAATGACTATCAAGGAAACGGCATTCAGTTTAATAGGCTCTCAATTATTGTTTATACCTGTATTGGTCATCTTAATATTTATTGCTATTAAGAAAGCATTATCGCCACTAGCAACATTATCTAGTGACATCCAAAAGCGGCATAGTCATGATTTTAAGTCATTCCTAGAAGATGAAATGCCGGCCGAAATGAAACCGTTAGTACACTCTTTAAATACATTTATGCATAGAGTGTCAAATATGGTGAGTGTGCTGAAAAGATTTACCGCCGATGCGGCACATGAATTGCGAACACCAATTACCGCATTAAGAATACAACTTAATCTAATTGAGCAAGCCCAATCAACATCAGAACGTGAGCAAGCGCTTAACTCCTTAAAAGGTGGCATTGAACGATCTGAACAATTAATTAGCCAGTTGTTAACACTTGCACGTACAGAACCCAATAGTCAACCTAGGGGGGTAAAGCCAATCAACCTATTAAGCCTGATTAAAGAATGTATTGAAGGCTTGCTTCCACTCGCTCATGAAAAGTTAATTGATTTAGGGTTGCAACCTTCTGAAGAGCTTAAAGTGATTGGCGTTCGTCATGAAATAAAAGTGCTTATTAATAATATTATGGAGAATGCAATCTGTTACACACCAAATCATGGGAAGGTAGATATTGCTTTATTTTCTAATGCTGAAGATATTGTTTTGGAAATAAAAGACAATGGGCCAGGTATTCCAAATGATGACTTTGAGAGAGTGTTTGAACGTTTCTATAGAGGTGAAAACTTGAATGTAAATGGCTCTGGCCTAGGCCTATCTATCGTTAGAGAGATTGCGACTCAACATGATGCAAGGATTGAGTTGTTAAATCTTAATCCAGGGTTTTCATTTAGGGTTTATTTCATTAGGTAAAATATCATCTTTGGATAAGTGGTTTATACCACCCCAAAAGATTATAAAGAAAACAACATCATGAATGCAATTAAGGTTAAGCGGAATTATATTAAGTAGTTCATAATATTCTCCAAATTATAGATTTAAAGTTATACGGATTAGTAATGGGGAGGAAGCTTAAATTGCTATCAGCAATAGTAATCTGGTTCTAAATTTAGGGCTTTAAACTTCTCCATCCTATTAGTCCAATCTGGATAATCAAATCTCTCATTTAAAAATGATTCTTTAAGCTCATGCCATTGTGGATTTATCAGCATATGCTTGAATAAACCTAAATCAATACCACTTGAGTCGGTTGAAGGTTCTATCCCCTTGTTTAGTCCCAACTCCACTAAGGCTTCTACATAGGATTTTTCCATAATCATTTTAAGTTCATCCGCCTTATCAACAGCGATTACAAACGAATCGTGAACACATAAAACTGGTATGTCTTTGGCTGTGAAGTGGTTAATAATTTTTTCAGCTATTACTGAATCTAACTTTTGAAGCTGCACCCCTTTACCAGAAAAGAAATCATCTTCTAGTGCTGAATGTTCTTTAACAAATGCATCTATTAATTCACCTAAGTCTAATTTATCTTCAGCAACCCACCCAAATTCGTCTGAATTGAAATTAATTTCTTTATTGATAGCTTGTATTGCTTTAGTTTTCTCGATTGCATTGATTGTACACAACAACACTAGCTTTAAGAATGTTCGCATATCCCTATCCCCGTTATATTTAGGGTAGCTTTTTAGCAGATACGGGTCCCCATTAAACTCAATGTTTTTTTGCCTGTATAAGAGGTGAATATGGAGGCTTTTGTAATCAATTTCGGTGACAGGGCTATTCCATATTCTAATTTGGGCACGCCACTTTTCCGATATTCTTTGCCACCATCCACCATAAAAACGCCCACCATCATTCCAGGTGCCATTATTGAATACTCGGCGAACAAATTTCGCATGTTGTGTTATGTGGATTTTTTTAGGAGGTTGACCTTTTGACTTACTTTTTTCACTTTGTCGGCAGCGAATACCGTCTGATGGTGCACCAATAACATCAACGTATGTTCTTCTAAGTAAGTTGTTATAGGCAACTAAATTTGAACGCCATATTTTAGTTTCATCAGTATCCTCGTAAGCAACCTCTAACTTACCCTTTTCTTCATCAAAAGTACGAAGAATAATAGTTTCAGTTAATGGATGACGCTCAATCATTTCAGCTTTCACATTCTCTCTAATGATTAACTCTATTAAAGAGGGTTTTGCTCGGATTCTGGTTATGTGAGAGGCACGGTTAGATTCACGACTGTAATGTCCCAATACTAAATCTATATAACCCTTGTCATGAAGGGCATGGATGATGATTGGTGTAAGTTTGGAGATGTGAAGTTTGTTATAACGGGACTCTAAGTTGTCGTAATACCACTTAGCTAGATAGACACTGACATACATAGCAGGGTCTTTAAGATACTTAACATATAAATCAAGAACTAAAGTTTTAAGGTGTTTCTTACGTATTTTAAGATTACCTTTAACTAGAGTTAAATCAGAGGATAATTCTAGAAACAGCTTGTCAACTAAAGAATTAACTTCAGGATAATCAGACCATTTATGAATATCAAATAATTCACTATTATCTAATTCTATAGCCTTATTAATAATATTTATATTATCTATAACCATAGATAATTCTCATTACTGGGGCTTTTTCTATAGCTTCTTCCAATATCATTATTCATAAACAAGTTAACCGTTAAATAATTAATAAAATCATAGCTTTATTTAATAATAAATCAAAACGTATGGTGATACATGATAGGGACTTATTTAACTATAATAACAAACATATATAAGCGTTTAAATGCCCTTATAAGCGCACACAAAGCTCTCTGAGAGCGTTAACTTTCACAATAGGATTACCATCAGCCGTCTAATTTAAATCGCTAATATGGACTTATTTATTGTTAATAAGGTAAATTAAATAGGGCGTTCTGTATATCCTCAAGAATCTCTTTTAATCTCTTGTGTGTCTGCTGGACATAACCGCTAGTCACCCCCTTTTTAGCATGATTTAAGACCATGCCAATTGAGTCTATGTCGTACCCAAGCTCTGATGCTACTGTTGCAACGGTACGCCTTAAGTCGTGAGCAGAAAAGTCAAACCCCACCTCTTTTGAAGCCCTAAGAAAGAATCTATTGGCACTTAATGGTGTGTTTTTGTTTAACGGACTTGAAAACACATAATCATGTCCATTTTTTAACACAGCCCTTCTTTCAAACATACTTTTTGTCGCATCTGTCATTGGTAAAGTGTGATTTTTATGATTTTTAGTATCAAATACTGTGAATACCTCTTTATTATTATTGACCCCAGACCAAAGCATTGTTCTAGCTTCATCTAGCCTAAGACCAGTGTGAATAATAAGCCAAATTAAGTCTGCAGAATCTCTCTTAATTATCCCTGGATAGTCTGGGTGCATGGCAAAAGATAGAGTGTCATACAAAGCATTTCGCTGAACTTCATCTAAAAATCGCTCTTTTGGCTTTAAAGCCCTCTTCAACTTCTTGGCTTTAATAATGTCACAAGGATTGCCTTTGGGTAAAAGCTTCTCTTCCCCAGCATCATCATTCAAAAAATGATTGTAAATAGAAGATAAATACCTAAAGGCTCTTTGTGCCTCTGCGAGACCAATTTCATTATTAGGCTTTATAACTAACTCTTGAGATGACTTCCTAGCAGTTTCTTTTTTCCTTTTTGTCTGCACATCCTCTTTGATTTTCATAAACCGCTCAAGGCACATCTCTTTTGTTATATGTGCTAGTGGCATTTTGTACCAATCAGAGAACCTTCTTTTGAAAGTTGCAATTACATCATTTCTTGTTTTATCTTTCCATGTAACATTTTTTTGATATTGTTCAACTGCTCCCTCCAAGGTTAAGTTTCTAGCCTTTTCTGCAATTTGTTTCTTTTTTTGCTGCTCTCTAGGATTTATTCCCAAAGTTAATTGAGAGAGTATTAACTTAGCTTGGTGTCGAGCATCAGTTGCAGAAAACAAACTCGCATTACCTATTGTGATAGTAATGGGCTTCCCACCTTTTATACGAGATTTGACAGCCCAAACCTCACCCGACTCTCTAACACGTTTATAAAGGCCTTTAATTGCTTTGTCCTTAACCCATTCAGTCATAACTTGTTCATCTCTCAGACTACGTATAGACTACAGACTACACTCAGACTACAAGATTTACAACTAGATTATTTAAAATATAATGGAATTTTACTTAGTAAATTAACTTTTACAAAGGTGAATAACATATGAACATTAAGATTGAAAATCCGCGTGTCACTGGTTCAATTCCAGTTCGGGCCACCAATAATAAGACTGACAGCGAGGTTGGCCTTTTTATTTTGTCCCATTCGATCGCTCTAGACTACGCATAGACTAGGAAGTCTTATTGTTTTATATCTTCTATAGCAATAAATTCTATTTAATTTTTGTATATGAGGGGGTATCAAGTACAGCTTTATTTGATTTTAACAGTAGTTGATAATGACTCAAAAAACCAAAACAGTATGTCATAACTCTAGAGAGTTGAAATCAGTTATAAAGCTTATTTAGAAGAATGTGATTTAAGCCATTGCATAAAACCAACCTTGCTCAACAAAAACGCATGCGGAAAAGTTAATGCAGCAAGTGTGGCAAATGTGACCTTTATTAAATTCTCATTCACTTTTCCTGTTGGCAACACTTGAAAAGTTAAGGCACAAAGAACTATTACAGCAAGCGTAGGTATAACTAAAGCGATTAGTAGTGCCGCATTCGAATACTCATTAAAATAAAACTTGGCTCTAATGATATGTCGAGCGCTATGCATCAAACAAAAATAAATAGTGAACGCAAGCAAGGGCTGTACTAACGACATCAGAGCACTCACTGCCATCAATTCTATCATTGGACGTTTATCTCTACTATCATGAGCATTGAGGACAGACGTGAGTGCAACCCATAGTGTGAGTAGCGCAGACAAGATGGCTATCGGCCTCATTATATTCACAACATTCACGGCATAAGTGCTATCGATTAGATAGCCGTATAGCATCGCTAAATCATTAGAGTAGAAGATACTTGGTAATATAATAATATTTAACCCATATAAAATGTCACGAAATACAGACTTTCTATCACGAAGGTCGTCTGCAAAGTGTACTGCTGAAAAACCCAGAAATAACATGAAAAGGATTGTAGGGAACAAAAACCACCAAACTAATACAATCGCCGAAAGTGATAAGTAGGCACTTATAAAAAGAAACCAACTGAAAGCTGTATTGAGGGTAAACGCTTTTTTAGCAAATAAAGTATCTAACGCCCCGTGCGGAACACCAAACATGGCAACAACTAACACCAGCGAAAGGGTGTTTAGAGTATCAACTTTGACCAGAGATGAAAAAGATGCAAACACTGTGTAAAAAGCAAAAATCATAAAAACATTGCTTTGTAATGCTAAGTATTTAGTCATTTTTCAGATTACACAAGCGCTTTAGTGCATAAGCAGGTAACGCTTTCAGAAAAAGCAGTTTGGGCATAGCTGTAATGATTGATAAATAATCCATGCTATTGGCATGGTCGCTTAAAAAGCGAATGACTGTTTTAGTCCGGCACCGTGAAAAAAAGTTAAAGAACAATGTAATAGTGGCATTAGGATTTTCTTTTATAGCATTTGATCTTAAAACACTTAAAAAAATATCATCCATTATAGTTAATGTTGCAACATCTTTTTCTGGCGCCATCATGGGTTGGTGGTTAATTATTTCAGTTACACACTTTTCTGCCCAAGACTGTATTCTCTGAAACGCATAACCTGAGCTTGGTCTAGCTGAACCTGCATATAAGCCTGCATAAATATAACTTGGGTCACCTGATTGTTTAATCTTTTGATTACCCATCGGCAATTGCCCTTGCTCTTTTCTTAGGGTTTGGTAGGAAGCGTCTTTTAGATATTTTTTCAGAGCAGGGTTCAAGTAGTGCTTGAGCCTGTCTGCTGACATTACTTTATCAGAAAAAACAGTGTACTCAATGAGTGCTCGACTTTCTGAAAATGGAAGTACATAAATAAAACCTAATCCATGGGTAAACCTTTCATCAAAATCCATCAACACAAATTGATTTTTATCAAAAATATTAGTTTGAGCTTCAATTTCATAACCAATAAATGATTGCCATAAAGTAGACGATTTTTCATTTATTGACTTACTCGGTCTAGTGTCCACAATTTTATCAGTGGTGAATGTGCACTCCTCTGTGGTAATACGCCATGTTTTAGCGTGTGTTTTAACAACGCTTACAATATTCTGATTCTTCATTAAGGTTAGACGTTGCTTATTTAAAGCAATTTTACTGATAGCTTTGCGATAAAACGTATTGGCAGAAATCATCAAGTAGGGGGCATCTTTACAGCTTTTTGTAAATGAATTATTTCCATTTTTTATTTGAAAATTAGACCATGAGTGATCCACCCAGTCACTAAGTACTGGATTACCTTCATTCCAAAAGCACCAAGTCCTATCGTTTGAATAGCCCGCTCTTTTTTCTAAAATAAGCGTGGTTGGTGCCAGATGGCCAAAATCAGCTAACCTCATGGCTAGGCTCAGTCCAGCACAGCCTCCCCCTAAAATCACTAGCTCATAATGCTTACCCATTACAAAATGGTAACTTTGCAATGGGTTGGTGCAGCTGTGCGTTATGTTTAGTACGATAAACCCAAAAATTATGATTAAAAAGTGCTTTAACACAAGCTTGAATGCTAATGAGTAACTTTAATTTAACAGGAATATATACTTTTATACTCTCGCCTTTGAACTGTTTACACTCTATTTCAGCACCTATTCGTTGATATAACTTTGCAGCAATTAAAATGCTCATACGCGACCTAAACGGCAAGTAACACAGACCTGCGAAGGCACTAGCGTAATATAGATCCGCTTTTATCAACAACAATTTCACTGTATGTAATACTTTTTTTCGATTAACCTCGTCAAGTGATACCAGCTCATTTGGAGCCATAGTTCCTAGAGCTGTCTCTGGCAAATAGATTCTAGCCATCACAGCATCAGCACGGACATCTCTGCATATGTTAGTTAGCTGCATAGCTATCCCTAAATCTATTGAATGGAACAGTGCTGTAGAGGATTGAACATTCAGCACCTTACACATCATTAAACCTACTGTACCTGCTACTTTATAGCAATACTCAATGAGTTTGGCCTCTGTTTTAATTTGCACCAATACCAAATCTGCTAATACGCCATTGATTAACTCTATAGGAATTTCAATAGCAATGTCGCATTCTTTAAACAAAGCGATTGCATCAGTGACAACTTTATCGTTAGATGCACCTTGTTGAAGGTCATAAATAATACAGTTCAATGCATTTTTAGCTAATTTTTTATCCGACGCCTCATCGGCTAAGTCATCAACATATCGACAAAACCGATACAGCCGTGTCGCTTGAAGAGCCATATGTTGATTTAAGAAAAACTTGGCCCAATAAAATGTTTTCCCTTTATTAAAAAGAATCTCATCAGAGTCCTGGGCATAGTCTACTGAAACCGAATAATTATGAAGACTATCCATTAACTAGCCTTGGGTAACATACTATCAACAACTTTGGCAGAACAAAGCACGCCAGGCAACCCGGCCCCGGGGTGTGTACCTGCACCAACAATATAAAGGTTTTTAATCTTTTCAGACTTGTTATGAAATCTGAACCAAGCAGATTGCCTAAAAATCGGTGCTATTGAAAAGCCTGCACCATGGCTACTTAAATAATTTTCTTTGAAGTCTTTAGGACTCATATAAAAATCTTCAACAATTGTTTGCTTAAGGCCAGGTAATATTGTTTCGTCTAAAGCCTCTATTATCCTATTTTTTAGCTTCTCACCTTCAGTTTCCCAGTTTACATTACCCTGTAAATTTGGAACAGGACAAAGTACATAAAAACTATCGCAACCTTCAGGTGCAAAGCTAGAATCAGTAGCTGTAGGGCGATGTAAATATAGTGAAAAATCGTTTGATAATATCTTCGCATCAAAAATATTACTTAATAATTTTTTGTAAGTTTTGCCTAGCCAAATAGTGTGGTGTGCTACTTCATTATACTTTTTGGTACTACCAAAATAGACTACAAATAATCCCATCGAATAATGTGCCACTTTTAATTTAATTTTTGTTGTAATGGCAACTTCATTCTGATCAATCATGTTTTCATAAAGGTACGTGGGGTCAGCATTAGAAACGATTAAATCTATATTTTTGCTAGACCCATCTGCAAATATCACTTTTTTAGCCAAGCCATTATTTACAACAACTTTAGTCACAGTGGTATTTAATAAGACTTCAATATTATTTCTTTTCATGAGATCAGATAGCGCCTTGACAATGGCACCTGTTCCACCCATGGCAAAAAAAACCCCATAAGCTCTTTCTAAATAATGAATCAGTCCATAAATACTAGTCGTAGAAAATGGATTTCCGCCAACTAATAGCGGCTGGATAGAGAAAGCCTGTCTCAGTTTATCGTTACTGATGTATCGGCAAACCATACGCCAAACAGTCTCGTAACTTTTTAGTGCAACTAGCTTTGGAACAAGCATTAGCATCTTAAAAAAATGATTAAATGGAACACTTGATAACTTCACAAACGCAATATTAAATATTCTTTGTGAGTGTTTTAGTAGTTTAAGGTAGCCATTTACATCTTTGGGGGATATTTTCCGAATTTCAGCTAGCGTTTCATCTAGTGTGCCACCGTAATCGAAAGTGGTTGTGTCCGAAAAATAAAACCTATACCACGGAGTAAGTGGTACTAATTTAACATGATCTTCTAGTTTTTCATTGAACAGCTCAAACAACTCTTCCAGCAGAAAAGGCGCAGTAATGACTGTTGGGCCAGCATCGTGTTTAAACCCATTCTTCTCAAATACTTGGCCTCTACCACCGAGCATCTTGCCTCTATCCACCACAGTAACTTTGTAGTTTTTCGCTCTTAGTCGAAGTGCAGCTGCCATGCCACCGAACCCCCCTCCAATAACCAGAGCATGCTTCATACCGTACTCATTGATTGATCTTATTTATTAATTTTTTAGCAAAGTTGGTTAAAATCAACCCCGAACCATTAGGTAATTGTTGCGAGTAATCAATAGCATTATTTAAGAAATTCTGGCACATAACAACAGCTTCTTGTTGCTCATTTTTACAACCTAAAGCCCTGAGTACAAAAATAATATTAACAGATTGGCTCTCAGTTTGATTACCCGAGTCTTTAATAATGTCATCTAAATCATCCGCCATCTGATAACCCACTGCAAATTGGGCACTTACCTTTTTAGCTAGCCCGATATACGAGCTTTTATCAGCTGCTATTAAAGCTAACTCAATAGGAAGATTTAATAACCCTCCAGATTTTTGGGAAGCGATTTCAATATATTTTTCAATTGAAATATGCGGGTTATTTTTGTAACCAATATCTTTCGACTGTCCCTCAATAGCAGACCTAGTTTGAGTATGAATGGTTGAAATTAGTTTGGGCAACAATTTAATATTACTAAAGTCAGCTAAAACACTATAAGCTGTTGAAAGGAGTAAATCTCCAGCACAAATAGCAATATTTTTGCCGAATTTTTTCCAAACAGCTGGTTGATTCCTGCGAATTTCATCTCCGTCTTGCACATCATCATGAATTAGAGACGCTTCATGTAATAGTTCAGCTGCTGCCGCTAAAATAAGCATGTCATTATAATCAACATCAAGTTTCATGCAGGCATCTAAGCAAACTTTAGCTCTGAATTGTTGGCCAGGTGATAAAAGATGATACTTAATGGCTTCAATACTTAAGTTAGTTTTATTAATAGCATTAACTTGCTCAAAAAAAATATGATGTATTAGGCTATTAACTTCTTGTATAACGTCATCTGGAGAAGAAAAAGCGTACATGCTAGAAGTAGACTGTCTGGCTAAAGTTTGAGTAAACATATGTCCATCCCAATCATTGTCAACTTGGTTAAGTGCTATGTAGCAGTTACATTAAACTTAATATAATTACTGTTAAAGCTACAAAGCACTTTCATGGTTTAACAAATTAAATGGTTACTTTTTCTCACTTTCTGCGACTGCAACAGACCAAATAATCACACCAAACGCAATTTTGTTTAACACGTCAGCTAAATTATAAATAACATTCAATGCTTTCGCGCTATCGGCTGGATCGCCTCCTGTTAGGTAACCAATGAAGTAACCAATTGGATAAATTGCCCATCCAATGGTGACAATCCAGCGCATTAAATTGAATGCTGATTGCACATTAGCCGGTGCTTGGGTTGCATTAATTTTGCTCGCTTCACCACCAAAAATTTCCCATAAAATATATGCCCAACCTACCATCCCAATAATGAATGCAGGTAATACAGCTAGGTAACCAGCTTCGCCTAAATAGCCACCTGTCAACATAACTAACGAACCAACCATTAGTCGCCAAAATACACCACTTGGTACTTTAGCAATAGCAGCCAAAATAAGGTAGAACTCAACCATTAGTAACGGGACTGTAATTAACCAGTCAATATAGCGATAGACTGTTGGAGTTGAACCTGTTAGTACCCATACATCACGCATATAAAAATAGTGAACAGCTGCAATTAATGTTACTAAACCTGAAACAGTAAGTGATGTTTTCCATTTACCTACGACCCTATCTCTTTCTAAGAAGAAAAACGCAGTTGATGCAACTAATGCCATAGATATTAGCCAAAAGGATATTCCCACGAAATCGTTAGACTTCAGTACCACATCGCTTGCTGCTAATACAGGCGCAGTAGCAGCCAATGCGGCTAGCAACATAAAGCACTTAACCTTGAAAGATAAGCCTATATTTCTAATCATTTCATTCCCCAATCGTAATTAACGTAAAGTGTAAAAATAAATAAACTTATTTACGGCAAGTTTTTTACTAGTTATAAATAAATCGATTTTCATAAAACT
>Ga0115001_10003783_pt1 | contig 11223 bp, 10 predicted proteins | sample ArcticOcean_MG_C_12_FD_89869 | JGI IMG/M metagenome (GOLD analysis project Ga0115001, IMG submission 89869) | Marine microbial communities from western Arctic Ocean - ArcticOcean_MG_CB8_130 | ecosystem: Environmental > Aquatic > Marine > Oceanic | place: Arctic Ocean: Canada Basin | collected... | reverse complement strand
ATTCTTTTTAACTTTAGCATACTGCTCAAACTCAGACGATATAGTGCGGACTAGAGCCGCAACCGTATCAGAATCGCCTTCACTTTCTTCCAAGAGCGTAGCTTGAACTTCAAAGAATGAGTCGTTTTCCAAAAATTCATCAATCTTCACCCGAGCACGGCCTTCCACCAAAACTTTTACCGTACCATCAGGCAGTTTGAGCAATTGCAGCACATTAGCCAAAACGCCAATATCATAAATTCCATCTTGAGACGGATCATCTTCAGCAGGGTCACATTGAGAACAGAGTAAAATTTGCTTGTCTTGATTCATCACCTGCTCAAGCGCACGCACAGACTTATCGCGACCCACGAACAGCGGCACGATCATATGAGGAAACACAACAATATCGCGCAACGGCAATACGGGGTAACTTTCGGCTAGTTCTAAAGTCATACTTGATCCTTATCTGTGGCAGGCTCTGGCGAAATTCTAAACAGGCAATTAAAACCTTTCTGGTGTCTGTTATCTATCTGGGGCGCAGACACTCCTCTTTCAAGGCCTTTTTTAATTTGCATGTTCATTGAATGAGTTGCAAGTAATGCGCGCAAATAAATGCTGCAAGACCGCCCAAAACTGTGGATAACTAGGGTCCACAGTGCATTTATTATTATTTCCGTGACCTATCATTAAATTGGAGACAATAATTGATAATAAAAATTTTAAGATATTGTATGTTGGGAGTTATACTCACAGCCTGCGTAACTCCTTTGCCTATCGTAAATTTTGTTGCCGACGCGCGTAGCCCAAACGCCAAAATCACCACTAAAGCATCCCGTTTTTTCGTAATCACCTTTCGCACCTTTCGTGCCGGGACCACACAAGAGATTGCAGAGGCTGAGTGTATTCTCTCTACACTCAACAACTCGATTTCCGCCAAATTTCGTACGCCTGCTCATGTGCAAGTGCCAATCTACAACGGAAAACCACAAGATATCGACGGCCAATGCCGCACCAAAGGCGGGGAGACAGAAACAACGGCTTTGTTCAAAGTATCTGCAAAAAATACATCTATACCGAAAAACGAAGGTGTGACCATTTCTGTGGGCACATCTAGGACAACAGTTAGCGCATTATTCAGCCTTCGGGATCGCCCAAAGGACCAAGTTAATTATCCCAGCCAATTTAGCATTATGTTACAGCCATAACGGCCTTACAAAGGTTCAATATCACCCTGCATGCGCTCAGTATAAAAATAATTTTGAAAATCAGCAAAACCATCGACTTCAATCGCATCGCGCATAGACTGCATAAGCTTTTGAAAGTAATGCAAGTTATGCCAAGTAAGCAACATCGAACTAATGATCTCGTGGCTACGGAACACATGATGCAAGTAGGCACGTGAATAATTTGAACAGGCTGGGCAACTACAGGCCTCATCTAATGGGCGGGGATCATCCTGGTGGCGGGCGTTTTTGATGTTCACCACACCGCGCCGCGTAAAAACCTGACCTGTCCGGCCAGACCGGCTGGGTAAGACACAATCCATCATATCGATGCCACGCGCCACGGCTCCAACAATATCATCCGGCTTGCCTACCCCCATAAGATAGCGCGGTTTGTCCTGAGGCAGCTGATCCGGTGCGAAGTCCAGCACGTCAAACATTGCCTTTTGACCTTCCCCCACAGCCAAACCACCTACAGCATAGCCTTCAAAATCAATATTTTTTAGCGCCGCAGCGCTTTCGGCACGCAACTCTTCATCCAACCCACCTTGCTGTATACCAAACAAAGCATGACCTGGGCGATCACCAAAGGCAGTTCGAGAGCGCTCCGCCCATCGCATCGACGTGCGCATACTTCGAGAAATTTCATCTTGATCAGCAGGCAATGCAGGGCATTCGTCAAAACACATGACGATATCGCTACCCAACAACTTTTGAATTTCCATCGATCGCTCCGGCGTCAAATGATGCTTCGAGCCATCAATATGCGATTTGAACGTCACACCATCTTCACTCATCTTACGAAGGCTGGCCAAGCTCATTACCTGAAACCCACCGCTATCTGTGAGTATGGGGCCCTCCCAATTCATAAATTTGTGCAAGCCACCAAGACGATCAATACGTTCTGCTGTGGGGCGTAGCATCAAGTGATAAGTATTACCCAGCAATATATCAGCGCCAGTTTCACGTACTGAACCAGGTAGCATGGCTTTCACCGTGGCTGCTGTACCCACAGGCATAAAGGCTGGTGTTCGAATATTACCCCGTGGAGTGCTAATCGTACCACGTCGGGCCTTGCCTGAGGTCGCATTTAATTGAAATGAAAATTTCTGTTTCATAACACTCACATGCGCCAAACACCGTGAGGGATCAAGCGATTGAGGAAAAATTTTATTAAAATGCTAAAAACGAGTTAGACACCATCACAACTTCGAAACAGGCAAACCCGGCCTTTACCCCAGCTCCCACTCCGCTTATACCATATACAAACATTCAAGGATAGAAAATGTCAGAAGATGCACTTGTTGAAGGCACTCCGTTGATTGCGCCCTCCAATACTGACCACCCCCTGTATGATAATATTGTCGACGGTATACGCACCGTTTACGATCCAGAAATTCCAGTTAATATCTTTGACTTAGGTCTGATATATACGGTTGAAATCAATGATGAATCTGAAGTACGCGTGTTGATGACCCTAACTGCTCCAGGCTGTCCGGTGGCAGGCGAAATGCCGGGCTGGGTTGCCGAGGCGATTGAGCCTCTACCCGGCGTAAAACATGTTGAAGTTGAGCTAGTTTGGGAGCCTCCCTGGGGCATGGATATGATGTCAGATGAGGCGCGGCTTGAATTGGGTTTCATGTAAATCCATTTACGGCGCCCGCCCCTTGTACTAAACGGCGCTCGCTCTTAGGCTAGACCGACAACGAAAAGGATCAGACATGTTCGGTATTCCAGGTAAACAAGCAGTCAACCTTACCCCAGCTGCTGTTCGGCAGATCAGCAAACTGATGGCGCGCGATGGCCATCAGGGCTTACGAATTGGCGTGAAAAAAGGTGGATGCGCTGGGATGGAATATACCATGGATTACGTCGAAGAGATTGCAGCCCATGATGAGATGGTAGAAACTGATGGAGCGAGGGTCATGATAGCCCCAATGGCCCAAATGTTTTTGTTTGGTACCGAAATTGATTACGAGACTAGCCTACTGGAATCCGGTTTCAAATTTAAGAACCCTAATGTGATAGATGCCTGTGGCTGTGGTGAGAGCATCAAGTTCGACGAAACACTTTTCTCCAAAACATGATCATTTTTGACAAAAATACTATCTTTATCAAAGTCACTAAAAAGCTTTTCAAATCCCTGAAAGATTAAAAATTTTTGGTGGTTAGCTGCTGATTTGGATGAGGTTGAACATGCCTGTATTTCATATACAAAAAGATTAAATCTCATCTAGTCTAATATTTAAGAGGATGTTCTATGCCCCGTAAAATTGCAGCCGGAAACTGGAAGATGAATGGCACAGAGGCTGCCTTGAAAGAATTACTCGCAATCTCCATCGTGGCGGATGACTTGGACTGTACAGCTATCCTCTGCCCTCCCGCAACGCTACTACAGCAAGCAGCCCAAAGCACTAGATCTGTGGCGATTGGTGGGCAAAACTGCCACCATGGGGTCACCGGCCCGTATACTGGCGATATCTCAGCTGAAATGCTTGCAGATATTAACGCACAATACGTGATTGTGGGTCACTCTGAACGGCGTGAATACTATACCGAAACGGATGTCATGGTCCAAGCCAAAGCCCTGGCAGCTCTGCGCGCAGGAATAACCCCAATTATCTGCATCGGTGAGAGCCTAGCGCAACGCGAAAGCGGCCAAGCGATCTCAATCGTATCCAGCCAGCTCGCCGCCTCACTGCCTGCAGAAGCGCAGATTGTTATAGCCTATGAGCCAATATGGGCCATCGGGACCGGCATAGTGCCAAACCTAGAACAAATTACCGGCATGCATGATGCGCTTCGCAAGTTGTTGGTGGGCGCCTATGGCACTCAAGGAGATGACATCTCAATCCTTTATGGCGGTTCTGTCAAACCCATCAATGCACAAGAAATTTTTGCTGTGACCAATGTCAACGGCGCCTTAGTGGGTGGTGCCAGCTTAAAAGCCACAGATTTCATACCTATCATGGAAGCTTTGTCAGAAAGCTAAAACACAAGGTTCATCATCAGCATAGAAACAACCAAAAATAATAAGGTCATGATGAAACCGCAGCGAATGAAATCTACTACTCGATACCCACCTGGACCCACAATCAGCGCATTAACTTGATGGGTTGGAATAAGGAAAGAATTTGAGGTTGAAATCGCTACTGTTAGTGCGAAGATAGCTGGATTGCCTCCAGCAGCTACAGCAATCGATACGGCCAAAGGCACCAACAGGACAGTAGCTCCCACATTTGACATCACCAGTGTGAAAATAGTCGCTAAAATGGCAACCCCCACCTGCAGTGCCCAGATTGGCCAGCCGTCCAACAGGATAAGGACCTGGGCAGCAATCCAAGCTGCGGTCCCTGTGGCCTGCACCGCTACCCCAAGTGGGATAAGGCTCGCCAATAGAAATACAGTGTTCCAGCCTACTGCATCGTAAGCTTCATCCATCGACAAAACTCGCGACACTATCATGCCCGCAGCTCCAGTCAGCAAGCACAGAGAAAGGCGAATATCTGTAACCAAAATCATCAAAATCGCTAGTACAAAGAATGCCAATGCCCAGCCTACCTTTTGCGGTCGCACCTCTTCGCGCGGATATTCGGAGGTGACAATCACATAGTCGCGATCCAAACTCAGCCGTGTCAGAGAATCCCATTTGGTGTGTACCACCAAAGTATCCCCTGCCAAGAGCGGCACATCAGTCAGCCGTGTGGCAGCCCGCTGGGGTGTTTCCACATGGCTGAGGGTTTCATTTCCACGGTGAATCCCCAAGAGTGAGAGGCCATGGGTGGCGCGGTAACGGATCTGGCCAGGTGTTTTGCCAATCACCGAAGACCCTGGTGGCACTACGATTTCCGCCACCCCAGCATGGGTGGCTGCAAAATCATCAGAAAATCTTTCGAGCTGGGGCAGCATCTCAAGACCAAAGTCCTTAGAAAAATCCTCAGCAACCCGTCGCAATCCAAGGATCGCCAAGCGGCATGGTGCTTCAATTCGCGTTGAGGCCATAGGTGCCACAACCCGTTTGCCTCGGTAATCTGTGCCAATGATGTAGATATGATGCGCATCCATTAAATCAGCTAATGAATGTCCAATCAGGATATTGCCCTCCGGAACGGATACCTCAAAAATATCAACTTTTAGCCCATAGATGGCTTTTACATAATTCCGCATGGACTGAGCAGAAGCCCCATCATCCTTGCTTGAATGGCGGGGAAGAACCCAGCGACCAAACAAGATAAAGTATAAGATGCCAGTTACCACCAAACAGATCCCAATAGGGGTGACGTCAAATAAACCAAAGGGTTGCATCTGTTGATCAGCCGGCAATCCAGCATTCGCAACACCCATTAGATCATTAAGCAAAATCAGGGGAGATGATCCTACCATGGTGATAGTGCCGCCTAAGATCGCGCAAAAGCCCATAGGCATTAGCAAGCGGGACATTGGAAGTTCAGTACGCACTGAAATGCGGCTAACTACTGGCAAAAATAGCGCGGCAGCCCCTACGTTTTGCATGAAAGAGGAGATGATCCCGACCGAACCCGAAATAATCGGAATAATATGGGTTTCTTTAGTACCGCCAAGCTTGAGAATATAGCCTGCAACCTTCGACATCAGGCCAGTCTTGTCCAGCCCCGCCCCAATAATCATAACTGCAATAATTGAGATTACCGCATTAGACGCAAACCCATCGAATAGCCGCGATGTGTCTGCCAAGTTACCCAGACCCGGCAATTGGCTGAGTAGGCCCAAAGATACCATAGTAAGGATGGCCGTAAGATCTATGCGGAAAACTTCAGTGATAAAAAGGGTGACCGTGACAACCAAAATAGCCAATACAACCATCATTTCGGGTGTCAGCGCAATCGGATCCATAGCAAGTGTCCTCACATCTTTCTAGTTTAGGGCATTACATTAAATTCATATACATCTTCTGTTTAGTATTTATTTTATAATCAATTCTGGACCCATCATAGCATTTGGAAGAACGGTTGAAATCCAAGGGATATAGGTAACCATAATCAGAAATACGAACAAGACCGCCAAGAACGGCAACGCAGCACGGACAACGGACATCATAGGCATATTAGCTACCCCTGAAGTCACAAATAAATTAAGCCCTACAGGCGGGGTGATCATACCAATCTCCATATTCACCACCATGATGATCCCAAGATGAATTGGATCAATACCCAGCTCCATAGCAATTGGGAATACCAAAGGCGCTACAATCACTAGCAACCCGGAGGGCTCCATAAATTGCCCTCCTATCAACAATATCACATTGACGATGACCAAGAACATGATTGGTCCAAATCCAGCCGAAAGCATGGCTGAAGCTATTTGTTGTGGAATTTGTTCGTCGGTCAAAACATGCTTTAAAATAAGGGCGTTAGCAATAATAAACATCAAGGTAACCGTCAACTTACCAGATTCAAAAAGGGTTTTACGGGTATCTTTATGCACCACGGCAGCCGGAAGGTATATCACAGCCTCGGCGACACCACGGCCAAACGCCTTAGCACCACCCAAAAGACTACGGGCAAAGCCAGTGCCTTGGCCCTCGCGCGCTGCGCCGTGCAGCGAGAATGTGAAGATGATTGCAGGCGCGATGGTGGCAGCGCACAAAATAGACGAAATGGCTGAAGCTAATAGGACCGTCAACAGCATAGTAACAATGGATCCCGCCGCGTACACTGCCAAAGCTTGATAGATAGACACAAAAGCCCAATAGCCAAAGATCAAACCTGGCAGAGCGCCAAGCAACATAATGATTGGCCACGCAACACGATGTCGTTGACTATCAAAATGCGACATAGCCCAGCCTGTGCCCAAGCAAACCAGCACCCAAGCTATGGCAACTATTATGCCCCAGCCTTGAGGATAAACGCCAGCCTTACCCAAAGACCAGTGCAAAATGAAGCCAATGACTGCAAAGGCAACAACTCGTAGACCAAGGCCAAAGGAGATTTTTTCAAAATCACGCAGCCAGCTGCGACCCTTCAAAGGGCCCATATCACGGTAAATCATCAGAGCAGCAAAGAAAGCATATACACAGGCGACGGCCGCGGCCTCAGTCGGCGTAAAAATACCTCCATAAATACCACCCAAAATGATGATAATTAAAATTAGGCCAAACGCAGCATCCAATACTGCAGCAGCTACTTCGTCCCAGCCCTGCCATTCGCCCTTGGGTAGGTTCTTCACCCGGGCCATTATGTAGATAGTAACCATCAACATGCTACCCGCCATCAAGCCAGGCAACACCCCTGCCAGGAACATTCGGCCCACGGAGACCTCAACAGCCGCCGCGTAAACTACCATAACTATTGATGGTGGAATTAAGATACCAAGCGTGCCCGCATTGGCAATAACGCCAGCCGCAAATTCTTTGGTGTAGCCCACCTGATGCATACCTGCGATTACAATGCTGCCAATGGCCACTACGGTTGCCGGCGAAGAGCCCGATAGAGCTGCAAACATCATACAAGCAAATACGCCAGCAATAGCTAAGCCACCAGGTACATGGCCCACCAATGCGACCGAAAAGCGAATAATGCGTCGGGCCACACCGCCAGTCGACATAAAGCTAGAGGCCAGAATGAAAAAAGGAATGGCCAGCAAAGTGTAATGCCCAGCCATCGCTTGAAAGAAGGTTTGAGCAATCGAGGCTAATGAGGTGTCCCCAAGCGCCAATAAGAACAAAACCGAAGCCATACCAAGGCTAACCGCAATCGGTACCCCTATGAGCATCAGCCCAACGACAATAGCAAATAAAATTGCAACTTCCATGGGGCTATTCCTTAACGTTCAAGTGCTGGACTTCGGCAATAGCCTCTTCAACTTCATGGCTCACTATCAGGCTAGCCTCTTGGCCACTGAGCAGTCGTACAAAGACTTGTATAAAACGAAACAATAACAGCGCCATACCGAATGGCAGTATAAAGTAAGGTATAAAACGTGGAATTTTCTCATAATTATCGCCATCGTTCATCATCGGTTGGATCCAGCGTAGCCATTCGGGGAAGGCAATATCAATCACCTCATACCAACCGCGATAGGAAGTTCGGCGCATCTCCTCAAAGCCAGTTGGGAACCAGCGCCCCGTGGTCTGCGGGAGATTAGCAAAGTTAGCCCAGTAATCCCAGGCACCCTTCATCAACAACGCGGCATAGGCAACACATACGGCAGCCGCCACTATCGCAACCCAACGCCGTAGCTTAGGCGAAAGCAAATTGATCACAGCGTCCACTCCCAAGTGAGCTGTCACTTTAACCGCATAGCTAATACCGAATAAAACCAACCAAGCGAATAGAAATGTTGTAGCTTCCAAACCCCAAATCAAACCGGTATTAAAACCATAGCGTAAGACAACATTTGCAAATGTAATTAGGGTCATTAGGCCCAAAAGAATTGCTATAGCGGTCTCTTCAATCTCGTTAGTCCAGCGGCTCAATTTCGACTGAGCAAGTGGCGATTGTATTGACATGTTGGGATTTCCTCAGTCAGAAAATTTGGCCCGCATTGCTACGGGCCAAACCAGCTAATAAATAGCCTTAGTATTTTGCGTTGATTGCCTGCGCAGCATCAATGTTGGCTTGACCAACATCGCCAACAAATTGGCTCCAAACAGGCATCATTGCTGCAACCCATTCAGCACGCTGATCAGCTGTCAAGCTCCGTACAACTCCACCAGCTGCGATGATTGCTTGTTTTGCAGAGGCGTTTACAGAAGTAGATTCACCGTTACGCGCTGCTGTGACTTCGGTCATGATTGTAGAAAGTTGATCACGAACATCAGTTGGCAGACCATCCCAGAAGTCAGTTGAGGTCACAACGAGGTAATCAATAATGCCATGATCTGTTTCTGTTGTACCATCTTGAACTTCAAAGAATTTTTTCCCAAAGATGTTCGACCAAGTGTTTTCTTGTCCATCCACAACACCTGTTTGCAATGCGCCGTATACTTCAGAAAAGGCCATTGGCTGTGGGCTTGCACCCATGGCTGCCATTTGTGCTTTCAAAACCTCTGAGTTCTGAACACGAAATTTTAAGCCATTTGCATCAGACGGAGCATTCAGAGGAACGTTTGCAGACATCTGCTTCATGCCATTGTGCCAAAATGCCAGCCCTAAAAGGCCACGTTTGGTCATTGATTCTTTCATAGCCTGCCCTGCTGCAGACGTCTGGAATTCGTCTACGGCGTTAATGTTTTTGAACATGAATGGCAAATCGAAAATGCGGAATTTTTTAGTGAACTGCTCAAACTTTGATAGCGACGGCGCCGCCATTTGAACGTCGCCCTGTAGTAAAGCTTCCAAAACTTGATTGTCATTATAAAGTGTTGAATTTGGGAACACTTCAATGCAAGCTTTGCCGTTCATTTCAGCGTTAACCCGCTCCATCAGCAACGTAGCAGCGATCCCTTTTGGGTGCTTGTCGGTATTGGTAACATGGCTAAACTTGATTACAATTTCGCCAGCATCACAGGCGGCAACGGCAGCGCCTGCAGAAAACGATAAAGCAACAGCGGCAGCAGCCGTAGTAAAATATTTCATGATATCCTCCCAAAATAACCGGTTGTGACCGGAGTGATCATGACTGTAGGTTACGGCGGAGATAAAACAAGCGGCAAACACCTTTTGGAACACCAAATACCAAATACCAAAGGGAACCCTGGCCCGCTCAACAGATTGAGGCGTTATCGAGCCATGGAAACATTCAGCCAATCCCCAACCGATCCAATTTTCGTGCAAGATCCCTACCCAGCTTATGATCAGGCTCGGACAATGGGAGACGTTGTGTGGTGGAAGGACTACAACATGCCTGCCGCCGTCAGCCACCGGGCCGTTCGCATGATCCTCGGCAACCGTGAGTTGGGGCGAGAGCCTTTAGGATCCACGCAATGTCCCGTCCATATAGCACAATGGCAGGCGAATGAATCACACTCGATGCTTGAGTTGGAGCCACCACGCCACAGCCGCCTACGCGGATTGGTTCTGCGTGCTTTTACTGGGCGGAAAGTTGCAGCCATGGCCCCTGAGATTACCACTACCTGCCACCAGCTTATTGATGCATTCCCCGACCAACCCTTCGATTTTCTGAATAACTTCGCCCGCCCATTACCCGTGCATGTAATTGCCACCTTGCTTGGAGTACCAACCGATCGCTGTGATGACCTATTGATCTGGTCAAACGCCATGGTTGCGATGTATCAATCAGGACGAAGCTATGAGACCGAACTCGCCGCTAATCAGGCTACTATCGATTTCACTGAATTTCTAGAAAACTACATCAAACACCGTCGCGCCCATCCCCGCAAAGATCTCTTATCAGATCTGATTTCCGCCGAGGAAGCAGGGGAAAAACTCACTGGGGCTGAATTAATTTCAACCTGCATCTTGCTGCTCAACGCAGGCCATGAGGCTACGGTGCATACGCTTGGCAATGCACTCAAAACCCTCTTACCACTGCCTTATCGGGAAGTGACACCAGATTTAGTGGAAGAAGTTTTGCGCTATGACCCGCCGCTGCATGTCTTCACCCGCCATGCCTACAAAGATATTGATTGCTTCGGCCTGGAAATCAAAAAGGGTCAGGAAGTCGCCTGTCTCCTCGCCGCTGCCAATCGCGACCCTGCCTTTGTGGAGGATCCTAACCGTTTTGATCCCAACCGAAAACCTGGTCAGCATCAATCATTTGGCGCGGGCTTACATTTCTGTGTTGGTGCACCCTTGGCGCGGTTGGAAATCACACTCGGCCTCCAGATCCTGTTCGAACGCTGCCCAAACCTAGAAATTTCTGCTGACCCACAATATGCTGATAGCTATCATTTTCATGGCTTAAAATCTCTTATGGTGTGTTGATTTCCGCATGAGTACTCCTGTCAAATACAGCTTATCCAGCAAGCCCAACTAAAGACTGAATACAGACAATATTGCACTATTGCTTAGGTAAACTGGCCAAAAGGTATTCACCTTGGGCTGTATTCGGATTTGGTTTTACCTCCACTCAGGGCATT
>Ga0115001_10003782_pt1 | contig 11223 bp, 9 predicted proteins | sample ArcticOcean_MG_C_12_FD_89869 | JGI IMG/M metagenome (GOLD analysis project Ga0115001, IMG submission 89869) | Marine microbial communities from western Arctic Ocean - ArcticOcean_MG_CB8_130 | ecosystem: Environmental > Aquatic > Marine > Oceanic | place: Arctic Ocean: Canada Basin | collected... | reverse complement strand
TTAGCTTTGGAAGTGAACGAGCAACCGATCGATCATTTGATGGAAAAGTTCGCCGGTGTGGACTCTGAGTTCTCCGATGAAGAGTTAACGAGAGTTCTCGAGGCGTTGAAGACGCGAGGTATGAGCGAAGAAAACGGTCACGAAGGGCACACGCTCGATACTGGTCATGAAGACGAAGGGCACACGCTCGATACTGGGACGAGTCATTTATCGGCGAACGAGCTCATCGAGGAATACGGATCAGGGCAAGCCGGGGCGGATGGGAAAGTGAAGTTAAGTAAGGAAGAGTTCATGAGTGCATGTCCTGAGATGTTACTGTGTGCTACTGATTCTCAGTGCGAGTTTGAGATTGAGGACGAAGACGGCTTGGAAACGTCGAAGAACGCGTCGGAGAAGTTTACAAACTTAAAAGCCGGGTTAGCCGTGGCGATTTTTGCGGAGAGTATGTTCGGGTGGATGATTCCGATGGTCTCCGAAGCAGTCGCTGGGAGAAAGGCGAGATGGGTTATGAGTTTAATGAATGCGTTTTCTGGAGGCGTTTTCTTAGCCGCCGGATTGACTCATTTGTTCCCGCATTTGGTCGAATATCAAAACGAAGTGACCTTAGGTGGAGCGTATCCAGTTGGATTTTCGTTAGCGTTGACTGGGTATTTGATCGTGTTCTTCATTGAAAGAGTACTTTTTCATATTCATGGACATGCTATACATTCGGAAGGACACGATGATCACTGCTGTGAGACTCCTTCCTCCGGTAATACTGCCGTTATCAGTAATGAAAAAGGAAAACATGTGAATGGTGATGATGATAAGTCACATGGACATTCGCACCACGCGCACGGCGGACACCATCATGATCATAGTAGTGAACATCATGATCACGATAGTCATCATCACGACAATCACAAACAAGAGCAAGAACATCACGGGCATTCGCACGCACATGATTGTGGTCACCACGATGATGAAAAACCTACCGTTCCGTTTGTTGTAAGACGCAACGATACTGCACAAGAAGTCGTCGCCGTTGCTCTACCGCAAGAACAAAATCAACCACAAACTTGCGCAGAGATGAGAATCAAGAAAAGGCCGTACATCCTATTAACGGCTATTTCAGTCCACGCCCTGTTAGCCGGTCTTACGCTGGGTGTTCAAAAGTCGAGAACGAATATTTTGACGATTTTTACAGCCATAGCAGCGCACAAGGCCCCAGCCGCGCTATCCATCGGATCCTCTTTCGTGAATAGTCATGCGAGTAAAACCGTAAGTATCACCTCCATGATAGTGTTTTCGTTGACGACTACGTGCGGTATCTTCATCGGCATCGCGTTGGGATCGATAAGTTTGGAAACAGTTTTTATCCTTGAGGCTTTGGCGTCTGGGACGTTCTTGTACGGAGGTACGTCTGAGATTGTCGCGGATGAGTTCGAGATGACCGACAGGGACTGCAACGAACACGAGGGAGATCACGTGAAGAAAGTTCACGCTGGTCGATCGTTACAACAAAGACTCGCGCTCTTTCTAGCGTATGCTAGCGGGTGCGGGGTGATTCTTTTGTCGAATCTGGCGGCTTTAGATGAGCATGCCGCGCATTAATATTAAAAGTAATAATGATAAGTTCCGTACCAGTCCAGTATTAAAATTCTTTCTTACTGTACACAATAAAAGTACAAGTTAGAAGTAAAGTTTCTTTTTTATAAATAAATAGCTACTACAGTTGTATTATTAATGTTCTAAAATATATATTATACTTATGACTGGTTTTTAATTCTCAGCGGCTTTTCCCATTTCTATTCGTATTTTCTCGTACTGTTTATACAAAGTTTCCTTATATCGCGCATCCGAACCAACTAAAACTCTTAAAACGCCATGTAAAATAGCCGCATCGCTCCCCCATATTAAGCAATTCTTTAAGCCAAACACATCCCCCTCGTTCGTCGGCTCTCCCCATCCAATCACGTTCGCGCGCGGCAAACTAAACGCCGGCATCGGCCCAATCTCTTCACAATCGTTCCCTTCCTCCTCCGAAAGCTTCACGACTGATATATTATCGGCGACTAAACAATCCTCGACTCTAACAGCTACAACCCCTAAAACGCAATTCGCTTCCCTATTCCTCTCTCTCATCTCTCGCTTCGAAATCGCTCCAAAGTACGCGACGCCAGGCGTGATCGCTAAACCCCTCTCCGCGTTCACTGCATCGTGATGCGTCCCGAGATACCTCACGCGCTCTGGATCCGCCCATTCCGCTTTCCCACCGATCTGATCGCAACACTGCCTAATCGCGTCTTTATCCAATCGCTCGGACGTATGCCTACTCCTATGCCCCCTCGGAAACGCTAACATCTGTGTTCCGAACCTCGTCGATTGTACTGTCAATAAAACGTGCGCCTTGCTGTTAATGCTCGCGAGGGGCACTAAAACCGTCCTCGCATCTGGCACGCGATTGCCCGCGATCTTCTTCCGCTCTATCGCTTCGAAATCATGCGTAGCCCTTCGTAAGTTCTCTTCAGAGAACAACCAATCATCGTTCGTTTTCTCATCCGCTGATCGAATGCGCACAAGGTTTTCCTTAACTAGCGCAGTCGTCGTAAACGCTTTGAAGAACGATCGAGCGAGGGCATTCGTGGCTCTTTTTGCGAGTGAAAGAGAGCGCATTAAATGAAAGCTATGTATTCTCTTTTCCGTTGAACGATAAGTTTATAGGGGAAAGTTTATAGGGGAAAGTTTATAGGGGAAAGTTTATAGGGGGAAGTTTATAGGGGGAAGTTTATAGGGGGAAGTTTATAGGGGAAAGTTTATAGGGGGAAGTTTATAGGGGAAAGTTTATAGGGGAAAGTTTTAAGAAGCACAAACTCTCTCAAAGTTCTCTGCGCGATGGCTTTAAGGAGCATCAAAAAAGGGTGTATTTTTCAATAATTTTTATTCGCGGAGAGAATGTTTACGTTTATGCGGCAAGTAAGCGAGCGTAAGTGTGCAAGTGCGTAAGTGCGTGTATTCATGAAGTAGCAGTAGTGCGAGCAGACGACGGTTATGACAGTATTTGATCGACTGGGCCGCGCGCGCGAGGTCTCGCGTTTCACTATCGAGAAAGAGAGAGGGGACAATTTCTTAACGACCGCGAAAGTTCATGGTATCCATGGTCCAATTACCTTTACCGTTATCGAACTCTTTCGCTTTCTCGCAGTCGAGCGAGTCGCCGAGGGAGATGTTCGTTTTCGGTAAGTGCTCGACGTAGCCCCACTTTTTGGCGTAATACGCTTTATAGGCGTCTTGTTCTTCGTTGGAGTTTAAGAGGTCGGTGACGCGCGTGGCGTCTTCGTGCTGAGCGCCTTTGGAAGTGCGCGCGTCGATGACTTTCGATTTGTTGTTCGCGTTTGTGGTATCGTCGTCGTCGTCGATGCGCGTGTGTTCGTCCGGTGTCGCGTGAATACCTCGCATTATCAAAGAAAATTGCAATTTCATGAACACTGGCGAAAATATTTGAAACGCGGTGAATAATCGATTCGCATCTGTGCCAACGCCGGTGAGCGGACGCAACGTCTTCGTGTCCATCCAACGCGTGGCGACTGCAGTCGAATCCTTCGTTAAGTTTTCGATGCAATGCCACCACCATGGCGGGTTAAGAAGGACGTCTCCCGGTTCGAGCTCGGCAGCGTATCTTGGACAAACTCGCCATAAAGGTTTGTACTTGTCCAAAACCGTATTCGGGTCAGTCACTGCGCAGGATTGATACAAAGCACCTCTGTTAAGCGCAGGAAACGTTAAAACAGTCCAACGAGGATCAACAAACGTCCACTTCTTCCTGCCTTCAACCATGAAGAACCAATTGAACCCGTTCGCGCAATGGAAACCGGTGCCCGTCCCGCCGCGACCGAGGAAGAACTGAATCGGAAGCGGACCGGCGCGCGGATGATTATTCGCAAGTCGCATGCTTCCGTTTTCAGAAACGAGTGGAGTGAGCTTTTCGAGTTCCAAGTCCTTCACAAGCTCTGGATGGTTCACGAAAATAGCCTCGCAATTATGCAAATAAGTCCCGGGCGTATTGATATCTCTCACGTGACCTGGAATATTATCGCCCATTAATGTCTTCGTCAAAGCTTTTTCGTGACCGAATTTCTCAACGACCCAATCTACTGACCATTTTTTCACCGCAGGGGAGTTCTTCGCAAAGCCTTTGAGCACAACTGGATGCGGACGTTTAATATACTCCTCGAAAAACTTCTTAAAGTCAAAATCCGGGCCGACGACGATGGTCGGTATCTCCTGCGTCTCCGCATCGACAACGTCTTTGTTCAATTCAGCCAAACGCTCGTACGCACGTCTCACCCATTTCTCCGGTACCTATATAGATTAAGTAAGTATTACGTTTAAAAAGTTGAAGAATACGTATGGACATTTAAACACACTCACCTGAAAATTAAACACTATGTGCAAAAAGCACCAGAACTTAATTTTCATTTCAAGAAAATAAGGTACAATCGGACCACCGATTTTATTATCCTTACTCGCATGTTTATTAATCGGTAATAAAACGGGTAAGGTCATAAAACAGGAAGAAAAAAACGCGTAAAGCTTGAACAAGAACATGATTAAGATTGTCATAGACGCGCGATACGTCCAAGAGCAGGCTTGTCCGAATCTTTTAGTCAAACTTTGATCTGTTTTTTCTTCTTCTTCGTTTTGCGTCTGTCGCTGCGCGTTTGGTGCCGCCGCTGTTGCCGCAGAAGTTTGATTTACATCGTGCGACATTGAAACCGAATCCTATTAATCGCGTTCTCTTCACGGCGGTGTGTGTAGATTTATGATCGTGTTTCGTTTTGAGCGCGTTAAAATAAGTAAAGCAAATTTAAATTAATATTTTTAATATTTTTTAATATCCTCGTTATATCTTTCTCGTATTTACGAACTCTCGTAGTTTTATCGTCGTACAATACCTTGGCTCGGTCGCTGACGTTTTAAAGTCAATTTCAATTTTACTTGTGCAGCGTCGATAAGGCCTTCCGGACTTATCGCGCACATAAGAAATATTGACTTTAAAACGTCAACGACCGAGCCAGTACCCGATTCGTCATTACCTATGCGTTTATAGATCTCGTTATGGATCTTACGGGTTGCCGCCATCTATCGTTTTTTGTACTCGCACGCCTTTAATTTTGGCCACTCTACTTTGCTCTTTTCTAAATTCTTAATCTTTATAGCCTCGAGAACGAAAAACATCTTATCGCTTTCGTCTACTTTCTTCTTCACTTCAAAGCCGGCTGATTTCAAGCTCGCTAAGAACGAAGGAATTGAAGCGGCACCATTTTTCCCGTCGAATCTAGATTTTACTTCGGCTATCCATAAGATACCTTTTACTTTCAACACTCTACTCGCTTCTTCGATAAATTTGTGATAGTCGGTTCCCATGAGCGAGAGTGAAAAAACGACAACGTCGATCGAATTTGATTCCAACGGCGTGTTTGCCATGTTACACGCGATGACAAACGGCGCACGCGCTGGCGTTTCTAAATCTAAACTATACATCTTTTTTGTTTTCCCGACTAATTTTGCGAGCTCTGCATCGCCACATCCAAAATCTGCAACGACGCAGTCGCTCGGTTTATGTTGAAGCCACTCGAAACATTTATGGACTGGGTTTTTTGGCCATTTCTTAACTTGTTCGCGAAATCCTTCATGGTACGCGTCAAACACGCCTGGATTATTCTTCACTAACTCTAACGCCGCATCACCTTTTGTCGTATATAGTTGTTCATTTAACATGCGAAAATGTCCCCCGGAAAGCTTTGCGCGCATTTTATCAATGAGACTTAACTTTATCTTCTTCGTCGTCGTTGTCGTTTTTATGATTGCAACGTCGTCTTTTTCTTTTTCTTTCTCGTTTTCTATTTCTTCTTTATCATCGTCGTCGTCGTCGTCGTCGTCGTCGTTAGAAGAAGCAGATAATTTCTTCGCCCGTTTCTTCGCACGTTCTTCGACATAATCCTTCGCCATCCTTTTCACGTCGACTTCGGTATTCTTCGCCTCATTCAGCGGCTCCACCTCCTCTTTCTCCTTCGTCTTCTTGAACTCTCTTCGTAACTTCCTCGCTCGATTCTTCTCCGCTTTCCGTCTCTGTTTCTCGCTCATATCCCCATCCCTATTATTAGTACTATTAGCAACAACAACTCGTTCGTCGTCATCACCGTCATCGTCATCATCGAGCGCGTCTTTTTCGCATTCCGCTCGACCCCCATTTTTCTTCATCTTCGTTCTCTTCCTTTTCTCTGCAGCGCGTCTTCGTCGACCGAGTGTTCTCCCACTCGCTTTTCCTCGTCCATTCTCTTCCTCTTCTTCTTCTTCTTTTTCTCCAACTTTTCCTTGCCGTGGTAACGATTTAGTATCACGTTTCTTCTTCCTCAAATTCTTCTCTTCTTCTTCGTTGTTCTTCTTCTCAATAACGACTGCGCCGACATCTTCGTCTTCATCGTTTTCTCTCTTCTTCTTCGAAGCGATCTCAGTGGTTCGTGTTGCCCAACCATCTGGGACTGCCATGAACGAAGAGGGTTTGTTAGGGGTAGAGGTCATGTTATTATTATTATTATTAGTGTTGTTATTAGTATTGTTATTATTAGTGTTATTGTTAGTCGCGTTTTCTCTGTTAGTTTTCCAAAAAGTTCTCCATCAGCAGAAATACTTATTGGAAGCTAGGGGGAGTAAACAGTAAAGAAGAGCGAGTGCTGTTGAGCGCGCATGAAAACGTGCATAAAAAACAACGACGCGAACTTTAATCAACGGCTCGCGCCTTTTTTTTTCACATCGCGAGTTCTAAGGCGACCAAGAGAGAGAGAGAGAGAGAGAGAGAGAGCTTACTCCGTCCATCAAGTGATCAATGAAATGTAAACATTCGAATTGAACGTTGTTCTATGAACGATGTTTGACTCAGCATAGCACGCGTGCGAATGAAAAGAGCGCGACATAGAAAAACACGCCTTCTTTTTTTACATCTCTCGAGCTCTAAGGCGACCAAGAGAGAGAGAGAGAGAGAGAGCTTACTCCGTCATCGAGTGATCACTGAAATGTAAACATTCGAATTGAACTATGTTTGACTCAGCATGTGCCATCAAAAAAACGCACGCCTAAAATCGAACTTTAATTAACGCACATACACAGAGATAACACACACACACACTTACGATTACGAATGAACGTGTTAGAGAACGAGACCGTTCTAGTCACCGGCGGTGCTGGATACATCGGTTCGCACACCGTGCTCATGCTCCTCACTCACTGCAGAAAAGTGATCGTTTTGGATAACTTAAGGAACTCTTCGTTCGAATCTATCGAGCGCGTGAAACGAATATCGCGACAGCAGAGCGATAGAGTCGAATGCGTCTTGGGCGACGTACTCGATGAAAAAGTGCTAGAGGGGATATTCGCGAAGGAACGAATATTCGCGGTGATACATTTCGCCGGCTTGAAGGCCGTCGGTGAGAGCGTGATGGAGCCACTTTTGTATTACGAGAACAACGTCGTCGGTACCGCGAGTCTATTGAAGGCCATGGCGAACGCGAATTGTAAGAATATTATATTCTCGAGCAGTGCGACCGTGTATGGGGAACCGAAGACAGTGCCTTGTACGGAAGAGTTCGAGACGAGCGCTTTGAATCCGTACGGGAGGACGAAGTTGTTCATCGAACACGTGTTGACGGATTTATACGAGAGCGATAAGGAATGGAACGTGATGATCTTGAGGTATTTTAATCCAGTTGGTGCGCATGAATCCGGGGAGATCGGGGAGGATCCGAAAGGGATTCCGAATAACTTAATGCCGTTCGTGCAGCAAGTCGCCGTTGGGAGGAGAACAGAGTTATCCGTGTTCGGGACGGACTATAACACGAAAGACGGAACCGGGAGAAGGGATTACATACACGTCGTAGATTTGGCAAATGGACACGTCGCAGCCCTACAAAAGATCGCGAAAGAGCCTACGTGTGGGAAGATCATCGTAAACTTAGGAACTGGGAAGTCCACGAGCGTTCTTGAACTAGTAAGCGCGTTCGAGAAAGCGTCCGGGAAAAAGATACCCATGAAAATGGTCTCGAGACGCCCTGGAGACGCCGCCGAAGTATACGCAAAAACGGATTTAGCGTTCGAGGTCTTAGGTTGGAGAGCCGAGAAATCGATCGAGCAATGTTGCATAGATCAATGGAATTGGGCCTCTAAGAATCCTTTTGGATATTCGGGGAAAACTTTAGACGACGAGGACTCTTAGCACTTCTCTTTCTTCTTCTAAACCCATCATTGCAGCCGCGCGCGATATAAATAACGAAATATAAATAACAACAAGTAGATGTAAAAACAAAAACGTATCCGAGACAGAACCGAGCGCGCTTTTAAGAGCACGATTAATGACCCGAAATCGCGTACAGTCTCTTAATAATGTATTTATGACGATTTTCAGCGAAACGCAAAAACCAAATTTCTCCATTTTTTGATGGATTGATGAGATGAACAAATCGTTAGAACACCTAGTACAAATCGTTCAATTAAACACGACGTCTTATTGAAAGATTCATTTAATACATAGCATTTTATTAGAACAAATAACGAATTGAATACGCGTTACTAACTTGCCACACTTTTGCGCGCTGACCATGCGCGGCTTTGAAGCGCCAGAAAACGACTCACGACCTGTTTCCGAATTGGAAGCATCGGAAGAATCAGAAGACGAAGAAGAGTTCGTCTTAGTCGACCTGCCATCGACTGTATCGATGCTTCCAGGCGAACACTATCGCATAGACGGACTCGATACCGATGAACCGACGTTAAGGACTACGAACGGGAAAACTTACAAAGGGTATTACGAGTTAACCGTCGGGGAAGCGTTGATCGTGCAGAGACCTTTTTTAGGTCAAGCGAATTCGAAGAAGAAGAAAGGGATCGGCCTTGCAGGTGAAGCGAGAAAACGAGCTAAAGCGGATTCGAAAGAAGACGAGGAAGAGAAAAAAGGGGGAAAGATGATGAAGATGAGGATGGATAAGACCGGACGCGAGATTGCAGAGAATTATGGAGCGAAAGAGGCTACGATTAGAGGGAAGAGTGAGATTAGGTTGAAGTTTAGGAAGTAGAGCGATGAGAACAAACGCGCGCGCGCGCTCTTATTACGCATTATTTAATGAATTTATGAAACCGTGAACCACATGCCATCGTTTGGAGCGATTGGAATCATCTTAGTATGCTTCGCTCCGTTTGACTCTCTAGAAGACTTGAACGTGAACTTCCTTAAGAGATTTGCCATTACCACGCGAGCTTCTAACAATGCCAAGTATTGCCCTAAGCAATTTCTCGGTCCTTGAATGAACGGTAAGTACGAGTAATTCCCGGTTTCGTCGGTTTCGTTGCCGACGAACCGTTTTGGTTCGAAATATTGAGCGTTTTTCCATAAATCTTCTCTGTGGTGTACGCCTTGAACGGAGATTATGACGGTCGTGCCTTTTGGGATGAAATCGCCGCCGAGATAATCGTCGCCGAGACATTTTCTAGTGACGACTGGAACGACCGAGTATAATCGTAAAGATTCCTTTAAAGCGCCGACGATGTATTCAAGTTGATTCAACTCATCTCTCGAGGGATGATCTCTTCCTTCTTTTTCTTCCTTTGTTGTTGTTGCTGTCGTTGTTTGCTTTTTACTGAGAGGAGAAGAAGGAGAAGAAGAAAAGTTTTTATAAACTCTTTTCGCTTCGTCCGTTGCTATTTTCATCTTTTCTGGCGATTTCGTGAGTTCCCACATGGTCCAAATTAACATCGCGGCAGATGTTTCATGTCCAGCCAATAAAAAGGTTTTGATCTCATCGCACATTTGCCTCTCGACTTCTGGCCCGTACTCCGACTTTGGAACGTCCGCTAGAACTCTGTCCAAAATATCCGCGTGCGGGTTATCGATCGAATCGTTCTCGTTCGGCACAGCCGTTGCAGAATGCTTCGTTTTCCAACGTTTCCTAATCAATTTAGTGATGTATGCGTTCAGCTTTTTCACTCTCGATTTATGCTCAAAAAACGCTTTCGTTGGCAAAAACGTTCTCCACGGTTCCAAAGATCTACGATTACACTCTTCCATGATCGGTAAATATAACTCCGGCATGACTTCGTCCGACTCCTCGGGCGATAAAGACAAAATCGCCTCGCCAATAACTTGTAAGGTCAACAATCTGAACTCCTCGGCTAACTCGATCTCCTTCCCAGTGCCTCTGATCTTCTCCAACTTCTCGCTCAACCTATTCACGGCCCTCGTGGAAATATCCACGACGTCGTCTAAAATCTCCATCCTTAACGCCTGCGATATTCTCTGTCTCTGTCTCCTCCAACTCTCGCCCTCGCTCGTGACTAAACCGGTGCCGAGAATATCCAAAAACGGGTTATACGCGAACTCAGTATCTTTCCCATAATTCTTAATATTCGTATTAAACACTCTCTTAATCGAGACCGGATCCGCGATAACCACGCAATGCCTGGTAAATATTTGCACTCGCACGGGCCTAGGCTGCGCGGCCACGGACCACTTCGCGAACAAATCCCACGTACAAGGGTACTTCCCGACAGCCTCGAACAAAGGCTTCGTATGTCCAATCGCGAAATTATACCCCGGTGCAATCTCTAATCTCCTCAAGTACCATAATCTCCTGAACCACGCGGATACATCGAACGCCAATCGCACGAAAACGCGTTCGAAGATCGTCTCTAACGTAACCACGAAAGCTGCGAAGATCAAAGCCTCTGGGCAATGAACGAACAAAGCGGCGACTAGCCCTAAGAAGATCCTCGATAGAACTCGCTCTGAGATCGATCCCGACTCGTCCAAGCCTGAATCTTCGTTAGTTTTGTTAGTAGTACCGTTTAAATAGTTATCAGTAGTACGAGCCGTCATTTATTGCACGAAAAAAGTATCACTACTATTAGTATTATTGTTAGTAGTAATGAATTAATTAATTCAACGAATTTTAATTGTTTTATGTGTTGTATGTACGGTACGATGTTATCAATTTCATATTCTGCATGATTGAAACCCTAAACCCTGAAGAGACACAGAACACCTCAAACCAATAAAACGACCGCGCGGCTTCCCACACAAATAAAAAGAAGTGCACAGAGAGAGAAACCACGCATCAAAAACTTCTCGCTCTCCTGGCTTTTACAAAAGGCTACGCGTTCTTTCTCGTCAGCCTTTGCCGCCCGCCGCCCGCTTTG
>Ga0115001_10003781_pt1 | contig 11224 bp, 6 predicted proteins | sample ArcticOcean_MG_C_12_FD_89869 | JGI IMG/M metagenome (GOLD analysis project Ga0115001, IMG submission 89869) | Marine microbial communities from western Arctic Ocean - ArcticOcean_MG_CB8_130 | ecosystem: Environmental > Aquatic > Marine > Oceanic | place: Arctic Ocean: Canada Basin | collected... | reverse complement strand
TACTACCATCTTCTAACGGCGAGCCTTCGACTTAGCTATTTTACGACGATAAATCAACAAACGTATGCGCGTTTTGCAAGACGAAAATATCAACATATCTTTCTAGAACTTCTCTGTCCATGTTTGCAAAAAACGTTAACGTCTCCAAGTACGCGACTAATTTGCGCACGTCGTCCGAAAACACGTACGTTCGCTCTATTTTTTTTGTCGTATTGTTCTTATTCTTATTATTGTTATTGCCACCGCTTGTTATGTAAGCGTGGATATTACCAGCCGTTGTACTCCCAGGTTTTGGCGGCTTTTTCTCAAGCTGTCTTTTCTTCGAAAGCGCGGAAATTCGCGATCTGATTTCATTCCCGACGGAAGCGATGTGATTTATGAGCGTCTCTGTTCCGTTGAATTGCATGCATAAGCTCACGATCCCTACAACGATCGCGCAAATATCATACCTGAAATTACTCCTTCCACTCAACTCGCTCGAAACTAAAATTTTCAAACTTTCAGAGTATTCCACATTTGGAAAGACGAATTCTTCGAGAAATATAAACAGAACGTCCGCGACGTTTATTTTCTTTGCATCTGATTCATCAATTTTCACGTATGTTTGCAATAAAGGTGTTTGGAAGCCAATGCTCTTTAGTTTATCAGCGAGCGATTCGTAGAAAAGTGACTGCGAAGGAGATAAAGTTTCGCTCAAAACGTCCTTGGTCTCATCGCAAAGCGTCGCATCGTTCACAGTTTCAATCGCTTTAGCTAAATTTCCTGAATCAACTTTTGCGCTAGAGTTCAGTTCTACGTTTATGAAGTTCCTCAAAAGCAAACTCGAACCAATGCCGTGTAAGTCTTTGCAAAAGTTTTTCATAAACGCTTCATCGACCGCGCCACCAGCGCGAGCATCAACTAGGCGTAAAGATTTTGCAACAATTGCACCAGCAACCAATTCTCTCAAACTTTGAGCGATAATATTTGTGAACATATAATCTAAAGCACGTAATCCGGAAATACCAATCGCTTTTTTTACGATTTTAAAAGTACTTAAACCCAACTTTTGTCGATCATTCTTCACGAAATCAACCCACGCGAATTGATTTGGAAGAAAAATAATAGTTTCATCGATATATTTCGGTTGGGACGTCAACTTTATCAATTTTCTTACGATTCTACCCACGTACGTTTGCGACTCTGGCTCATGTTTTGTTGGAGGAAAAATTGGGATGAATGCGTTTTTTGTTACACCCTCATTTATAGAAACTGTCGCAATGGTTCCGGACGACGACAACGACGCAGGGCTACCTAAAGCGAGACGTTCGCGCTCAACGCAAAAGTGATTCACCCTTGCCATTTCTTCTTGCCACGCTTTTAATCCTCTCACGTTGACGTAGTCTTGAATGTATTCAAACGCGCTTTTGAACGCCTCGAGTTTATCAAAGCACGATGTTAACTGATCTGTGAAAACTCGTGCAGAATCTTTATCGTGTCCTTCGAAACGACACTCTTCGTCGAATATTTTCGCCAAACGATTTGCCAACTGTTCCCTAATACCATCCTCTAAAAGCTTACGAGGATCGATTTCGATGACGCCTACAAATGTCTTTTCCATCGCCAAAATCCCGCGTGCAAACGCGGCGATATTATGCGTCGTTTCAGCTAGTTCATATCTCGTTTCGAGCTGAGCAAAATCGATTAATTTTTGCTTTTCAATCGTGGCTGGTAACTCCGTCAGCTCTGACGTTCGCAAACTCGCCACTTTTTCATCTAGTATTCTAAACACAGATTCTGGAATAATGGTTAATATTGTCCTCGCGTACGATGCAATTTCCTTGCTAAAAAATTTCGAGCACGCGTCTGCGTCTTCACTCCGCTTATCGCTCGTTATGCGCATCAAAGGCATCTCGAGCACCGAACGTAGCTTTATTAGTAAAGAACGCACTTTAGAACATGCGAAGGGATCTTGCTGAACGCGACTGCGTAAAGCTTCTCGAAAAGAATCTTTCACTGACCATGCGTATGAGGCATCGGACACGGCCGTGATTGTATTCAACGCTTTCTCGCCAACGCTGGCTGTTTTCAACATATCATCGAGAAACCTCCTAGCTTCGGCAATATATGCCTTCGCTTGGAGATTCGTAGCAATTGAATGGAAATTTTCAACCTCGAGTAAGGCGCTTGAAAGTTGCTGTATCGTTTTTGACGGTTGCGTATGCTCCAATTGTTCAATTTGCTCGGCAATGTGCGAAAACCACTCGGTTAAATTTTCATCCTTCTTCTCTGAAAACTTCGTCAAAGTCTCTGAACCACCGAAATAGCGCGCTAATTCAGAAACTCTAGATGTTGCTTCCGCTTTAGCACTTTCCCACCTCGTATTTTTATCCTTTAATAACTTTGCGTATGTAAGTTTTGTGATTTGCTCGATTTCAGCGACGTCGAGTAAAAGTTCCATTTGTCGTTCAAGCTTCGGTGCGTAATATGAAAACGAAGAAGATAAGTCGGTATTTTCCGAAACATTGTGCATTAAACACCAACGCAACCAATTGTTTGCATCTCTCAAACTATCAAGAATTAAACTTTCGTTTTCGAGGACAAATCTTTCGTCAACTATTTTCCGCTTTTTAAAAAACGAATGAAAAATTTCAGCAATCTCGTCGAATTTTCTCGCACATCGCTCGCATAGTTTTTGCACGTTCTTTGCATTCAACGCGATATCCAAAGCATCTTTTGCTGCTTCGCAGCGTTTCCAGGCTATTTTTAAATCAATTGTTTTCCCAAACGTCCAATTCACGATCCAGCTATCCGCGAAATGTTTATCCACAATCTCTCGCATCACTTCTGGTTTATCTTTCAAAGTTTCGGGGGAAAACCAAAGAATGGATACTAACAACGCAGCCTGTTGCGACAAAGCCATCGATCGATGATCTGGATCTGGATAATATTCCGAACAATTATAAATATCGTCCGCGCGTAATTTTCCAATGACGAGCGATAACGCTCGTTTTGGCATTGGAAATCTCGAAAAGTACGCGTCGTGCGGATACTCGCTCGGAAAATCGCTCTCTAAGTTACTACTACTACTATGACTACTAACGACGCTCGTTCCTGTACTATTACCAACAGAACCGAAAAAAGACAACAGCGATGGTCCTCCTACGCGTCTACTTTTAGAATATTTCGTCCTTTCGGTTAATTTCACGACGTCTTCGAAATGTTCCAAAGCAGTCGCTCCAAACGAAAACGCTTTATTATTAATTCCTCCTCGATCGCCCGCTACGTCGTCATAAATATTCCTCTTACATCTGTAATACGCAATAACGATTCTTTCTTTCACTTCAAAATCGAACGATAAATCAATCAAGAGTAAAATTTGCCCAAACAACGCAATGCACTCTGGCAGAAGCTGCTTCCCGTCTCTGTGTTTCAAGAGCGTTTCTAAGGTTTCGCTTCCGTACAAGCGTCCGCCTTTTTCTTCTACATTTTCTATGAATTTCACGAAATCTTTATAAAATCTTATAACGGCTTGGAACATTGAATAATATCTTTCGAGAACTTTCACGTATTTCTTCTTAAACTGCGTGTCTAATCGTCTTTTCAGTTGCGATTTCTGAACAGAATGTTCGTTCTTCTCCGGCGTCTGTAAATACGAAAAATCAAACAAAACTGAATCGAAGTTATTGATAGTAGTAGTAGTACTAACACGCGTTGTTGATGATGATGGAAAGAACTCTTTAGGGACGTTATCCGATAACGCCTTGATTTCGCATATCATCGCATTCGCTCTCGATACTAAGCTTTGCACATCTTCCAAGATATTTTTCTGATTTATATTTTCATTGTTATTATTATCGTCATTTTCATCATCATCTCCATCTCCATCTTCTTCTTCTTCTTCTTCTTCTTCTTCTTCTACTACTGCTACCATGACTTCATCTCCTAATTTATCGCAATCATTAATACTAACACGCTCGTCTTCGTCCTCGTTCGACGTCACGACAGACGTAACAACTTCTCCTCGCCGGGCTCGTTCAAACTCTTCCTCTCCTAAATCTTCGTTGTTATTATTGGTATCAGTATTAGTATTAGTATTATTATTAGTAATCATATTAGTAGTACCATCAACTCCATCGTCCCCATCTTCGTCACGGTCTTCCGTGCTGCCCATGATTTATTACCCTCGCGTTATTAACGATTAACGAGCATCACGATTGTTTCAACGCTACTTTTTACCCATAGTATCGTGATATGCATGCACTCACAAATTAGTAGTAGTAGTAATATTAATAATCTCTCACTTCTTCTTACATTTTTTACGTAAACTGATCTTGGTTGTTACATAATAATAACGAGTTGTTTTTTATAATAAAGAAGATAAAAAAGGCCCTTCTCATAAAATTCTGGGTCGATACCCTAAACTCTTCACCCTCTCACTTAGGATCTCGTCTCTTTAGCATCGACTTCTTCACACGCGGTCGTTAAATAATTCGACTCTCTATCGTTAATATCTGTTAAGCGATTGAACATACATTTATTATAAATAAAACTCTGTATACTTCTTAACATTTCTCTTATACTGAAACCCTAAACAACAGTCAACGCTTTTAGAAGAAAAAGAAGAAAAAGAAAGATTGAAAAAAAGAGAAAATCTAAATCTCAACGAGACGACACATATCACGCGACGACGACGACGACGATCGCTACCATAAGTTCCTCGTCTTAAACGCGCTGCGTTCTTTTCATAAATTTCTGAGAGTTTTTCTTTAGAAGAAGAATAGCAGAAAATGGTCAGCAAAGCAATGGCGACATCATCCACTGCTTCGGGGAAGAACAATCAATCGAAGGTTGGGGAAAGATATAACGACGATAAGTTAAAACATGACATAAGGATATCGAACATGACTGCGGCGAAAAAACTGGCGGACACCATAAGGACCTCTTTAGGCCCTCGAGGCATGGATAAGATGATGGTCTCGGAGAAGAACGATGTGACGATAACGAACGATGGGGCGACGATTTTGACTAAAATGAAGGCCACGCATCCGGCGGCGAAGATGTTAGTCGAACTATCGAAATCGCAAGATATCGTGGCCGGAGATGGGACGACGTCAGTGGCGGTTTTATGCGGCGCTTTGCTGAATAAGTGTATTGGGTTGTTAGGGAGAGGCGTACATCCAACGGTGATCTCGGACGCTCTGGCGTTAGCGTGCGACGAAGCTTGTAAGTTGACCGAATCGTTCGCGATTCCGGTCGAAGTGAATAACCGAGAGCAGTTGATTAGCGCGGCGACGACGTCTTTAGGGAGTAAAGTTGTCGCGCAATATTCGGACATTTTAGCACCGATCGCGGTTGATTGTGTGAGGAGGATTTTGGACGATGAAAGACCTGAATTAGTCGATTTAAGGGACGTAAGAGTCGTCAGGAAACAAGGAGGGACGATCGACGATACGGAGTTATGCGAAGGTATCGTTTTTGACCAAAAAACTGCAAAAGGCTCGAGCGGTGGCGTCCACACGGTCGAGAACGCGAAGATCGCGCTCATTCAGTTTTGCATTTCGCCACCAAAGACTGATATGGAGAATAACGTCATAGTTTCAGATTATACGCAAATGGATCGAATTTTGAAAGAGGAAAGAAATTACGTCATCGGATTAATAAAGAAGATCAAGGCGACTGGATGTAACGTTTTGTTAATTCAAAAATCAATCTTGAGAGACGCGGTGACAGAATTAGGCATGCATTACTTACAAAAAGCGAAAATCATGGTCATTAAAGATGTAGAACGCGATGAGATTGAGTTCATTTCCAAGACATTAAATCTTCAACCAGTCGCGCATCCGGAACAGTTGACTGCAGAAAAATTGGGCCACGCAAAACTAGCGAAAGAATCCGTTTGCGGGAAATCCAAAGTCGTCAAAGTCACTGGCATTGAAAACATGGGCAAAACCGTCTCCGTCATCGTTAGAGGTTCTAACCAATTGGTTTTAGATGAAGCTGATCGATCTTTGCACGACGCTTTATGCGTCATTCGATGCCTCTCGCATAAGCAATTTCTCATCACTGGCGGTGGTTCGGCAGAAATCGAACTCTCCGTTCGTTTAGGTCAATGGGCGAGAACGTTATCTGGCATGGAAAGCGTTTGTGTCAAAGCTTTTGCGGAAGCTTTAGAGGTGATTCCGTATACTTTGGCCGAAAACGCCGGTTTGAACCCGATTGAAATCGTCACCGAGTTGAGAAATAAACATGCAATGCTCGGGAACGTGCACGAAGGCATAAACGTTAAAAAAGGCACTGTGAGTGATATGAGAAAAGAAAACGTATTACAGCCGCTTTTGGTCACCACGTCGGCGCTGACTTTAGCGACAGAGTGCGCGAGGATGATACTCAAGATTGATGATATATGTCCAGTTCGTTAATATATTTTTTAGGATTTAAAGTACGGTACAAGAATATAATAAGGAAGGAGGAAAGAATAAGAGAGAGAAAGAGTGCGTCGTAGTAAAAATGATGATAAGAATAAGAATAATAGATTGTAAAGAGAAGAAGAAGAAGAAGAAGAAGAAGAAGAAGAAGCGAGAGGTAAAAAATAATGTACTGGTCAAACTTTAATCAATTCATATACTTGTTATATATAATATAATAATACGTGGGCTATCGTTTAGTTAATAATTTCTTCTAATTGTTACACTGACATGAAGTCGTCGCCGCCGCACTTTGTAATCACATCCGCGGTGATATCCAAAGCATTTTGCGCCGCGTGCGGATGCTCAGCGCCTTTATATACCTTCAAGTGTCTGAAAACTTCTCTACCCATTCTGTTCTTTGGCAACATACCTTTAATAGCCTTTTCTACGATGCGCTCTGGCAATCGCTCTTGCAATTTCTTAAACGTCTCGATCTTCATCGACCCTGGTTTACCAGCAGTTGATTGGTTGTAGTATAACTTCGCTTCGGTCTTGTTCCCAGAAACGACTACTTTCTCCGCGTTGATCACGACCAAGTTCACTCCAGTAGTAAACGATGGGTGATACGTCGCGACGTTACCTCCTCTTAAATATGTCGCAGCGACTGAAGCCATTCTACCGAGTCTCATATCGGTCGCATCGACGACGACCCATGGCTTTCGCGAATTATCAACATCCTCCGCTTTCGGATAATACGTTTTATTGAACACGTCTTCACCTTTTTTATCAATCGTAATGCCCTCTGGAGTGTTCTGTAATGATCTGCCGCGCAAAGCTGCGGAAACCTCAAAATTGTTACCCTTACGCGTCATCAGCGTTTTCGAGGTTTTCACGGTCCTTCGCGAATTCGATTTGAACATTTGTTGCGCGTTCGTTATCGCTGAAGTTGAACATAGCGATGATTGCGATGACATTTTTTTAATAAACGAGATTGTTTTTCAATTACTTATTTATTGTGATTCCGTTTTTTATCGTCGCGTGACGAGATCAAAAGCGCCGACTTTATAGAGTCAATAACTTTTTGTCGCCTCAATAATAATGGGCAGCAGAAACTATTGAAAACAGATAAGTTTTTGCTGCTGCTGGGAGCAGCGGTGGACAAAAAATACACCAGAGACAGAGAGAGAGAGAAAGCAGCAGTGCTACGAAACCTCTGTACATTATCTACAACTACTAAAACTACTTACTACTACATCATCCACGACGATGAAGTAGCAGGCAAAGGTGGGATCAAACCTCCTGGGTTGATCGGAAACAGGGAGGAATAATATTGCGCTCGTATTTTTTCAATATCCGTCGTAGTTCGAAAAGCGTCGACTGAATATAAATCTTTCAAGTAAGAAGTAAGATTTTTATACTCTGATATCTTCTTCTTATTGCATTTGAACAAATGATTATAGACAGAATCGAAGCGAATTAAAGTCGTGAAGAAACAGACGTCCGCGATCGAAATAGTGTCTCCGCATAGATACTTTTTTTCTCTCGTCGAACTACGCAACAGTTTGTTCTCTAATACATCGAGCGCGTTGAATAATTTCTCGCTCGCATCGTCCAAAGCTGTTTGTGTTTGTGCAAATCCAACTCTATAAACGCCATTATTGATGTTCTCGAATAAGTACGAGCACATCTCATCGATTTCTTCTCTCTTTTCTTTCGCGTATAATTTTAGCTCGTTATCCTCGTCTACGTTCGATGACGACGGTAAACAATCGAGCAGTCTAATGATATCTGCCGATTCGTTACACAAAATCTCGAACGAAGCATCGTCATCTTTTCTATAAATCAACAAAGGCGCAGTCGCTCGCCCTGAAAACTTCTTCTTTCCAATGAACGAATACGCGTCTCGCAACGTCCTTATTTTTTCCTGGTCGTCGTCTGGAAATCGAAACACGTTCGTGACGTCTTCTTTCGGAATCTCCCATAATCCAGTGCTCGCATTCGGTTCGAGATAAACGACTTCGCACATATTTTTGTTTATATTCTTAATCTTTAAAGTAATTAATGTTCTTTGAGCCCATGGACACGTCTTCGATGCGAACAAGAAAAATTTTCCGCCCGATATTCGTTTAGCAACTGCTTCTGGTGAAGAGTTTTCGGTGCTTAATCGGAATTCTGATAGCGGTCTCAAATAATTCCCTTTCGAGTCATTCGGCGCTAATTGACTCATCATGATCTTCCATCCTAAATTCCAACTCCCTCTCGCGACTGCGACTAATAAACCTGGCGGTAATGAAATATTTTTATTATTTTTATTTTTACTCGAGTTCGTTATTCTTAATTTCGATGCTGATGCTGATGATGATTGGTAATAATGTTTTCTAGAAGTAGTAGTAGTAGTAGATCTCTTTGTTGTTCCGCGAAGATATGATGTTGATGTTAAGGAAGATGATGATGATAACGAGCGTTGATGAATGAAATACTGCGCGAGCATTTATTACTTATATACGGTATGCAGTTCTTTTTTATTCTTGCCCGGTACCAGTTTTTAGTGAGGAATATATCTATCTGGTCGCTAATGCTAATTAATCATCATCAAAAGATATTTGATCAGATACTAATATTACTCCTAGCATTCTTGTTCTTTATCAATTCGCGATTCATGACTTCCAAGTGAATCAATAAGCTGTTGATATCTGCAGGCGTGACGCCTCCGATTCTGCTCGCTTGACCAATAGTCGCGGGTTGGATCTTTTCCAGTTTTTCTCTCGCTTCTAAACGCATTGGAATATCTTTGTAGTTGATTTCTTTTGGAATTTCTTTTCCGTGCTTACTCAAATCTCGATCGATTTGTATTTTTTGTCTTTGAATGAACCCGGCAAATTTGACGCGAATTTCCACGCATTCGGCTTCCCATTTCGTTAATCGTCTTGGAATATCATCTATTCCAGCCTCTTTACTGAACTCTACGAACATGTCGTACGTCACACCTGGTCTTCTTAAAAGTTCTTCTAAAGTGAACGATTGTTTTCCACCATAACCGAGGTTATTCGATCGTTCAATAGCCGCAACGACGAGAGGATCGCTCTCTTTTAATCTATGCTTATGCAATCTAACGAGCTCGTTTTCGATCGTTTCGCTCTTCTCTTGAAACATTTTGAAACGTTCATCGTCGACCAAATTTGAATCTCGTCCAATTGGCGTCAAGCGCACGTCCGCATTATCGCTTCTCAATGCCAATCGATACTCTGATCTTGACGTTAACATTCGATACGGTTCTCGTAAATCTTTCGTCACTAAATCGTCGATTAACGTTCCGAGATAACTTCCTTCGCGTTCTAAAATTAAAGGTTTCGTCCCTAACGCCTTCGCGGCAGCGTTTGCACCGGCAACTAATCCTTGACCTGCGGCTTCTTCATACCCAGTCGTGCCATTAATTTGTCCAGAAAAGAAGAGATTGGCAATTTTCTTCGTTTGTAAATCTCTCGTACATTGGTGCGCCGGTAAATAATCGTACTCGACGGCGTATGCCGGACGCATCATCGTCGCATTTTCTAAGCCAGGTAACGTCCTCAATAGTTCTAACTGTAAGCGTTCTGGTAATCCAGTGGAAAAGCCTTGTACGTAAATTTCGGGCGCTTTTCTTCCTTCTGGCTCCAGAAAAATCTGATGCGATTCTTTCTCGGCAAACTTTACAATTTTATCTTCAATTGATGGACAATATCGTGGACCTTTCGAGCTCGCCCATCCCCCATACGTTGGCGTTTCATGTAAGTTCTCTCGTATAATATCGTGCGTTCTCTTTGTCGTTCTCGTCAAATAACAAGACATTTGCGGGATATAGAGATGATTCCTTGGATCGAACGAAAAAAATTTCGCATCTTCGTCTCCTTTTTGTTCTTCACATTTCGTATAATCTATCGTTCTCCCATCGACTCTCGCCGGCGTTCCAGTTTTCAAACGATCGGTTTCAAATCCTAACTTTTTCAAATGTTCAGTTAATCCAACCGAACTCCCTTCACCGGCTCGACCGGCGTCGATAGTTTTCCTCCCGACCCAAATCTTCCCATTCATGAACGTCCCAGTCGTTAGAACGACTGCTTTCGAATGAAACTGCATTCCAAAATGTGTCTCTACTCCAACACACTCATCGTTCGAGTTCACTAACAATTCGGTCACCATACCTTCTCTAATGAACACTTTATCGTTACTTTCAACCTCCACCCTCATCGCGTTTGAGTATTCCCACTTATCCGTTTGCGCTCTTAAGGCCCATACGGCAGGTCCTCTGCTCGAGTTCAGCACTCGTTTTTGTAAATACGTCTTATCCGCTATTTTCCCCATCGCTCCCCCTAGAGCGTCGATTTCATGGACCACTTGCGATTTCGCCGGTCCACCGATCGCCGGGTTACAAGGTTGCCACGCTATTTTATCTAACGATAATGTTAACAATAAGGTCCTGGCACCGACGCGAGCTGAAGCGAGTGCGGCTTCGCATCCTGCGTGGCCCGCACCGACGCAGATGACATCGAAGTTTTCTGCGTCCGAACACGATAGATGTTCAGATGACTGTGAAACGCTTCGCAGTTCTTTAAGCTGCCGTCTGCGTCGTCGTTGTCCATGCCGCAGGCCTCGTTGACTGATTCTCTCGCCCGAGCTCTGTTCACGATCACGTCTTCCGTTGAAAATATGATCACGATCACTCTTGTTTGATGATGATGAATGAAGCGAAGAAAACGCACGCGTTTGTGCGAACGTTGATACGAAACTGATCGACGCAGACGACGAGTGCGACATTTATGTATTTTATAATATGAGTAATAAAAGTGATTCATGAT
>Ga0115001_10003779_pt1 | contig 11226 bp, 10 predicted proteins | sample ArcticOcean_MG_C_12_FD_89869 | JGI IMG/M metagenome (GOLD analysis project Ga0115001, IMG submission 89869) | Marine microbial communities from western Arctic Ocean - ArcticOcean_MG_CB8_130 | ecosystem: Environmental > Aquatic > Marine > Oceanic | place: Arctic Ocean: Canada Basin | collected... | reverse complement strand
TCGGACCGGCAAGGCAACGATGTTGGAACCCAATACCGCTCGGCAATGTTCTACCGTGACGAGGAAGACAGGGCACTGTTCGAGGCCGCCAGGGTGAGAGCCGACCACACCTGGGACGGCGGAGTCGTCACTGAAGTCACCCCGCTCGAAGAGTTTTATGACGCCGAAGAATATCACCAAGACTTTTTCGGAAAGAATCCTTTCCAGGGCTATTGCCTCGCCGTTGCTGTCCCGAAAGTCTCAAAGGTAAGGGCAAGCTTCTCCGCATACCTCCTGCCGGTCTAGTTGTCCACAGCCCTAGTTTTCCGAGCGGTGTCCGCTAAGACTGTGAGTCGCGGACACTTCGTCCCGGTGAAACGGCACAGTAACCCCAAGTCGCATCGTGGTTCGGGGGATGTGGCCCATACCTAACCTTCCCCGGCCAGGAAGGACACACCATGAGCGATCAGCTCACCTTGACCGGGTTGGTAGCCACCACACCCCGGCACATCGTCACCTCAGAAGGGCTTGCGATCACCAGCTTTCGGCTCGCGTCCCAGCAGCGAAAGTATGACCGCCAGAGCAACTCATGGGCGGATGGCGAAACGAATTGGTATACGGTCACCGCTTTTCGGGACCTTGCTGTGAATGCTTCTCAGTCGCTGAACAAGGGCGACCGCATTGTGACGGCAGGTCGAGTGAAAGTTCGAGATTGGACAACCGAGGATCGAACAGGCACCTCCATTGAGGTTGAGGCCGACACGCTCGGTCACGACCTTTTCTGGGGCACAAGTCAATACAAAAAAGTCGCTCGTAGGCACGCCGACAAAGAGTCGGGTCCTGACGACGAAACCCTCTAGACCCTTCGATCTTTGTGGACACGGCTCGCCCTCGCGGTGTCCACAAAGTCGGCGGGGCGCTGCGGGTAAAGTCCCTAAACTAGGGGGCTATGGCTGAATTCATCTACACAATGGTCCGTGCCCGCAAAGCGGTGGGCGAGAAGCTCATCCTTGACGATGTCACGATGTCTTTTTTCCCCGGTGCAAAAATCGGTATGGTCGGCCCAAACGGGGCTGGAAAGTCGACCATTCTCAAGATTATGGCTGGGCTCGACACCCCCAGCAATGGTGATGCAGCTCTGACGCCTGGCTACACCGTCGGCATCCTCATGCAGGAGCCGGTGCTGGATGAGACCAAAAATGTTCTTGAGAACGTCCGTGATGGAGTTCGCGAGATTCACGGCAAGGTTCAGCGTTTCAATGAAATTTCCGCAGCAATGTCCGATCCTGACGCAGACTTCGACTCGCTCTTGGCGGAGATGGGAACCTTGCAGGAAGCGATTGATGCAGCGGACGCCTGGGACTTAGATTCGCAGTTGGAGCAGGCCATGGATGCCCTGCGATGTCCACCCTCTGACGCTGACATTACCCACCTCTCCGGGGGAGAAAAGCGCAGAGTGGCGCTGTGTAAATTACTGCTGGAAAAGCCGGACTTGCTGCTGCTTGATGAGCCCACAAACCACCTCGATGCCGAGAGCGTTCTGTGGCTAGAGCAGCACTTGTCAAAGTATCCCGGTGCGGTGATCGCCATCACACACGATAGGTATTTCCTCGACCACGTCGCGGAATGGATTGCCGAAGTTGACCGCGGTCGCCTCTACCCCTACGAAGGAAACTATTCGACCTATCTGGAAAAGAAGGGCGAACGTCTTCAAGTTCAGGGCAAGAAGGACCAGAAGTTAGCCAAGCGTTTGGCCGATGAGCTTGAGTGGGTCCGCTCGAATGCCAAAGGGCGCCAAGCAAAGTCCAAGGCTCGGCTCGCCCGGTATGAAGAGATGGCGGAAGAGGCCGATAGAACCAAGAAGCTCGACTTTGAAGAGATTCAGATTCCTCCCGGGCCAAGGCTTGGTCAGCAAGTCCTTGAAGCCAAGAAGATTAAAAAGGGTTTCGGCGATCGTGTTCTGATCGACGACCTCAGCTTCTCCCTTCCGCGCAACGGGATAGTGGGAATCATTGGACCCAACGGGGTGGGAAAGTCCACCCTGTTTAAGACCATTGTGGGGCTTGAATCACTTGGCGACGGCGAATTGATCGTCGGGGAATCAGTGAAGCTCTCCTATGTCGACCAGGAGCGTGGCGGTATTGACCCTTCCAAGACTCTGTGGGAGGTCGTTTCTGACGGCCTGGATGTCATTCAGGTAGGCAAGGTGGAGATCCCTTCCCGCGCCTACGTATCTACTTTTGGATTTAAAGGCCCCGATCAGCAGAAGAAGGCGGGGATTCTTTCTGGTGGCGAACGCAACCGTTTGAACCTGGCACTCACACTCAAGCAAGGGGGGAACCTCCTCCTTCTCGATGAGCCCACCAACGACTTGGATGTGGAGACACTCTCCAGCCTGGAGAACGCACTCCTCGAGTTCCCCGGCTGCGCGGTGGTGATTACCCACGACCGGTGGTTCCTGGACCGTATCGCCACACACATCCTGGCCTATGAGGGAACCGAAGAACACCCCGGGAACTGGTACTGGTTTGAGGGAAACTTTGAGTCCTATGAGGAAAATAAGATCGAACGGTTAGGAGCGGATGCGGCTGCGCCACATCGGTCGACCTATCGCAAGCTCACGAGAGATTAGGAACGCGGACCATTCCCTCCTGGGCAACGGAGGCAACGAGCGTTCCGTCCTGAGAAAAAATGCGACCAAGGGAAAGCCCTCGGCCACCAATGGCCGAGGGAGATTCTTGGGCGTAGAGGAACCACTCATCGGCTCGGGCCTCACGGTGCCACCACATCGCGTGATCCAGACTGGCAATTTTTAGCCCCGGCGTCGACCAGTTCATTCCGTGGGCGCGCATGACCGGTTCAAGGATGCTGAAATCACTCGCGTAAGCAAAGGCTGCGCGGTGAAGGTTTGGTTCATCAGGGATCGGGCCAAGACACTTCATCCACACCGCTTGTGTAGGAGATGGCTCTCCCTCCGAAGTGATGTAGAGGGAAGACGGTACGTGGCGAAGATCGAAGGCTCGAGTCTTTGCCCACACATCAGCAATGGGGTGGCCGATGGACCGCAGCACTTCTTGGGCACTCGGTAGAGAATCAGGGTCAGGAATACCCGTGGGCATCAGGGTCTGGTGGTCCACTCCTGGGTCTTCATCCTGAAAGGAGGCAATCATGGAGAAAATTGGCTGGCCTTTTTGGTAAGCCTGTGCTCGCCTAGTGGAAAATGAGCGGCCATCGTGGATGCGGTCGACGGCAAAAGTTATATCTTCGGTGATGTCACCGGGGCGCAGAAAATATCCGTGGAGGGAGTGAATTGCGCGGTCATCATCAATCGTATGCATGGCAGCCCGCGCGGCTTGAGCCATGACTTGACCGCCAAATACTCGCCCGTGGGGTTGCCATTGGCTGGGAGCGGTAAAAATGTCTTCTTTCGTCCTTGCCCGCGACGTCGTCAGGGTCAGAGCACCCAGCATGCTCTCTACGGGGTCTTGGGGTTCGTCTAATGCTCCAGAAGTGTCCATCGGTTGTAGTTTAGAGAACACCATGGCAACGACCTTAACTTTTTCCTCCACGGAGGCTCTCGCCGACCTGCGAACATTCCTTCAACGCGCGGGTCGAGTGAATAACTCTTCTGCACGGGTCATTGCGGGGGACGGGTTCCTCCAGGTGTATGTAGGCATCCTCGTTCCCCGGGGGCTGCTCGATCGCACCCCGACGGTTTTAGGGCTCCGGGTGAGCGCCTTGGCTGATGCTGTGCAGGAAGACACCATTGTCCCCATGGAGGCTTTCATCCACCGCCTCGGTGTTGCAGCAGAAGCGCGCCTTGCCACAGTGACGCTTCCAGCCTCATTGCCGTCGTTGGCATGGGCTGCGATTACTCCTCCTAGAGAGCATTGGCACCACCGCAAAAGCGTTTCTGCAAAATACCTTCAGGCCGCCGCCCAACAGGGAATCGCTCGCGTTGCGGAAGCTGTCCCGGATAATTCGGGCGAAGCCATCGTTCAAAAGGTTCGGGCTGAAGTATGGGGGGAGATTATTCCCCAAGCGAAGCGAATTCCCGCCGGGGCCGGCTTTGCCGCCGACGCCCTAGGGTTTTTGGACGAGAGAAGCCTCAGCGTTCACAGCACCGGTCCATGGGTGCGTTTGACCTCCAAGGGCGGCTATGTTCTCGTCAAATTCCCCACGGGGCATGACTTCGGGCCGGATACCGGAGAAGACTAAGGCTCGAAGGTATTCACCATCGACAGCGCGGCGCGCTGAAGATAATCCCACAGCTCTTCATCATCCATCGGGGCAAGCTCCAGAGAGTCCAGCGCTGAGCGCATGTGTGTGAGCCAGTGCTCTTTCGCCTCGGGGTTTACCCTGAAGGCAGCGTGACGCATGCGGAGCCGGGGATGCCCACGCTCTTCGCTGTAGGTGGTGGGGCCGCCGAAGTACTGCTGAATAAAGAAAGAGAGGCGCCAGATGGCTCCCTCTAGGTCGTCCTGGGGATACAGCGGCAGGAGCACTTCATCAGATTTAATGCCTTCGTAAAACGCCTCCACCAGGCGCGTAAAGGTCGCCTCGCCGCCAATTCTTTCGAACAGCGTGGAACCAGGATTAGTCATCGGCAGGTGGTCGGAGTTTCGCGGTCCGCGGGTTATCACGGTTATCGACCACCATGCGATTGAGCGGGGGAATGTCGACCTGTCGCTGATCAAGGGAGTCTTTGAGAGCCCGATACAACGCTCGTTCCGCGGCCCACTGCTCTCCCGCGCGCACTTTGACCACAAGGCGCAGAGTGATGGCCTCCGCTGAAAGAGACTGAATTCCCCAGACTTCGGGGTCTTCCACCACTTTTCGTCGCCATTCGGGGGAAGCGGCAAAAGACTTGGCGGACTCTAGGAGGACATTTTGCATTTCGTCAATATTGGATTCGTAGGGAACGGGCAGGTCCAAGATCACCCGGGACCAATCCTGGGTGTGGTTTCCCACCCGCAAGATTTCGCCATTGCGAACAAACCACAAAGTTCCGGACACATCGCGTATTTCGGTGATGCGGATTCCGACCCGTTCAACAACGCCCTCGGCCATGCCAAGGTCGACAACGTCACCCACTCCCAACTGGTCTTCGAACACCATGAACAAACCGTTTAGGACATCTTTGACAACAGATTGTGCGCCGAAGCCAAGGGCTGCGCCGATGATGCCAGCACTGGCAACGAGGGCTGTGACGGAGAAGCCCAGCTCGGACAATACCAAAATGAGGACGGTGGAGGCGATGATCCAGGTAGCGGTGTTGTTGAGGACCGAGCCGAGTGTTCGGGCTCTCTGAACCGATCGCATCGCTGCCACCGGGCTTGAACTGAGTTCGGTCGTGTCATCGACTTTATGTGTCTTCTTCACCCCGCGGACAACTTCAGCGACGATGCGCTTAATGAGAAAGCGGGTCACAATATTGGCGATAAGACCAGCAAGGAGGACGCCGAGAATCCGAAACAACAGGGTGTATTGCTCGAAGGTTCCTGCTAGAGCGTCCCACCATGAATCCATGGCACCATGCTACGCCTGCGCATGCCGCTAGCGGTCAAGGGCTTGGACTCGAAGTGCGCGCTCTACGCCCGCAAGGTTCTCCTCCACGATTCTCCTCAGCGCTGGAATCGCCGGCGCTCCGGCAAGCCATGCCTTCGATGCGGCAACCAGCGGCTCGCCAATAATGGAGCTGGGGTACAGGCCCTCGGCAAGGTACTCGGCAATCTTGTAGGTCCGTGATGCCCAGAGCTCCTCGAGGGCTTCAAAATACTGCCCGATAAACGGCTCCAAAGTCGTTGGGTCATGAGTAGCTGCGAAGCTCATTGACATCGCAGAAACGATGGCGTTTGGTGTCGAATCAGAGGCCACCAACTGGTCAAAAACCGCCTGCTTCGATGCCAAGGAGGGGAGAAGGGCGCGTGCTCGCGCTGCCGCCTGAGCGCCGTTGGCAGTGTTATCCGCTGCACGTTCGGCGTCAATCTCTTCGGCACTGCTTGCGCCGGAGATACTGAGCCCCGCGAGGAGTTCCCAACGAAGGTCCTGATCGATAGCCAGCCCCTCGAGAATAATGGCCCCCTCCAAGAGGCCCCGAAGCGTGCTCGCATGATTCGGAGTTGAGGAGAGCGAGGAAAAGGATTTCAGCAGCTGGAACTGAGTATCTGAACCGGGCGACGCAGAAGATGTGAGTCCCCACAACGCATCGGCAACCTCGACGAGCATCGTGGCGCGATGGGCCGGGGCGAGGTAGTTGCGCACCGTGAGAGAAAGTTGGCCGAGGCTGGTGCGAACTGTGGTGCTTTCGGTTTCGTGAGCGATATTTGCCAACACCAGGTCGATAAATGTCCGAGGGGGAATCTCGGCATCCCGGGTCGAGTCCCACACGCTCCCCCACACCAGTGACCTTGCCAGCGGGTCAGCGATGTGTTTCAAGTTCTCGGTGGCGAACGCCAAGGAATCTGCGTCCAGACGGATCTTTGCGTAGGCCAAGTCCCCGTTGTTAGGAAGCACGAGGTCTCCGCGGTGCAGCCCCACGAGCGGAGGAATCTCGGTAGAGGCTCCATCGATGTCCAGCTCTATCGCCTCGGTAGCCACGAGTGCGCCAGAGTGGTCGGTGGAATAAATTCCCACGCCAATGCGGTGTGGTCGCAGGGTGGGCCAATCGACCGGTGCAGATTGTGTCATTGCAGCCCGGGTAATGATTCCCTCGTCGTCGGTCTCGATATCGAGCGAGAGCGTGTTAACCCCAGCGGTTTCGAGCCACACAGAACTCCACTCAGCGAGCTCACGACCACTGGATTTCTCTAACTCCGCCAGGAAGTCTTTTAGGACGGCATTTCCCCATTGGTGGCGGGAAAAGTAATTTTGCACCCCAGCAAAGAAGGCGTCCTCGCCTACCCAGGCAACCAGCTGTTTCAGGACAGAGGCGCCCTTGGCGTAGGTGATGCCATCAAAGTTCACCTGGACATCTTCGATGTCGTTGATGGAGGCAACGATGGGGTGTGTAGAAGGAAGCTGGTCCTGGCGGTAGGCCCAAGATTTTTCCATCGCCTGGAAAGTTGTCCAGGCTCCTGTCCACTCCGTAGCCTCTGCTGTGGCGAGGGTGGAAGCCCACTCGGCAAAGGATTCGTTTAACCACAGGTCATTCCACCACCGCATCGTTACCAAGTCGCCAAACCACATGTGAGCGAGTTCGTGAAGGATTGTCACGACTCGACGCTCTCGCATTGCATCAGAAACTTGAGAGCGGAAGATATAGGCCTCGGTGAAGGTCACAGCCCCCGCGTTTTCCATGGCGCCGGCGTTGAATTCTGGCGTGAAGATTTGGTCGTATTTGTCGAAGGGGTAAGGGTGACCAAACTTCTCTTCGTAAAAGGTAAAGCCCTTTTTTGTGGTGGCAAAAATGTAGTCGGCGTCCAAGTGGGGAAACAGCGAGGCTCGCGCGAACACGCCTAGCGGAATGGTTTTGCCGCTTGAGGACACGAGTTCGTCAGAGACCTGCTCGTAGGGGCCGGAGATGACAGCGGTGATGTAGGAGGAGATGCGCGGAGTGGGAGAGAAGAACCAGGTGGCGCCACCCTCGCCGGCTTCGGAGCCTTCAGCAGCTTGATTAGAGATTACGCGCCAATGGCCAGGGGCGTGGACAGTGAATTGGAAGGTCGCCTTCAGGTCGGGTTGTTCAAAAACGGCAAACACCCGACGAGAGTCGGGGACTTCGAATTGGGAGTAGAGATATACCTCGTTGTCCACCGGGTCAACAAAACGGTGGAGCCCCTCGCCCGTGTTCATATAGGCGAAATCAGCCTCAACTATCAGGGTGTTATTGGCGAGAAGGTTCGTCAGGGAAATACGAGAATCAGCAAATACGTCTTTGGGGTTCAGAGATTCTCCATTGAGGGTGATCGAATGAACTGCGGAAGCAATTGCGTCAACAAAGGTTTCTTTCTCTCCCTCGGAGACAAAGGTAATTTTCGTGATCGTCCGAAAAGTGGGCGACGTCAAAGCGTCACGAACATCGATGTCAATGGCATAGGACCTGACGGTGATGTGTCCTGAACGGGCGAGGGCCTCGCGGCGAGTCAGGTTTTTTCCAGGCATGGCGGAACTCCTTGATAGTGCTGGGTGTGAGCACACCCCCTACGAGCGGTGACCTACAGTGTAAAACCTCGGACTAGGGGTGAAAACTAGGCCCTGCTGGATTCGGAATCAACCGTCACGGGCATTGCCTCTTCCACATCTTCTTCGACGGTGGCTCCGCTACCAGCAATAGGCTTCGTTCCCCCACCAATCTTTGGTGGCGGGAACGCAGTGATCTCCAGGTCAACTTCGGTAACTGCCTGGCGCATGCGCTGCAGGTATTCGTTGAGATAACCCTGTTGGCGGCGAAGGTCGCTCAACTGGCTCTCGGTGTCAGAGAGCATGTTTCCCACCAAGTCTTCAGTGTCGCGAGAAATCGAGCGCGAGCGCTGGACCGTTTCCGAGATAAGACGCTCGGCATAGGTTCTGGCTTCCAAGGTGAGCTCGTCTGAGCGTCGTTGAGCCGATTCGAGAACGGTGTCGGCTTCCTGACCGAGGTCCTGAGCGCGCCCGGCAGCTTTCTGGACGTGCTCGTCAGCCTGCTGGTAGGCCTTCTGCGCGTAGTTATCGGCTTCTTCGTGAATGGCCGCGCGCGCACGTTCGGCCTCGTCGATTTGCTGACGAATGCTGGAATCCGTTGCCACAGCACGCTCTTGAGCAGCGTGGAGTAATTCTGACGCTTCGCGCTTCACCTGCTCCACCTGGCGGGAAGCTTCTGCTTTGATTTCCGAAACCTGTTTCTCAGCCTGGCTAAGCATGGTTGCAGAAGCACGCTCAGCCCGGGTGCGCGTATTCGTGGCCTTTGCAATTTCGTCGGCAGCCTGCTGGCGAAGTTGCGCTGTCTCTCGCTCAGTTTCCAGCCGCAAATCTTCCGAGGTCCGTTGGGCGTCGGAGAGGATTTTCCGCGAGTCTTTCGCCGCAGATTCCCGCACCCGCGTCGCTTCGCTCCGCGCATTGCCCAATGCTTCAGCTGCTTCTGCTGCCGCTTCTTGGGCAATCTTTCCCGACTGCTCTTCTGCCAGACGAAGGGTCTCTTCGAAGGCTGAGCCCAGTTCGGCAAAGCTTGGTTTCGCGCGACCTGCCTTTTCTTTGGCATCGGTGACATCGTGGTTGAGACGCTGGATTGTCCGGGCGTTCTCTGCGCGCTCGTTCTCGAGGCGCTCAAGGCGATCGCTCAGTTCGCTGACATACCGAGCGACATCATCGGTGTCGTAGCCGCGGACGACGCGACGAAATTCGGGAACAGACATTAACAGGCTCCTTTTCACAATTCTCTCCCAAGGATAGGGCAAAACAGCGCTCGGTGGGGCTTAAAACAAAATTGTTACACAGCCCTGGGGGACAAAGAATTTATACACTGGGACTATGCGCATCCACATTGCCACAGACCATGCAGGCTTGGAATTTAGCCGAGATCTCGCCGAGCACCTTGAACTGTCTGGTCACGAGGTCATCTACCATGGGCCAGAGAGCTTTGATGCGCTCGATGATTACCCCAGTTTTTGCATCAGTGCAGCCTTGAATGTTGCTCGGGACCTCGCAGCGGGAACCCCCGCGTTAGGAGTTGTTTTCGGCGGTACGGGCAACGGTGAACAAATGGCCGCCAACAAGGTCGAAGGTGTGCGGGCTGCTTTGGTGTGGAGTGTAAATACCGCTGTGCTCGCGCGCGAACACAACGACGCCAACGTCTGCGCAATAGGGGCGCGACAACACAGCATTGATGAAGCCTTGCTGTTCATCGACACCTTCATTCGCACGCCCTTCAGTGGCGACGAACGACACGTGCGACGCATCGCGCAGATAAAAGAATACGAAACAACCCGAGCCATTGCCGGTTTCTCCTTGGGACACTAACTCCGCATGCCCGAGGGTCACACCGTTCACCGGGTTGCCAACCTATTTTCCGAACTCTTCCTGGGGCGAGCCCTTGAAGCCGAGTCACCCCAGGGTCGCTTCAGCGCAGGCGCAACTCTTCTCTCAGGTGCGATTCTTGTCACGTCGCAGGCGGTCGGGAAACAGCTCTTTCTTGGCTTCGATAACGACGCAGTTCTGCGGGTGCACCTGGGAATCTATGGCGCATGGGATGTTACGACGCTGGCCGGGAACAGCGCTCGGGCAGGGTCCGCAGCAGCCTCCTCGTTAGGCGCGCCTCGCTCGACCAGGCAGCGAATCGCTGAATCTGACTCGCTGAGCGATCCCGATGAACCTTTTCCTCCGGCACCCAGGGGACAGGTGCGCTTGCGTTTGGAAACACCCGACGCGGTCGCAGACTTGCGGGGCCCCACGGCGTGTGAGGTGCTTACCCCGGAGCAGGCCCAGCAGGTGAGGGAGCGTTTAGGACCCGACCCGTTAGTGAACACGGGAGTTCGAGGTGAGCGGGAATTCGTCCGCCGAGTGGGCGCAACCAAACGCGCCATTGGCTTGGTGTTGATGGATCAGAGTGTGGTCAGTGGCATTGGCAATGTGTATCGTGCAGAGATCCTGTTTCGCCACGGATTAGAGCCCCACCGCCCTGCCGCAGCGCTGGATACAGACACCGCCCGAGCACTCTGGAAAGACTGGACACGGCTGTTGAAGAGGGGAGTAAGAACCGGGGTGATGATGACCAGGGATGATCTCACTGCCGCTCAACAGGCCTCGGCGCTTCGCTCTTCGGCCAACCGCTATTTTGTGTATAAACGAGAGGGCCGTCCCTGCCGGGCCTGCGGCACTGCGGTCTTGCTGGAAATGATGGCCGCTCGAAAACTCTATTACTGCCCCTCCTGTCAGACTTCGTGAAAGTAGCGCCATGATTCTCTCCCGCGTCATCCGTGATTCTCACCGCGAAGAGGGCGCTGTGGACATCCTTGTCGAGGATGGTGTCATCACAGGGATATTTCCTGCCGGCACCGCCACACCGGCGGACCACCGTGTCATCGACCTCGATGGCCGAATCGTGATTCCCGGTTTGTGGGATGAACACGTGCACTTTAGCTTTTGGTCACAACACCGCAAAAGGGTCTCTCTTGCCTCTGCCACTTCAGCAGCGCAGGCTGTTGCCATGATGGCCCAAGCTGTGGCCGCGAACCTCGCCTCCCCAGAACCTGATCCAGTGGTTATTGGTGGGGAGTATCGAGATGGCTTGTGGAAGGATTCGAAGTCCCTCGTGCTCCTGGATGAAGCCAC
>Ga0115001_10003778_pt1 | contig 11228 bp, 5 predicted proteins | sample ArcticOcean_MG_C_12_FD_89869 | JGI IMG/M metagenome (GOLD analysis project Ga0115001, IMG submission 89869) | Marine microbial communities from western Arctic Ocean - ArcticOcean_MG_CB8_130 | ecosystem: Environmental > Aquatic > Marine > Oceanic | place: Arctic Ocean: Canada Basin | collected... | reverse complement strand
TCACAACCACTTAAAACATAATTAGAAAATTACGTGCTATAAATTGAAAATTTAAATCTATAAAATAAATTTTCGTATTTTTTTTTTAATCTATATATATATATATAAATATAAATGAACAATACATTTTTTATAGTTTGTATTATTTTAATATTAATTATTTTATATTATAATTATAAAAATAACTTAAATAAAAATAACTTAAATAAAAATAACTTAAATAAAAATAATTTAAATAAAAATAATTTAAATAAAAATAATTTAAATAAAAATAATTTAAATAAGATAAAAAAAAGCACAAAAGGTGGTAGTGAAGGAAATAAATTAAAATATGGTCTAAAATATTTTTTATATAATCATTTTAAAGATAATAAAGATGATGGTCATATAGCTGGAAAATGTGGTTCATTGACAAAATCTGAATGTGGATATAATTACATTTTTCAGTTATATTCATTACAATCTCCTCAAATAAAAACCAACCCAGTTGACCATACTTTTATATTAAAACCACTAGATTCAGATAAAATGAATGTAGAATATGGGGATATGTTCTGGATTACTATGACAGAAACTTCTAATGGTTTTCATCTTTTAAATTGTGGAGGTGAAGATGTATCCATCAATGATGCTAATGTAACTACATATCAAGATAATAGTGAAAAATATAATGGTTCATTATTTAAAATAATATCACCATTTCGAAGAACTGGACAAGTAATGAAAAATGATAGATTTTATTTAAAATTAAAAAATGAGAAATATATGAGTAAGGGAAAATTTATGGGTGAAGACGGTGGGGAAAATTGGGAAGACGAGGATTATGAGGAAGAGGGGGGGGAACAGGAAGGGGAGGAACAGACTTCTTCTGTGGCGTCGATAAGAAGAGACCGAAAGACACCAACAATCCGAACTCCGGAATCGGATATTCTAGTAGAAGAATGTGATAAAACACTATTGAAAATTAAATATGGAATTTCGACTTCTACCGATTATAGTATTACAAATAATCTATGGAGTTTAATTGAAACTATAGAACCATTATCGACAATTAATAATGATTATTTTAATGAGAACTTACAAGAAAACATAAAAATAGAAGGCGTTAAAATAACACAGGTTCAACAAGTTCCACCGGTTCCACAGTCTTATTTTCAGTTTCAAGAAGGGGGAAACGGTATAGTATTAAAGGATATGACTCAAGATTTCTATGATATAGCACATATATCAAATTTTGTTGACATTGATTTTAATTATAATAAATTCGAGTTATCGTTTAATATAATTCGAGTAAAAAAAATGATAACAGATTTGAAGGGTGGAATATTAACAATTGGAACAAATGAAGCAAATTATCATAATTTATTCATATATTTGAACTATAAAGAATTAATAGTAGGATTAATGGGTTATAATACACATATATCAATAAGTTTAGACAAATTAAAAAATTCCGTTTCTATGTATTTTAGATTTATATATAAAAATCCATATTTAAATGTATATGTTACATCAACTAATGCTTTAAATGAAACTTCAGAGGGATATTTAGATTATTTGGGTAATATATCAGATACGCCGAATACTAATTTTAGATTGTTTTTACATCCATTTGTAAATGGATGGTGTTCAATAGGAACTGTAGATTTTGTTAAGATGGCAAATAAAGAAAATAATACAGACCCTAAATTATCTACCGCAACTGGAATATTAAATTCAGAAGACGTTACAATGTCAGGTCTTACAATAAGTCATACAAAAAGAAAAATAATAGAGGAACATAATCAAAAAAACTTGGGTTCAGGAAATAAAAATTATCCAATAAACCATAATATTACAAATATAATAGCATTTTATTTAAAATTCATATCGGGGAGTTCTGGAGAGGGTTTATTATTAAGAATGTACACATCAAATAATTATGGGTTGGAAGTGAAGAAACTGAAAGAAATAGAAAGTGGTAAAGAATATATTATACTATCATTACTTAATGATGATGACATTACTAAAGAATTAATAAGAATAAAATATGACAAAATAATAGATACGTGTTATATAGAATTAATACCTTATATGGATTTACACTTATTCTGTATATATTTGAATAATAATTTTTATAAATATGTAATTGATTTATCTATTTTAAAAAAAAATGAAATTTATCCAAATTTTAATTTTATTTTAATTAATGACAAAAATCATGGATTAATAAAAGAAGTTAAAATATATACAGAAGAATTTGATTATCAACAGGGGGTAAGAGTGGTAAAATTAACGCCTACTGTAAAGAATGAAAAAGGGGTGCTATTAATAGATTTTAACACAAATACAAAAATAGAATATATAAAACCAAAAAGTACTAATGATATAATTTATTCATTAAGTATAAGAAATATATTTGAAGATGAATGGAAAAATATACTCAAATTAGATTTGAATAAAGATAATAAAACACTTTTTAAAGAACGAAATATTATTATAAATGATAATAGAATTAGTAATAAATATAAATTAGAACTTAAAACAAACGAATGGTTTTTGATTCCACGTTATATATTAAAACAGGGTGAAGGGGTTGGTGCTGATATTATAATAAGTGGAAAAGAAAATAAAACTGGTGTATTAAATTATGTCGACGATATAGGCGTTGACGATATAGGCGAATCAAAAAAGGGGAGAGGGATGGGTAAAATGAAATTAGAATCCAATGATACGGGAAGTTCAGATAATACAAAATGGACATTAGAACATATTATTGAAAATGAATTCACACTTAAAACAAAAGTTTCGGGTAATGTCCGAAATTTGTTTGATGACAATGTTGCTAAACCAGAAGATTTTATTATAGAACAACATGAAGGAGTGAAAGACGCATTTTATATTGCATATAAGAATAAAACGTCAGGCGTTAAACGATATATATATTACGATAAAGGAATGAACGAAGCTGACGGTGGATTAAAATCAAAATCTGATAAAAAAAATTGTGAATTTAAACTAAAACGATTTAATCCATTAACACTTACAGATTCATTAGAAGGTATTATAGAGTTATATGGAATAGAGAATCCTTTTCCTAAATTATATCTTGATGATAATAATATGGAGAAATCAACCCAACCTTGTTCCTATGTACATTCAGAAGAGAATATTATAAATCTTCATTTACCAAGTAAAATAATTTCTATGGCTAAAGAGGATGATACTCTTGAAGTTAATAAATTTGAAGAAGCATTGGCTGGTGAGGCCGACACGAATAAATTAAAAAAATGTAATAAAGCAGGTATTGTATGTGACATAATAAAGGGTAATATGTATGAAAATACGAATAATAAATTAGTGAATAAAATATATAATTTCTGTTCAAATAATTTAGAACATTATGATAATAAGTTGTATTCATATAAATATGATCAAGACCGTTATTATTACCAAGAAACTAAAGATAATGATGATAATCATTATAATAATAAAGGAAGAATAACATTAGCAGAATTATCTAAGTTAGAATTAAAACAAGCACTAAGTATTAAGAAATTAAGAGATGGAGTAGATTTAATAAGCGTGGAGAATAATAGAAAATTAAATAATGTACAATTCTCTAATATATATGATATATATTCAGAAGATAATAAACCATTCAAAATAAATTGGGGTAGCAGTGCTTTTAAATCAGGTGTATTAGTACACATTAGTACTAATAACCGTCCTATAAAGACACTTAAAATTATCAACGATATATTGGGAGACATATCTATGAAAACACATATTGATAACATGAAAATTGAATTGGCACTGGAATTTAAAAAAGAAATCGAATTTTTAAAAAAAGACCGACGTTATTTACTTATTGAGGATTGGGTAAAAAAACAAGAAAATGTTACATGTGAAACCACTTATGAAGATACAGCACCCGAAACGTGCTGTCATCAAACAGACGACTGTAGTGTAATAAATTTGATAACTTACAAGCCACCCACATGTAAAATATTAGAAACATCTAGTAGAGATAATATTGAATCAGATAAACGTATTATGAATCGTATCAATAAAATAATTGGGGAATACTCATATGGGGCGGAAGTAAATTTAGAGAAGTGGAAAGATTTATATGATCTTATAAATTTTTATTTTGACGATAATAAAATAAGAAATACTCCAGCATTAACATATTTAAATAAGTCTTATTCGTATACGAAATGGTTCAACCGGTGGACCTCAACGGGACAGGGGAGTGAAACCAGCCAGGGTAAAATGTGGTGGCAGGGTGGGGGAAAAAATATAAAAAAAATAAATAATTCTAAAAAACATACAGATAGAAAAATAAGAATTAAGGGTGGGGCACCTGATGATGAGTTGAAAAAAGCCAAATTAGCTTTAGAAGCCGCTAAAAACGTATTAAAAAATCTTGAGAGGGAGCGGGTGCGGTTGGTCGCGGCGTTTAGTCCGAAAGGCGCCCGATTCGTGACCGAGGTAGAGAGACTAATACGGATTAAAAAGCGGCCAATTGAAAAAAATATATGGAGACTAGAAAAGAAAATTGCCCGATTGAATAATGCTATATCGAACAAAAAAAACAGTGGGGGGACAGAACCTACAGTAATACCATCTTTCTATAAAAGATATAGAACAAGTCGAATAGAATTTATTGAACAAATAGTATCGAAGGTAATTGAAAAAGAAAATTTTATTATAGCAAACAAATATGAAAAAAAATATAGTTCGGGGTTATCTGATTTATTTATCGACAAACTGATTCCTATCGTAGAATATGATAAAAAAAACGCACAACGATCTAATTCGTGGAGATTAGAATGGGACGGACTTTATGATCCTGACTCAACAGAATTTCATTTATTTAATTTAATTGAACACAAATATTTAATTAGCACTAGGAACGAGTCCGGCAACTGTGGAGTAGTATCGGTAGAGTGGAGTAAACAAAAAAATAGGGGGAGAGGGTGGAAAATTAAACCTACACAGAATGCTGTTTCGGGCACTACTGGAACTACTGAAACCACCCTCGACGAGAAAATGGAAATATTAAGAAACGAGTGTATTAAACCACTCATATATGAAAAATTAAAAGATAAATATTTTGAAGGAATTATAAATGACATAATCGGTAAATCGAATGCTGAAACTGTGAAAGCTGAAACTGATTATAAAATTGCGTTTGCAACACAAATAGATAATATGAGGAAAGAAGATATAAAATCACTGAATACATCTGCATTTTTATTTAGTCCAAATATTGGGGATAATGGTGAATTTTTAATATCAAACCCACAAAATATAGAAAGCAAATGGATGGATTTTCTAGGGGCGCATGGGGACAATGAGACTAAGTTTATGTTTATGATTTGGGGAGACGACGAAGCAATTAAAGGTAAAGCATTTGATAGTGAAAATAAAATTATAGTAATTGCGCGGCATAACACAAAAGATAACAAAAATGAATATTTAAAAAATACATTGGAATCTGGAACAAATGCATTTGTATGGACTGAAACATGGAGTACATCCCTTAAATGGGAATTAGAATGGGACACAAAATTAGAAATTGATTTAAATAAAATTGAAGTACCCCAACCTCTCGAAGGAGAGGACGATATTTTAACTAAATATATCTTAATAGAGAATACATCGATTACAATAACTGTAGGAAAAAGAATTACCGCATTAGACGGTAAACAATGGGTAAATGAATTTATGGCAGTTAAGTATGCTGAGAATGACGGAAAATATGGTTGTATTGATTACAGTTGGATTTCTGAAGAAAATGGTGAAAGTGTATATTATGACGATGATTATGTAGATTATGGTAATAAAAATACTGTAACACGGGCATGGTTTGTTTTAGATAACAGGAAAAGTATAACTGAAAAATATTTTGCGGTTACAAAATTACAATATGAATTAAATTATGCCAAAAAACATGATGCGACATATAACAGCTGTCATTGGTCTCGGAAATGTCGTTGGGTGATCCGAACATGGGCATCAGAAGGAAGAATTAAAGGACTTGATTCTTGGCCTGGAAATGCAACAAATTCTCCTCCGCCAGGTAATTGGACACTAAGACGAGAAAAAATGTTGAAAAAAATTGGTTCAGGAGGAACATGTATTACAAAAATACCTAAACCAATGTTTGTTTATTTAAAATCTCCTAGTCTAGGATATTTGAAATCAAATAATTTTGGAATGCCTCAATTCTCTATTGAAAAATCAACACATATAAATGGGTGGCATATATTAATGTATTATCAGTTTAATGAACCAAAATGGTTAAAGGACTATAACAATGAAATAAAGGCAAATACAAATTATTATACCAGGATATTTGAAGGTAAAACGTGCCCACATAATTTGTTTGGGTCAAGGCTGGGGGGAGATCAAACACTAGAACAATGTGCGGCCCTTACTCGTAAACATCAGAACAGTGATGACAGTATGAGATTGTTTACGTTTGATCCTAATGACGGCACTTGTTATGGCCCCTCCACCTCCAAAGACCAATGTAATGGATTTCAAAAGTCCGTTAAGATCGGCGACTGGGACCAATATAAATTAGATCCCACCATATATTAATAAATCAAATATAAAAATATAAATTTAAAATTGATTTTTTTTATTTTATAAGTTTATAAAATGCATATTTATTTAAATGCTTCAGAAGTTGCTGGGTTAATTAATAAAAATAAATATAATCCTCAAGAGGATGTCATTTATGATATTTTATGTAGGATAAAAAAAGAAAAAAATAAATCAGATAATAATAAATTAGAAGTCATTAATAAAGAAGATTTAATAGCATTATTACAATTTTTCCAGAAATCTCAACTTATAGATGCCGCTACGTGTATTCAATACAAAGATGCTATAAAGAATAATAAAACAAATGATATAACTGAAATTTCTAAATCTGTTTTAAAAAAAGTCTCTGAGAAATCTGTACAAACTCAATGTACAGGTATGTCTAAAACACTTCAAACTAATATAGAAGATAATTTGAAAAAAGTAATGAAAAATAAGAACATAGATAAAGTAAATGAATATTTAACTGGACATATTAATAAAACTCGAGGAATTGTAAATGAAAATAAAATTATAAAAAAATATGAGAAGAAAAATAATACTAAAATTAGTGATACTAATTCCAAATTATATAAAATGAAATTATTTGATATTGAACCACATTCTATATATATTTGTGGTAAAATTGATGGAATTGAAAATAATTCTTTAATAGAAATTAAGAATCGTCGTAATCGTTTATTTGAATTTATACCATTATATGAAAAAATACAAACAGAAATTTATTTTCGTTTAACTAATCTTACTCATGGAAAACTTATTCAAAATTATAATGATACACAATCCAGTTTTGAAATTGAAGCATCCGACGAATTATGGAAAACTATTCTATCTGAATTAGTTGAGGCGTGTAATATTATAGTCTCACAATTATAAATCCAAATTGATATTTTAATAAATTGATAATTTAATAAATTGATATTTTAATAAATTGATATTTTTTTAATTTAAAATATCTAATATGTTTTCAAATGATTTTTCACATTATTTTTATGTAACTATTATAATAATATTTATTTTAATTGGTATAAAAAATAACTTCTTTAATGATATTCATTGGTATGAATTTTGTAAATTTATTATAGCACTATGTTTAATAATATTTATATTATTTATTAATATAGTATTTATTAATATAGTATTTATTCAAAAAATATGGAATAAAAATAGAATAGTTCCAGAAGAAGAAGCGCAGATTGAAATGAATAATGAAGGAATAACTATTCAAGTAGTTGTAGTTAATTCATAATTTATTTTTATTTTACACCTATTGTGACACATTTTTTTTTCTTAAAAGTTTAGGAATAAGTTTATATAAATGAACTAAAATCATAATTACACCAACAATTGCTAATGATATATATATATATTCAGGTACTATTTTATTAAACGCAAATAAATAAGAAACATATAAAAAATAACCTAAAATAGCAGTCCAATGTGTGAAATTAATAAATTGATAGGTTATATACAATTTTTTTATATTAGGCACTGATACAATAAATGGAATCATTAAACTTATACCAATTAACATTTTTTTAAACAAATCAGAATCTCTATTGAAATTAATATAAATCATAATAGGACCTATTAATAAAATATGCATCAAATTAACACCAATCATAATATATATAATTATAAAACATTTTAATTTATTAATAAAAAATATTATATAATTATATAATATATGACAAAAAGTCAATGGGGTTATACTCCTAATTCACATTTTTTTGATATACGTTTTTTAAATCCATTTGAAAGAACTATAAATGGAACATTCTATGGGAATAGAGGTGGAAATATACAATTTATTTATATAGTGTGTGCATTAATTAGTTTACTATCTATTTTTATATATTCAAATAATAAATCAAAATTACCCCTTCAATTCATTTTCTTATGTATATCTTATTTCGCTATGTATTATAATATCTCTTGCTTATTAATTCCAAATGAACATCAAAGATGTACTAGTATGGCTTGGATGTTTTTATTAAGTGTTATTATGTCAACTATTTTAACAATTTTTGGTGAATCGTTATTTAAAAATATCAATAAATTATTAAATAAAAAAAAAAATAAAAAAGAAAGAGAAAAGTGTAAAAAAAAAAAAAAAAAAAAAAAAAAAAAAAATAAAAAAAAAAAAAAAAAATATAAAAGGAGGAGGACAGTGTTATAAAAATAAACATAAAAATAAATATAAAAATAAAAAAGAAAAAAAACAAAATGGTGGGGGGATAGATTATACAAATAAATATAGAACAGATTGTGAGGTTGGTTCTCAATGTTATAATGACAAATATTGTGAAATTGGTTCTCAATGTTATAATGAATTACAATATGGTATAAAATATCATTTATATAATCATTTTAAAGATAATGTAGATAATGGTCTTATAGCTGGCGTGTGTAATACTCCGGTAACAAATGAATGTGGTGGGGACGATATTTTTCAACTATATTCTCTCAATATTCTTTCACAAACCGTTCGCGATACTATTCATATATTTACATTAACACCACTTGATTCAAGTAAAATAAATGTAGAATATGACGATATGTTATGGATTACTACACTCAACCCGACTGTTTCAGAAGGAGTAGAAGAGACCGTAGCAACCGAAGATAAAGTGGTGGAAAAAAAAAAGGGGAATCTGTATGGTGAATCCCATCTCTTAAATTGTTTAGGTGAAGTTGTGTCCCGTAATAACGCTGATAGAACTAAATATGAAGATAATAGTGATAAGTATAAGGGTTCATTGTTTAAAATAATATCACCTATTAAAACTACTGGACAGGTAATGAAAAATGATACATTTTACTTAAAATTACAAAATGGGAAATATATTGGTAAGGGAAGGAATGGAAGTGGATGTGGGGGGGATGTAATTAAATATAGAGTTTCTGCTAGCACTGATTTTAATAATACAAATAATTTGTGGAGTTTGAGCACACTGGAAATAAAACCACAGTTATCAGAACCCATAATGGAAGAATTAGGATTAAAAAACATTTACACAATAAATGATTTAAGATATCTTATGTGGGAGCAAAACCCCACACAAAAAGGGGCGGTTGTACCTCTTAAAAGAGGATATTTAGGATATATAACTATTAAATTTGGGGAATTTTGGGCTATTAATTACAATGGGGTAAATGACACAATAACCTATGCTATTAGCCCTGATACAACCAGGGAAGATTATAAACCCTATTTTCCATTAGGAAATTCCAAACACCCCGAAAGTCATATATGGAGAGTTGAATATATTCCACGTGAAAATGCCTATAGAATTAGCAGTAAATCTGATAACACTATACACCTAAGTTCACATTCACAAGAAGAATTTGATCCTGAAGTTCAGAAATTAGCATCAATACCATATACAAACCCATTAGTAATATTCGAAAAAACAGGCGACGATTGGACATTATTCCTAAAGGAAAATAATAAACAAATTATATTTGGTCAATATAGCGAGTTGGATGTAGCAAGTAAACTTGGGTACGTTTCTGTTGAAAAAATAGACCCTCCAATAGATCTCACAGCCGAGAATTCCACCCCTCCAATCGATCTCACAGCCGAGAATTCCACCCCTCCAATAGATCTCACAACCGAGAATTCCACCCCTCCCTCAGAAAAATCAACGGATAAATTCTTAGAAATAACAACAGCTACAATTGATTTTGATGTAAGTAAATTTTCAAATCTAACCGAAAATCAGGATGTAAATGAATCTTCAAATCTAAAAAATAATCCAGGTGTAAATGAACCTTCAGTTCTAATCGAAAATCCATTTAGTATAAACGATGTTAGATATAATTTATGGGAAATTAATTCTACGACAACACTTGAACGAGGACATTTTGGATATATTCGTATTACCCCTTCACATATAAATAAAAATTGGATGGTATATAATGAAGGTGCGGTAAGTGATGATAAACCAAGCACTGATGTATCAACTTATATTGGAGACACTAGTAAAAAACCATACAAGGCAAAATATGGAGCTGATTGGTATATCGGACATTTTTCTCCTGATGAACGCACTCTTATGAAAACAACATTTGTTCATAGTAATATACCATATTACTTTAGAAACCAAGAGAGTATTAAACCTTTAATGGGGTCATGTGGTATGTCAAAAGTATGCAAATCCAATTTTGCTGTAGGAACATATAAACCATATAATTCATATGTTACAGAAAATCCGGACTGGAGTACATGGATATTTAAAAAAAAAGATAATCCTGACTCAGATGAACCTTTATATTTTAATGATATAGTAACTATTCAACTAAAACATTTAGAGTCGAGAGTTGATTCTTATTTAGTAATATGTGGGAACTCTGGTTGGCGATGTAGTGGACAATTGGCGGTATCTGTAGGGCGAAAAGGAGGATTTTATGATGACGGTTATTGGAAAATTATGTCGTCCGAAGGAAAATCTGGACTCATTGGATTAACCGATAAAATTAAATTATTCAATTTAGGGGGATTACATATTACAAAAAGTGGCGTTTATTTTTTAAATACCTGCTGGTGGACATCTGATTGTGGGAGGAATCCATATTATCAGGTAACTGCTGTAAAGAACGACCATAAAAATGCCACTCAAGATACATCT
>Ga0115001_10003769_pt1 | contig 11241 bp, 6 predicted proteins | sample ArcticOcean_MG_C_12_FD_89869 | JGI IMG/M metagenome (GOLD analysis project Ga0115001, IMG submission 89869) | Marine microbial communities from western Arctic Ocean - ArcticOcean_MG_CB8_130 | ecosystem: Environmental > Aquatic > Marine > Oceanic | place: Arctic Ocean: Canada Basin | collected... | reverse complement strand
CTTAGCGATCAGGTCGATGACATCCGCGGCAACCGGAATTTGACCGCCAAAATCCGCGCTGAAACCGACTCTTTTCGGACTCGACGGCGCCGCAATGGGTGGGACAAAGGATTGTTCAGTGAGCTTTGATAACGGCGCCTGTGGGTGCGCGCCGCTGATAACACTCAGCAGAAGTGCGCAATCATCGACGGTTCTTGCCATTGGGCCGGCAATCGGTAGTGGGTCTTGCGGGTTCTCCGAGGGTACAATCGGGACGCGGCCGGCGGTTGTTCTAAAGCCCACGACGTTGCAGAAACTGGCGGGATTTCGTAAGGACCCGCCAAAATCACTGCCGTCACAGAGCGGTACCAATCTGGCGGCGAGGGCTGCCGCTGCGCCGCCGGAGCTGCCGCCGGCGGTTTTAGATCGGTCATAGGGGTTTCTCGTGACGCCAAAAAGTTCATTAAAGGTTTGTGAGCCAGCACCCCATTCCGGCGTATTGGTCTTGCCGAGCGTGATGGCCCCCGCCGCCTTCATTCTCGCGACAATCTCGGCATCCTGTGTTGGGACGAAGTCCGCGAAGAGTTTGGAGCCGAAGGTGGTGCGAATACCTTGGGTTAAGGTGAGATCTTTGTGAGCAACCGGCACACCGGCGAGCGGGCCGACGGGTTCGCCCCGTTGGATAGCAGAATCGATCAGTCGCGCTTGTGCCAGCGCCAGTTCCGGTACCAAGGTGATGATGGCGTTGACGTAAGGGTTAATGGCGTCAATCCGATCCAAGTGCGCCTGAACGACTTCAGTCGCCGAAATGGCTTTGGTTCGAACCGCATCTCGGATTTCGATCGCGGACCAGGACCACAGTGCTTGATGATTCATCTTGGGTCCTCGTTGACGGTTCGTTAGTATAGTGGGCCAGCCTTATTAGCACCTAGGCTGACTGGATTGTAACTGAGTGCAACGCAGCAATGAAAACGGGTCACGAATGAAAGGAAGATTAAAATGGCTGGACCATTAACTGGGGTAACCGTCGTTGATTTATCAGCGGTTGTCTCTGGCCCTCTCACCGGTGCCGTGCTGGCAGATCTTGGCGCGGACGTGATCAAGGTGGAGAAGTTGGAAGGGGATATTCAACGTAATGTTGGGAGTCGTCGAAATGGGTTTTCTGGCTCGTTTCATGTGCTGAATCGAGGCAAGCGCAGCATTGCGCTGGATCTAAAAGATCCAGCGGTTACGCCGGTCTTACACCGTTTGATTGCCCAAGCGGATGTGCTTATTCAAAACTTCCGACCTGGGGTCGTTCAGCGCTTGGGCCTTGGCTTTGAGGCGATGCAGCGATTAAACCCAAAGCTAATTTACCTCTCTATCAGTGGCTTTGGCCCAGACGGTCCGGAGGCTGGTAAACGTGCCTATGACCCGATCATCCAGGCCTATTCTGCCATGGCCTCAGTTCAAGGACTCAAACGAGGCGAAGGTCCAGAGCAAGTGAACCAACTCATCATGGACAAGCTTACGGCGCACACCGGTGCTCAGGCAATTGCTGCGGCGTTGTACGCCCGTGAGCGAACCGGCGCGGGCGAGCATATTGAGCTTTCGATGTTGGATACGGCGGTTTCGTTCATGTGGCCCGATGCTGGGGCAGATGTCATTTTACAAGGCGACGACATTGAGCATCGCCCGCCGATTGCGGCTGCGGGGCAATTGGTTGAATTGGCGGATGGTTGGGCTTCGTTTATGACCCTTTCTGATGCGGAGTTTGCCGGTTTGTGTCGCGCGCTCCACTTGGATGAATTGCAAGCAGACCCAATGTTCCAAACCTTGATGAGTCGACAACGCAATCGTGAGGCGTATATCGAGCGCCTATCAACCGCGTTGTTAAAGAGCAAAACGATGACCGTTAAAGCGTTTCTTGCCAGGCTTGATGCCGAACAAGTACCGGCTGCGAGTGTCAAGTTATTAGACGATTTACACAATGATCCGCAACTGATCGCAAACAATCTGTTTCGAGAACGGGATCATCCCGTTGCCGGCAAGTTGAGAGAGACTCGGCCCGCGGCGAGGTTTCTGAACGCAACGCTGACGCCAGCGCGGTATGCCCCCAGCATTGGCGAGCATACCGACATCATTCTCAAAGAGCTGGGGTTACTCGGTGCCCTCGGCGAGATGTCCAAGCCGATAGCGGACAAAAAAATCTGATTCGGGTACTCAGTAGGCCGCGCTAGAAAATAATGGCAAGAAACGACGCGCTTAACAGGGTGACTTGGATTAAAGGGCGGCTTAGCAGCGATCGCCGCCGGACTGCTTTACAGGGCGTTGACCAAGGCTTGAGTGTATTGCTCTGTGGTGGCCTTGCCGCCCAAGTCGGACGTTTTGTGCTCGCCTCGAGTCAGCGTCTTTGCAATGGCGCCGCGCAATTGATTCGCGGCATCGTTCAGCCTTAAATGATCCAGCATCATTGCCGCGGCAAGTAACAAGGCGGTTGGATTGGCGATGCCTCTGCCTGCAATATCCGGTGCGCTGCCATGAACCGCTTCGAAGATCGCATGTTGATGGCCTAAATTGGCGCCGGGCGCTAGACCCAGACCGCCGATGAGGCCGGCACACAGATCTGAAAGAATATCGCCAAACAGATTGGTGGTGACAATTACATCAAAACGCTCAGGATTCATAACCAGTTGCATGGCGCAGTTGTCGACAATCATCTCTTCAAATTCGATATCCGGATAAGCCTCTGAAATTTGTCTTCCAGTGGTTAAAAACAATCCGGAAGTGGATTTCATAATATTGGCTTTGTGAACGAGGGTGACTTTCTTACGAGAGAGTTTCCGTGCGGTTTCAAAGGCATGGCGAATAATATTGGTCGAGCCCACTTTGGTGATGATGCTTTTTAGTTCGGCCCTTTCGCCATCCTCTGAAATGCTATGACCTTGACCTGAATACAGACCCTCCAAGTTTTCACGAATGACGATGAGGTCAAGATTTTCGTATCGCGCCTTGGTTCCCGGCAGCGATAGAATCGGTCTAACATTGGCATAGAGCTCAAAGTGTTGTCGCAAAGAAACATTGACTGAGCTAAACCCCCTGCCAATTGGCGTTGTGATTGGGCCTTTGAGGGTCGCATCCGCGTCGGTGATTCGAGCGAGGGTTTCTGGTGGGATCAAATCAAGACCCTCAGCGAGCGCGGCGCCGCCAGCCAATGCCTCGTTTATCTGGATCGGCACGTCCAGTGCGGTGAGTAAGGTTTTGGCGGACGCCATGATTTCTGGGCCGATGCCATCCCCAGGCAAGATCAAAACCGTCTTCATGTGCCTTCCTTACCTTGATTGGCGGCGGAGTCTAGCGCCAGTCGGAACTCGGATCAAGTTAGCCTTTTTTGAGCAAAGATCTGTCCTGTTGTGAATAGATTAGCCGGCCCGTTTTGACCCAATTTCGTTTGATCAGGGGCGGGTTAGAGACAACAAATAGATCACCGTTGCCGCCAACTAGGGTTGATGGGACCCCCGCGGTTTTTGCAATCCTTGCATTTTCGGTGAGGTGTTGAGGTTCCCCATGAACGGGGATGGCCAGGCTGGGTTGCGTCAAACGATATAGCGCCGCGAGTTCTGCCTGATTCGGATGGCCGGATGCGTGCAGGTTCAGATCATCCTGGGTCTCGGCCGACAGGACCAAGGCGCCTAGAGCTTGAAAGCCTTTAACCAGCGCGGCAACCTGCGCCTCGTTACCCGGGATGGTTTTAGCGCTTAGGATCACCAAATCTTCGCTGTTTAAGGCAAGGTCCGGATGTTGATCTCTAGCCAGTCGCCAAAGCGCTGAACCGCGCTCGCCTTGACTGCCGGTGGCGATCAGTAGGGCGTTTTCTCCCGGCAGATAGCCTAAGTGCGATAGTGGTAGCTCAGGAAAGTCGGTTTTGAGATAGCCCACGCTTTTGGCAATGCCCGACATTTTAAGGAGCGAACGTCCAGCCAGGGCGAGATGTCGATCGGTGGCGACGCAGGCTTGCCCGATGGATTGCAGTCGCGCGATATTGCTGGCAAAGCAACCGATAATGACCCGGCCCTTTGCTTTGGCAATTGCGGTTTTGAGGCCCTTACGAATCGATTGCTCTGATTTAGAGTGACCCGTTTTGAGCGCATTGGTGGAATCCACAATGAGGGCGCTGATTGGGGGGAGGTTGCTGGCCCGAAAGTGGTTCGAGTCAAAGCCTGGTCCGACGACCGGGGCCGGGTCGATTTTCCAGTCAGCGGTGTGCAGGATGTTGCCGGCCTTGGTTTCAATGAGTAGGGCATGAGTTTCTGGCGTTGAATGGGTGATCTGCAGCCAGGTCACTTTAAAGGGGCCAATTTGGCGGCTGCTGTGACTTTCAACGATCCGAATTTCTGGGGCGAGTGCTTCACCTTGAAACTTTTGTCGAATCACCCCTGCGGTAAATGGCGTTGTATAGATCGGCTTAGGAAATCTTTTGAATAAGTGTGGTAGGGCGCCAACGTGATCTTCGTGGGCATGGGTTGCGATGATGCCCGCAAGGTTGCTGAGCGCGTCTATGGCCCCGTCAGGGTCGGGCATTTCGATCTGATTGTCGCCGTTAACCTGGCGCTCAAACGTAATACCGCAGTCAACCATGAGCCAACAATCATCGTGGCCGAAGAGGTTCAGGTTCATGCCAATTTCACCGGAGCCGCCAAGGGGCAGAAACCACAACTCCTGGTCAGAGGGCTGGCGAAATTTCATGATGATTTTTGACAAAGCGGGCAGGTGTAGAGCCGGCGTGAACCCATGGCTGAGCGTTGGATCAGTTGCCCGCATTGATAACAGGGCAAGCCGGCCCGATCAAAGACCCAAAACCGTGAGTGCTCGAAGTCAGCGCCAGCCTGTTGAAGCGCTTGGGCGCGCTGATAATCAAGGGTGAGGCCGCCAGTGCGGTAGCTTTGTTGACTTATTTCAAGGGTTTTCCGGGCCAGTCGAGTGAGCGCCTGCAGGCTAAGCTGGTTGGGTTTACGGTGCCCATCTACCCCTGCGCAGAACAGGATCTCACTGCGCAAATAGTTGCCGATGCCCGCTAGAAAATGTTGGTCCAGATAGAGTTTGCCAAGCGTTTGGTTCTGAAACCGAATCGACCCCAGACGCGCAAGGATTGTTTCAACCGTGAGGTTGGGGTCGAGGATGTCGGGTCCGAGGCGTTTGAGGAAGCTGTGGTGCACCAGATCCCGGGTCCGCCAGAGACTGATATCGGTTGCGCTATACAGCCGAATGCAGGTTTTTGCATGACCCAGTTCGAGTCTCAGTCGCCGGCCTGGCAATAGCGGGTCCTGAATGCGGGCGACCTGCCAAAGTCCATACAACTGGTTGTGCGAATACAGGGTCCAGTCGTTGTCAAAATCGGTGAGCAGGGCCTTGCCGTGGGTCCGAAAGGCGGTGATGCGCTGCCCGCGCAGGCGCGGACCAAAAGGCCTCAGGCGGTGGTAGGGCAGGCGAATGTGATCGATCGACTGCCCTTTGATGGCATCGCTCAGGGCATCTGCTGCACGTCTAATTTCTGGGCCTTCGGGCACAGGCGAACTCCGCTTGATTAAAGGTGTTTACGTCGACGGATGGTTTTCGATTACAAGCCTAGACGGGTTGCTTGGGCCAACAAGGGTGCTGCGAGTTTGATCGAGGCCTGATCGACCATGACGCCATTCACACTAACGGCCCCGATACCTTGGGCTAAAGCGGCTTCATAGGCGGCCAGTTGCGCGCGCGCCTGCGCGACGGCTTCCGGATTGGGGGTAAAGCAAGCTTTGATCGGCTCAATTTGATCAGGATGAATGGCCCATTTACCGGACATGCCAAGGCTCTTGGCCGCGGCGCAATCCGCGAGTAGCCCGGGCGCGTCTTTAAAATTCGCATAAGGCCCATCAATGGGTTCGAGGCGGTGCGCACGAGCGGCCATAATGAGTCGATATCGAGGGTAATGCCAAAGATCGCCCACATACTCACCCTGACCACCGATTTGTAACGTGCCAATTCGCTGGCTCGCGGCGAAATCGCCCATCCCGAAGATTAAGGTTTCGAGTCGATGGCAGGCGGTTGCGATGTCAGCAACATTGAGCATGCCTTGGGCATCTTCAACCAGCGCCTCAAGGCCCGTGATTTGCTCGAGTCCCCGCCGGGCTTCGATTTGAACCAACAACTGATCGACAAAAAGAAGGTCCGAGGCGCGTTGGGTTTTGGGCAGGATCAACGTCTGGGGCCGGGTGCTGGGGCCGCCATCATGATCCATCAGATGAAGAATATCTTGGTAGCAGTGCTGGCTTGACAGCTCGTTAATTCGGACGGAAACCGTGGGCGCGCGCCAAGTCTCCTGTTGGAGTAGCTTCGTAACGAGGCTGCGGGCTTGCGCTTTTTCTGACGGCGCGACAGCATCTTCAAGGTCGATAATGACCACATCGACATCGAGGCGAGTGCTTTTGAGGAGCATTTTTTCATTGCTTCCGGGAACACTGATGTGACAACGGCGGAGTCGTTGGGTCATGGCGGCGCTCAGTAAAAACCAGGGTTTAATATAACCCATTCGGTGCCAGATGATGAGTCTTGGCCGCTGTGATCATTCAATGGGTTGCCTCCTCATTTAAGTGCAGCGGCAGTCATAGTACAATTTCCCGGGTACACATTATGGTAGGACTAGGCATGAGTGAGCGAATTGACGTCGCGGGGTTGAGCGTTGCAAAAGAATTGCATGGATTCGTTGAAAACGAGGTCTTGCCAGGTCTTGCGATTGTGCCGGATGACTTTTGGCGCGGTTTTGCGAGCCTTTTGGCGGCCTTTTCGCCCAGAAATAAAGCTTTGCTCGCCGTCAGAGACGATCTACGAAGGCAGATCGATCAATGACACCAGGATCATGCCGGCCAATCGATTGATGAGGCTCAGTATGAGTCGTTTCTGAAACGTATCGGGTACTTACTGCCCGCCATCGAAGACTTTGAAATCACCACCCAAAATGTCGACCCTGAGATTGCAACCATCGCCGGTCCACAACTTGTCGTTCCGATCATGAATGCGCGCTTTGCCTTGAACGCCGCTAATGCCCGCTGGGGTAGCTTGTTCGATGCGCTTTATGGCACGGATGTAATCGAGGAATCGCCCGGTTATGAAAAAGGCGGCCGCTACAACGAAAAGCGCGGTGAGCGGGTGATTGCCTATGCGTCTCGGGTCTTAGACCAATACGCGCCGCTCGACGGGGCGAGCCACAGCGGTGTAATTGGCTACCGGGTTGATGCCGGGCAGCTTGTTGCGGACTGCGAGGCGGGCGACGTGGTGCCCCTGGCCGAGGCTGCGCAGTTTCGGGGGTTTCAGGGCGAGGCGAGTCAGCCGTCCGCAATCCTTTTGGTAAACCATCATCTGCATCTTGAAATCCAGATTGATCGATCCGACAGCGTCGGCCGCACCCATATGGCCGGTGTAAAAGACGTGTTGGTGGAATCAGCGATTTCAACGATTCAAGATTGCGAAGATTCCGTGGCAGCGGTGGATGCGGCTGACAAAACGTTGGTTTATCAAAACTGGCTGGGTTTGATGCGCGGCGATCTTGAGGAATCCTTTGTGAAAGGCGGTCAGACCCTCACCCGATCCCTGAGCCCTGACCGGGAATATTATGATCCGGAAGGTCTAGCCTTAACGCTGCCTGGCCGCAGTATGCTGCTGATTAGAAACGTCGGTCATTTAATGACAACGGATGCGGTTTTGGATGCTGCGGGCGAGGAGGTGCCAGAAGGCATCCTAGATGGCTATATGACCAGTACGATCGCGCTCTATGATGTGTTGGGCAAGAGTCGCGTTCAAAACAGTCGGTGTGGTTCTGTTTACATCGTCAAACCAAAAATGCATGGGCCGGATGAAGTTCGATTTACGGTAGATTTGTTTGCGGCCATAGAAACGCGCCTGGGGCTACCCCAGAACACCCTAAAAATCGGGATCATGGATGAGGAGCGTCGGACCTCGGTAAACCTAAAAGCGTGCATCTTTGAAGCGAGAGAACGCGTTATTTTTATTAACACGGGGTTTTTAGACCGAACCGGGGATGAAATCCATACCAGTATGGAGGCCGGTCCCGTTGTTCGAAAAACGTTGATGAAACAACAACCATGGATTCTTGCCTACGAAGATTGGAACGTGGATACCGGTTTGGCAGCGGGCTTTTTGGGTCGCGCTCAGATCGGAAAAGGCATGTGGGCCATGCCGGACGAAATGGCGCAAATGATGACCACCAAAATCAGTCATCCTATGGCAGGGGCGAACTGCGCTTGGGTGCCCTCACCAACCGCTGCAACCTTGCACGCGATGCACTACCATTCTGTTAATGTGCCAGGCCGACAGCAGGAACTAACAGGGGCTCGACGGGCCACACTGGCAGACCTCATGACCCTACCCTTGCTACGAGGCGAGAACTTGTCCTCAGATGAGATCAATGAAGAGCTTGAAAATAATGTTCAAGGGATACTCGGTTATGTGGTTCGTTGGATCGATCAAGGTATTGGCTGCTCTAAAGTCCCGGATGTTCATGACGTTGGGCTGATGGAAGATCGTGCAACCTTGAGGATTTCCTCTCAGCACATCGCCAATTGGTTGCGGCATGGGTTATGTAGTCCTGCGCAAGTCACCGCCGTTATGGAAAAAATGGCGACGATCGTCGATGGGCAAAATGCATCGGATCAGGCTTATCGACCCATGGCGCCAAACTTTGCGGCCTCGGTTGCCTTTCAGGCCGCCTCGGATTTGATCTTTAAAGGGGTCGAGCAGCCCAATGGCTATACCGAGCCAGTGCTTCATGCTCGGCGCCGCGAGGCAAAGCGTAAGTACGGTGGCTAAGACTCATTTCGTCAAGCTGCGATGTCCCCTGATACGCCTGGGTTTGTGATCGACCGCAGGCTGCAGTGCACAAAAGCTGCCAGATAATCCTTCGTGAATCGCCCCATGTCGTTCCCGGCAAGTCTTGCCGTGAACGTCAAAAAACCGTCGTTTAGCGTTGGCTCTACTCGCTGCTGAAAAATAAAAGGAAATAAATTCAGGTACTTATAGTAATTAATAGATGTGGCACGGCTTGTGCATTTTGAAAGGTTCGTATTCGCGTTCGTCATGACTGGCGTTAGGCGAAGAAAACCTTTTAAAGGAGCGGTGCAATGAGTCGGCAACGAACGTTATTCACGAAATTCTTGAAATTTTTTCGAAAAGTATGGCTACCCCTATTGGCCATGAGTTTGAGCGCGAGCGTATTTGCGAATCGTTCGATACTTGATACGCAGATGAGATCCGACGCGGTTTCCGTGCTGGGTCTAAACGCAAAGGCTATGCCGAAGCGGCAGGACAATACCGGCGCGCCGAGTCCAAGCGCGCACAGCGAAGCGGATGAGGCCAGCAAGACGGCCTCTGATCGGCCGGCGCAGATCGATCCGTTTAAGGGCACGCACAATGCACCTAAAACGATGAGCCGATATCTTTGGGATGGTGCGAGGACGCCTGAAACCGAATTAACCCGTTACCTATGGGACGGCGCAAAGACGCCTGAAACCGAATTAACCCGTTACCTATGGGACGGCGCAAAGACGCCTGAAACTGAATTGACCCGTTACCTATGGGACGGCGCAAAGACGCCTGAAACCGAATTGACCCGTTACCTATGGGACGGCGCAAAGACGCCTGAAGCTGAATTGTCACGCGACCTTTGGGATGGTGCAAAAACGCCTAAAATGGAATTGTCCCGCTACCTATGGGACGGTGCAAAGGCGCCCGAAACCGAATTGTCACGCGACCTATGGGACGGTGCAAAAACACCTAAAATGGAATTGTCGCGTTACCTTTGGGAGGGCGAAAAAGGAACGGCCCTGAAGCTTGCGCGCGACCCGGGCGACGATGCTGCCCCGATCTTAGGGCGCGGCAGTGCCCTTGAGGGGCAATTTGAGCAAAGTCTTGCGCGCTTTCTATGGCGCGAATTTGAGACTTCCCCACAAGAAACAGAATCGGCGGAAACCTATCTCCTCGAGCTTTTGGGACAGGATAATCCGTCGTTCCTGCTCCACCCAAGGCTCCAGGTCGCAAGCTATGATGCGATGCCAGTCCCGTTAAATCAAAATCAGACCATTGCGTTAACAGGGCTGAATTATTCAGCCAAGAGTGCAGCAACCCTTGAGATTGATGGGCAGATCGTTCGCTGGTCGTTGGTCAATCAAGGCCTTAAATCGTTGCAATTTTCAACGTTAGAATTAGGTGTGCCGGAAGGTGCAGACCTTGTGAGTGTGGCAATCAAACAAGCCGGGCGCGCGCCGGTTGAGGTTGCAGGCGATGGCGCGAGTTTTAGTCTGGAAGGTGCATTAGCCCCAGGCAACTCGGCAACGGTCGAGGTTGAGTTCGCGCACGCCGCGAGTGGAGATGAAAGTCAGTATGCCTTCAATCTCGGATTTAAAAATGGTCAAACAATTCAGTTCTTATCCCGGCGCAATTTACCCATACAGGGTGAGCAACGAGATTCTTTTTTCCCGACCTTGGTCCGTGCGGATGAATTGCACCGAGCGGGTTTGACGGGTCGAGGCGTTGGGGTTGCCGTGATTGATACCGGTGCCTGGGCGCATCCTGCGCTGGCACTCGATACCCAAGGTCAATCCAGAGTCTTGTCATTTTTTGATGCCATCAATAACGAAGAACGATCCGTGATGGTTGACGAAAACGGTCATGGCTCTCATATCACCAGTGTGCTGGCCTCCTCAGAGGCAACCTATGATCGTTCCGGCAGTCGAACGGGTAGCTTCCATGGTATTGCACCGGACGTGGACCTGGTGGTGGTTAAAGCCTTTAACGATGAGAGTAAAAGTACCTACCTGGATGTCGTCAGTGCGATCGCCTACGTGGTCAAGAATCGCGCCCGGTTTAATATCAAGGTTTTGACGCTGGCTTTTCAAGGGGATGCGGTCTCTCATTACTGGCAGGACCCCATTAATCAAGCCGTTATGGCGGCTTGGGATGCGGGCATTACCGTTGTTGTTTCAGCAGGTAATTCGGGCCCTGACGCGATGACGATCGGCGCGCCTGGCAACGTGCCCTACGTGATTACCGTTGGTGCCGTGACGGATCACTACACGATTGATGATCCAAGCGATGATTACGTGGCAACCTTTTCGTCCGTTGGCCCGACGCTCGAGGGCTTTGCAAAGCCCGAAATCACGGCGCCAGGCGGACATATGATGGGTTTGATTCCCGAGGCGTCAACCGTCACGTTTGAACACCCAGAGTTTCATG
>Ga0115001_10003760_pt1 | contig 11249 bp, 10 predicted proteins | sample ArcticOcean_MG_C_12_FD_89869 | JGI IMG/M metagenome (GOLD analysis project Ga0115001, IMG submission 89869) | Marine microbial communities from western Arctic Ocean - ArcticOcean_MG_CB8_130 | ecosystem: Environmental > Aquatic > Marine > Oceanic | place: Arctic Ocean: Canada Basin | collected... | reverse complement strand
TGTAGAAATATTGGATAAAATAGAAGATTTAGAAATAGATACTAGTTTATTAGATAAACAAGAACCTATGCAAGAACCTATGCAAGAACCTATGCAAGAACCTACTACAAGTTTATTAGGAAAACCGGAGTAATAAATGTCACGATATAATGCAACATCAATAGATTTTGGAGAAGAACTTCAAAAAGATTTAATACAGAGAAAACAAAAAGAATCTAAAGACCAAGAAAAATTTGCAAAGAAATTAGCCGGTGTTAATTTTGTAGTTAAAGGAGCAAGTGAGCTTTTAAACAGCAGAACAGCAGCTTTTAATAGTTCATTGTTAGATGAAAAAACTTATTTAGAAACTCAGAAAAAAAGAGCAACGGCTTTAATAAAAATTAAAACAGAAAACGAAGCTGCCAACATTGATGATAAAACCTATATAGATAATATATTAACAACTAAATATCAAGATTTTGTTGAAGGTAATGTAGAAGGTATTATGATACAAAAAGAAATAAACGGTGTAATGAAAGATATGCCTGCTTATGATGTCTCTAAAGCATCTTTAAGAAATATGACAAATTTTAAAATAGGTAAAAAAACTTATACTGATTATAAAGAGTTATTAGACGAAACTGTAACTTCTTATAGAAATTCAATTCAACAAGCTAAAGATGTTCCTACAGGTGCAGACGCTGTGCAAACTTACTTAGATAAATATTCAGAAAGTGAAATGCCGACTAACCTAATAGATGCTGTAAGTCGCCCTGTTAAAAGATTCTTAAAAGGAGAAAACAGAGAAACCTTAGAAGATAAAATAAAAAGAAGTAAAGAAACTACTTTAAGTAGTCCTATATTTGAACAGTTTACATCTTTCGGTGCATCTATAAGAGCTTATGATGCTGCTTTTCCAGAGTTTAGTGAAGACATGCTTGAACAAATAAAAGAAAATTTTACAGTTGATTCAAACGGTAAAATTACAAGTAGTAAATATAAGAAAACTGTATCTGACATAAAACTTGAAACTAAAATTGTAGAAAGCACATCAGATAGCGGTGAGGATAATACTAGAACAGTTACTAAATCAGCTCAACCTGTAACAGAAATTATATACACAGACGGTAGTAGTGAAATTATTGTTGACAAAGACGCACAAACCTCAATTACATCCGGTAAACAATTATTAGTAGTTTTAGATGGTCCTTTGAAAAAAACTTTAGATGATACTTTAACTGCATTTGGAATAGATGAGTGGAACAAATATCAACAAAATAATTTAGAAGAGTCTGCTAATAATCCTATGGTAGCTTATAATAATTTTATAATTTCAGGACAAGACCCTAGTAATATTAACCCTAACAAATATTTAAAAGGAGATTTTGATTTAAATGAAGTATTAGTAAGTTTTTCAAGTGCCGCATCTAAAGATTTAATTAATGTTGTAAAAACACCTACTCAAGAGAAGGGTGAATCTGATGATGAATATGCCTTAAGAGTAGAAGCTGCTAGTAAAAAAAATCAAGAATTAGTTTTACAGATGTATGAAGATATTATAAATCCTGCACAGGAATTAACTAGAATTCTTGGGATAGAGTCAAGACAAAAATAAATATGGATTTTTTTAATAGAGAAGAAGAAAAAGAAGAAGACAAAAATAATGAAACTATTCTTAATAGGTTTCAAGCTTATGTTGATAATAAAATAACAACTAATCCTTTAGGATTTTTGTACAAATCTTTAGACTCTTTAAATGCAGACATAGATAACAATACTCGTAAGACTATTGAAAAATCTAGAGCAGGTAGAACAGCTATCAAAGCTGCTGAAGTTTTAGAATCTACTCAAAGAACAGTAGCAGGAGCAGCTTCTGACATAGGAAGAGAAAGCCTAGAACTTATTAATGCAGTTGCTGATAAAACTAATATATATGAATTAGATGAAGAAGTTTTAGATACACAAGAAAAATTCATTGCTGATATGATGGGTTCTATAGTAGGTGATGAAAGTGTATACATGAAAAAAAGAGGAAACAAATATGTAGCATCTATTAAAGAACCTGACTATAAAGGAGGAGAAATTATAAGAGATATTTCTGCCGTTGTAGGAGGAATATATTTAGGAGGCAAAGGAGTAAATACAGTAGTAGATAAAGGTTTAAAAACTAAAAATGGTGTAGCAATAAAAGAAGCTTTAAAAAATATAAAAGGACTAAGAGGTACTGTTATAGAAAAATCTCTTAAAGGTTCTAAAACTCTTACTAAAATAACAGCAGGAGAACAAATATCTATAAATGCTTATGAACACAGGTTAAGTAATCTTATAGGAGAGTTTGTAGCTGATGATAATGAAACTTTAAATACTGTTCTTGAATTTCTAGAAGCTGATGATAACAAAACAGAATTAGAAAACAGAGTAGGAGTAGCTTTAGAAGGAATGGCTTTACTTGCTACTTTACCTGTTGCTGTACTAGGCGGTAAAGGGATAGCAAACACTCTTAAAAATAAAGAAACTATTATAAAATCTTTAAAAGAAATGAAAGTATCTGCAGAAAAAGGTTCTTTAGATATGCAAGGTGTTAAAGATATTATTAAAAAAGCTTCTGAAAATACAAGAGAAAATGCACCTGCTTTAAAAGGACCCAAAGACGAAGACGTTTCTAAACTCTGGCAATATTCTAGTAGTAAAGTAAAAAGAAGCATTAGTAAATTAGGTTTAAAAAGTATTGGTTTTGGTGCTCAAGAATTTTTTAAAAGTAGAGGGTACATGACCCCGAAAGTTTTTGGTATTTTTAACAGGAATGAAGCTGCTAAGAATGCATGGGCTGATGCTACAGAAAATTTAGCAGCTAGATTAGATTATAAAATAAGTAGTGTTATTACAAAAACTGGAAAGTATAAAGACAAGGATGCTTTAGAAGCAAAAATAAATACAGCTTTAAAAAATAAAGATTTAGTTGATGATTGGGAAGCTTATAGAGTTCAACAAAATACTGTAGGAAAACAAAAGATTTATGCAGGAATGGACAGTAAAAGATGGTTAAAGGAGTTTGAAAGAGATTCTTTTAAAGGAATACCCCCTACTATACTAGATGAAATTGTAGAAGTAAGAAAACTAGTAGATGATTTTAGTGAATTATTTTTACAAATGCCTAACAAAGTAATTTCAAAAGATTTAAAAGAAACTATATTAGAGAACACAGGAGAGTGGTTACATACTAGTTATGAAATATTTGAAAACTCTGTAATAGCTAATAGAAAATTTAAAAATTTTAAAAAATTTAGAAATGCTTTTACTAAAGGTATGGAAAATAAAGAAACTCAAAAAACTTTCTTTGAAGAATTAAGACACAATCCTGAATACTTAGTGTTTAAAAATGCAGTGTCTAATATATCTGATATTTTAAAAGACCAAACAAAATTTAAAGATTTTGATGAAGCAAATTTATTAGATGAAGCTATGCAAGTAACTCAAGATATATTAGCAAGAGCTTCTGACGATGTATCTACAGATTATTTTGCCCGTATGGATAATTTTTATGGAAGCTCTAGAAATATATTTAAAAGAAAAGGAGATTTAGATGAACCTATAAGAGACTTATTAGGAGAAATAAAAAGCCCGTCTGCAAATATTTTAAAAAGTGTAACGCAAGTTAGTTCTTTTATAGAAGATTATAGATTTAGCGTAGAAGCTTATGACATGTTAAAAGGTAGAGTAACTAGAAAAATGCCTGATTTAACAGCTAGAGGAGAGCCTGCTTATAGTCAATCGTATGGAAAAAGAGTTGTAAGAACTACAGAAGAAGGGCTTAGTACTTTAGCAACACAAGGACGTAGAGTTAAAGGACATATATTTAATAAGTCTTTCACAGATACTCAAACAGGTATTATTTATGGTTCTCAATTAAAAGGAAAACAATACGGTGCTTTAGATGGTAAATTTATGACTGAAGAAATGGCTGCTATGTTTGGTCAAAGAGCTGGATTACTAGGTAAGTTAGACCAGACATATTGGTATAAGAATTTCTTAGCTGCTAAAGGGTACGGACAGGCTTCTAAAACTGTTTTTAACCACATAACTCATTTAAGAAATACTATTGGTGGTGCTTTTTTTACTTTAGCAAACGGCAACAATCCTTTTGCTGGGTCTAGTAAAGAAGGTATGCAAGCTATTTATCAAAGAAGATTTAAAGAAGTTGGTAAAAAAGAATCTTTAGCATACTACAATAGACTAGTTGCTTTAGATTTAGTTAATACAGGAGCTAGGTACGGAGACATACAAGCATTATTAAAAGAAAGTGCTGATTCAGGCTTAGGTAAATTTTTAAGTAGCACAACAAATAAATTAGGAAATCCGGGTAAAAAGTTAAATAAATTTGGTAAAAGAATACAAGATGCTTATATAGCAGAGGATGATTTATTTAAAATAATTAACTTTGAAGCTGAGTTAGATTCTTTAATTAAACAAGCTAAGTCTACGTCTAACTTTAGAGGAACTAAAATATCTAAAGTAGGCAGTGAGTATCAAGGTAAAATAACTTACGATGAATTTATAAAACAAAATCCTAAGTACCTTCAAGATTTAGAAGTAGAGGCTGCAAGAATTGTAAGAAACACAATACCTACTTATTCTTTAGTTCCCACAGCAATAAAACAATTAAGAAAACTTCCGTTTGGTAATTATTTTTCTTTTCCTGCAGAGATGACAAGAACAAGTTATAACATTGTTGAACAAGGTTTACGAGAAATGATTTTTAGTGGTGGAGGAATTTTTGCTCCTGTAAGATTAAGAGGAGCACGTAGATTAGGAGGATTTTTTGGTGTAGGCATGTTTGGTTCTGAAGGACTAAGTAATGTTTCTAAAGTATGGGCAGGAGTATCTGATGAAGAAGAACAATACCTTAGAGATTTAAACCCTTACGATTATTCTAAAAATTCTAAATTTGTATTTTATAGAGATAAAGAGGGTAAACTTTTTAAAAATGATTTTAGTTTTATAGACCCTTATGATGTTATAAAAAGACCACTACAAACAGCTATTATTAATTTTACACACGGGGAAAGAACAGAAGAAAATTTTAATAAAGTAATGGCACAGTCTGTTCAAGAAGGACTTACTGAATATTTTAAACCTTTTTATAGTGAAGCTATGTTTACAAAAGCTATAGGAGATATTATGAGAGGAGAAACTGTAGAAGGTTATCCTATAAAAGGTTGGGATGAAGGTACATGGGGAGACAAAGCTTCTTTAGCATTATACGAATTATATAGACCTTTTGTTCCCGGAGCTGCTCAACAAATTCCTAAATTAGTAAAAGGATTTATGGGAGAAGAAGAATACAATTCAAAATGGGAAGGTGATTTTTCTCAACTGTTAGAAAATGTTACAGCAGGACCCACAGGTAACAAAGCTTATTCAAAAAAAACGCAAGTACTTGCTAATTTAACCGGTCTTAGATTTGAGAAAGTTAATATACAAAAAGATTTACAAAGAAAAGCAAAAATTTATTTAAGAGAATTTGATGATGCTCGAACAAGTTTTAGTACTAAAGCATTTGGTAAAAATAAAAATGGTAAAAATTTTTTAAAGGGTGTTTCTTCTGCGAATGTAATCCATTATCCTGCTTTTAAAGATTTAAAATTAGCTGTAGACGCTGCTTCTTTTATGGGTGCAAATGGAATAGATATAAAAAATATTTTATTAGAAGCACGTATACCTAGACAAACTATTGGTAATTTAAACAGAAATAAATACATGGCGTGGAAACCTTCTAAAGAAAACTATAAAAAATTTAAAGACACAAATTTACAAGAACCTATGGGGTTATGGGATTTACAAGTTAATGTAGGAAATTATTTAAAAATAGCTAACAATCTTCCTATGTTAGATATTAACTTTTCAGGAGAAACTGATGCTCCTATTTCAGATACTACTGTTCCTAGAAAACAAATTGAGTTAGTAAGAAAACCACCAAAAAGAGAAGAAAAATTATTAGAAGAGTTGTTAAGACAGTCTTATGTGCAAGGAGGGTTAGTAGTAGGTACCGAAGAAGTTCCTTATACTAAAGAAAACCCAGCGGATAGAGTAGACCCATTTACAGGGTTGCCTTATTCAGAACAAATAACAAAACTAGGATAGAAGATGAATATAGAATTATGCAAACAACAGGTTAAGAGACACGAAGGAGAAGTGTTAAAAATTTATGAAGATAGTTTAGGCTATAAAACATTAGGGATAGGACACTTGTGTCAACCTAATGACCCTGAATACGATTGGAAAATAGGTACGGAAGTTAGTCAAGAAGTTGTTGATATGTACTATGAAGATGATTTTAATAAACATTACATAGAGGCTATACATGTATACGGAAGTGAAGAAGGTTTTTATAACCTACCTGAAAATATACAACATGTTTTAGTTAATATGTGTTTCAATTTAGGAGGTAACAGATTATCCAATTTTAGAAATATGCTAAAAGCTTGTAGGCAACATAACTGGAAAGAAATGTCAAAGCAAATGGAAGACAGTCGCTGGTATCGTCAAGTAGGTAGACGTAGCGTAGAGTTACAGGATATGGTTTTAGGAGTAAGATAGTGGGCTTTCCGTTTGAAATAATAACCATGTTAGCCTCTACTGTGTTAGGAGGAGTTATGAGTGTATGGGCTGAAAGTCGTAAGGCTAAAGCAGATACTCAAAAACTTTTAATAACTCGTGGTGAATTTAATTTAAAGTCAGCTAAACAAGCTAGAGACCACGGACTAAAAGATAAAGGTTTTGCTTGGACAAGAAGAATTATAGCACTAACATCTGTGTTTGCTATTGTTCTTTTACCTAAACTTGTAGCTGTCTACTACCCTGAAGTATCTGTTACTGTAGGCTATACTAATTGGAATCCCGGATTTTTGTTCTTCAGAGAAGGCAGAGAAGTTTTTGAATGGATAACCTTTCAAGGTTTAGTAATTACACAGTTAGATACTAATTTAGTATCAGCTATTATAGGCATGTACTTCGGGGGAAGTCTAGCCAAAGGAAAATAAAATGAACATGAATAATCAAATGGGTGGCTTCAGTGGAGACATGGATAGAAATGAAGTTGAGATAGACCTTAATAAATTCATGGCTTTACTCCAAGAAAAGTCAGCTTTAAAAGATAGAATACGTGAGCTTGAAGATACAAAAAACGACAACCCATATCAGAAATGGATATTTGTAGCACAAGCAATAGATAGTTGGAGACTTATACCAAGAGCTTTCCTTAGTGTTTATATGTATCTTCTTTACTATGTAGTCTTTTGGTACATGGACTTAGCAGTTCCAACTATGGAACAATCAGGTTTAATATCTGTTGTTGTAGGTGCTGGAGCAGCGTGGTTTGGTCTATATACATCTAGCAGTTCAAAGTCTGATAAAGCCGGTTAATTAAATGAACCCTAATCAGTTCATGGAAATGCTAGAAACTGTAGGTATTCCTGCAGCTTTTGCAATAGGAGCTGGTTGGATGGTTTGGAAATTGTTTCAACATTTAATAGCAGACGTACATAAAAAATTAGATGTGCAACACGGAATGATAGTTGCATTGATAGATAGAATAAGACAGATGGATAATGACATGATAAGAATAGACTCTATGTGTAGAACAGCAATGGGCATACAGGTAGATGTAGATAGAATAGCAAGAGCAGACGGAAAAAAAGACCAGAGAAAAGATTAATATGAAAGTAGTACCTACATTTAAAAGCGAAAAAACAATACGTAATTGTAATTGGTGCATAGCTTTTTGGTGTGTGCTTGTTATGTGTTTTTCTTTAGGTAGCTTGTCGGATGAAGTAGTCTTTAAATTTAAAAGCCCTAGTTTTAGTGGTATAAATACTAGCTCACATTATCTTACAATAGAAAATCAAGAACACTCTAGAAAATTAACATTGGAAGCAGAGCTACAAGCACTTAGAGACGAGATAGAACGAGACAAAGAGAACACAACTCTTGCACGTTTTATTCGTAACCTAGAATCCAGAATTTATGCACAGCTTTCTAGACAGCTAGTAGAAAATTTATTTGGAGACATACCCTCTGATAGTGGAATCATAGAACTAGAAGGCAATACTATTGAGTATAGTGTTGTCGATGGAATAATAACTTTAATTATAACGGACAGTGATGGGAATTCTACAACAATTTCTTTGCCTATCGGTACTTTTACTTTCTAGTTGTGCAGTTATATGGGAAAATGACGACTTAGTATTAACTAAAAAAATACAGTCTACTTCTACTTTAGAACTACAATCAGAAGAATTAAAAAATTTACCACCTGCTAAAGACAAACCTACAATAGCTATCTATCCTAATAGTTTTAGAGACTTAACAGGACAGCGTAGAAGTAACAGCACCTTTGCTTTGTTTAGCACAGCAGTTACTCAAGCACCAGAAGCTTTTTTAATTAGAGCTTTTAAACATACAGCTAACGGTGAGTTCTTTAGAGTTGTTGAAAGGGTTGGATTAGAAGACCTTGTAAAAGAACGCCAACTTATTAGAAGCACTCGTAAAGAGTTTGAAGAAGAAAACAAAATGAAACCCCTGTTATTTGCAGGGATTCTAGTTCAAGGTGGAGTTGTTAGCTATGAGGCTAACTTAAAATCTGGAGGTATAGGTGCTCGTTATCTTGGAATTGGAAATTCAAAATCTTATAGAGAAGATACAGTAACTATATCATTAAGGTTAGTATCAGTATCAACAGGAGAAGTGTTGACAGAAACATTAGTTTCTAAAAGCATTATATCCACAAGTATTTCGCAGGATATATTTCGTTTTATTGAAGAAGCTACGGAGCTAGTAGAGATAGAGGGTGGTGTAGCTGAGAATGAGAGTGTGTCTATAGCTTTGCAAAAAGCAATAGAGACAGGGGTTTTAAACATAATACATACAGGAATAGAGAGGGGCTATTGGGAATATGAATAATAAAATAATACTAACTGCATTAGTAATAATGTCTACAATGACATATGCAGCAGACAATGAGATATACGTACAGCAGAGTGGAGCTACTGCTAATTTAGATTTGGAGCAATTAGGTTCGGCTAACTTGATAGGCGGATTAAGCTCTGTAGCAGGGACAATGACTCCCCTAGATTTAGACGGCAGTACAATGACGCTTGATATAAACCAAATTGGGGGAAGCAATTCCTTTCTAGGGGACATATGGGCAGATACGTTTACGGGTTACTTTAATTTTGATGGAAGCTCAAATGCTTTTACAATACAAGTAGACCCTAACAATACGTATGGGGCAGATGGTTCAGATGTTAATGTAAATGCTACAGGTAGTAGTAATACTTTTACACTTGATTTGGCTACAAGTTCTATGGCTAGTAATACAGACTTAGACTGGATTATTAACGGAGATGGTAACGTAATCAACGCTGATATAGACTACGATGGTGGTACAAACTACATGGACGTAGACGGAGATTCTAATACTGTAAACTTTGATGGACAAGGGTACGCCGGCGGGTACTTTTATCTTGACCAAACAGGTAACAGCAGAACTTTTAATATAAACCAAATGAGTACACTTGATAATGACTGGCTTAAAATACTTTCTACTGGGTCTAATGGTACTATCTGTGTCATCCAAAATGATGGGGGAACAGCAGTCGGTTGCTAATATTGGCAACATAACTGAACTGAACGGAGCTGGTCAAGTTGTAAGAGACAAGACCTATAAAGCTTCTTTAGACCTAGACATAAACAGCTACGATAATGTCCAAACTTCTAACGGAAGAATGGGCATTACTTTTTTAGATGACAGTCAAGTTAGATTGACAGAGCATTCTAAATTAATCATAGACGAATTTATATATGACCCTGACCCATCTAAATCTAAGATGGTACTACAATTTGCTAGTGGAACTGCAAGGTTTATTACTGGTAAATTAGCTACGATAGATAAAGAGAACATACTAATAACCACTCCGAGTGCTACTGTCGGAATTCGTGGTACAGATTTTACAATTACAGTAGACGAACTGGGAAGAAGTTTAATTATTTTATTACCAGATGATGATGGTCTTCCTAGTGGAGAGATTCTTGTTAGCACAGCTATGGGGCAAGTAGTTCTTAACAAACCATATCAGGCTACTACAGTTTCAGTATATGAAGCTGCCCCCAGTAAACCCGTTATCCTTGACTTAACACTTGAGTTTATTGATAACATGTTAATCATTAACCCACCAAAGGAAAGTTTAAGTGTTGAAGGAGAAAGTAGAGACAGTAGTTCTGGTAACATTTTGGATGTTGACTTTCTGGAGTTCGATGATTTAGAAGTAGATTACTTAGCAGGTGATGACCTTGCTTATACAGAGCTAGATATAAATTATCTTGATGTTAATTTTCTTGAAGACTTACTAGATATAATAACAGACGTAAACGAGCTAGACCAAACAGACACTCTTTTAAATACTAGATTAGATTTAAAAGGTACTAAAGTAGGATACGATTCTACTACCCAAGTAAATACTTTTCTTACAGATAATCTTATAACTTTTTATAAAGCTTTAGAAGATACGATAAGATTAGATTTAGATAAATCAAATGCTTACACTGTCATTATGATACAGAATGGTAAGAGCACACAAATTATAGTTAATGGTGGAGGAGACTCTACTATTAAAATTACACAAGGAGACTAGTATGAAGTGGGCAATTACCTTATTAAGTATACTCACCCTGCCTCTTCTTTTTAACCTTGTGCCATTAGAAGTAATGAGACTCAAGACTTTTGATGCTCTTGTTACAACACCTAGTCCAACCGGACACTTTACAATCCTCAATATAGACGAACAATTCCTAGATGAACAGGGTGGATATCCCCTACCCAGAGATACACTTGCAAAAATTCACAAAGATATCATGGATGCTGGTGCTCTTGGTGTTGGGTGGGTAATGTTATTTCCACACCCTGATAGATTGGGAGGAGACGATGCGTTTGCTTTAGAGCTTTCAAAGTCTCCCAGTGTTATAGCTATGCCGGAAATACCTAACGGTTTGTATCCTCCTACAGTAGGTACAGTAATTAAAGGACCAATAGTTTCGTTACCTAAAGCACAAGGGTTTTTAGAAAACATAGATGTATTAAAACAATCAGCAGGACAGGGTGCTATATCTGTACCGGTAGATGTAGATAATTTAGTAAGACGTATACCCTTACTACAACAAACAGATAGTGGTTGGGTGGCTTCGTTTGGAACAGAAGTTTTAAAAATACTAGGAGG
>Ga0115001_10003756_pt1 | contig 11261 bp, 8 predicted proteins | sample ArcticOcean_MG_C_12_FD_89869 | JGI IMG/M metagenome (GOLD analysis project Ga0115001, IMG submission 89869) | Marine microbial communities from western Arctic Ocean - ArcticOcean_MG_CB8_130 | ecosystem: Environmental > Aquatic > Marine > Oceanic | place: Arctic Ocean: Canada Basin | collected... | reverse complement strand
GCACTGGTAACACCATCTAAATATCCAATTTCTGTAGCTGTAACATCAGATATTCCTATTTTACCATTAGCAAGAGATACTACAGCACGAGACGCTGTTAGATCTAAATTACTAATAGTGGATACAGCACCTGCAAGATTAGATATTCTTCTATTTTCTACAAACTCAACGTTAGCTGAAATAATGTTAGTATTATTAGTAGTAGCGTTTATAGCACTAAGTAAACTAGTATATGTTAAAAAATCGTTAGCCGCAGCATTTGCAGCCATAGCAGTATTAGCAGATATTATATTAGCCTGAGCAGCTACTACATTGGCGTGAACAACATTAAGATTTGTCTGTAATAAATTTATATTAGCGTCTAGACGAGTTTCCGCCGATGCAGTATTAGCTTCATCAGATAGAGCAGATAAAGGTATAGACTTTATACCATAAAGTCTAGTAGTTAACGAACCATTAGCCATTTTTTCTGCATTAACTGCATTCGCTTCTAAAACTGTAGATGTAATACGCGTAAGCGCCATATTCGCTCCTTAACTACTCATCATCTAATTGCTCAAAGAACTCTGATAAAAAGTCTTTCTGCTTTAAAGTAGTATTATCAAATTTATTTTTTATTTGTGATGATATAGTATTAGTATCTTTAACATCTTGTTTATCATCAGAAAGTTCTTCAAAAAATTCCGCTAAAAAGTCTTTTTGCTCTAAAGGTTCTGAATCACCCTCTTCAAAAAATTCTTTTATAAAATCCTCAACCTGTTCATCAATAGTAGGTGGTTTTAGTATTTCGTCATAAACCATATTAACACATACTCTTTTAGCTAGACTTACAATATAGTCGATTGTATCTTGATCTAGCGGTTCTGATTTATCAATCCATTGACGTTCTGTAGTAATATTAGAACCACGTTGCTCATAATAGATACCAATTATAGTACCTTTAACTAATTCTTCTATGTGCGGCTCTTTTTCTACTAGCTTAGCAAAAGGAAAAGCTCTGTTTACCATATCATTACTTTTGTCTTCTTCTATGAGTCTATACTCAAAAAATATCATTTTTTGAAACATTTCATCTATATGAATTTTTATATATTCCATTATTTCCCTCTTATGTTTTAACCATATATCTTGCAACAGCATGTGGAACCACAGCTGTATGTGTGTGGCCACCCACACTAGCGGCATTTAAGACAGTCACACTACCGGCATCTTTACCACCAGTAGATGCTGTAGTAGTACCTGTAGTTAAACTAGCAGATCCCGAAGCAGTAGTAATAGTACCTCCACTAACAAACGTTGCTGCCCCTGGACCCATAGCAAAGTCAGAGGATTCACCTATTAAAACTTTACTTCCAAAGTTTGGTACAAGAAAAGTACTCGATCCATCACCTGCTCCATATGCAGTACCTATAGCAGCAAATAAAGCTGCATAAGTAGTTCTGCTTATAGTTTGTCCATCGCACTCTAACCAACCTGCAGGAACAGCCCCTCCAGTAACAACAATACTACCTGCAGGTAGTAACGGTACAGGTACTGTACCAGAACCTTGGATTGCAGAAGATAGTACTATATTTGCAGCCATAGCGGTATAAGTACCGTCTTGTTTTATAACTGCTAAACCCGTTCTAGCTACAGCGGTTTGTCCGGGCTCATGAGCTAAAGATACGTTAGAAGCGCTACTACTATAATTAAAAAGTATAGCACTATTAGCAGTGGAACTAACTCCTGATATTTGTAATTGAGCATTACCTACTGCACCAGCTTCAGGATACCATGTCTTACCTCCGCCAGTAGCAAGATCATTAACTCTAAGACCTGCTGTTGTAACCTTGCCTCCTGTTAAATTAACACGATCTGTCGTAATACCGTTAATAGCAATCATAGTATTAACAATAGAACCATTTGTAGGAGGTATACCTACATCAATAAAATCAGCTGCGGTTCTGTTATTAGCAGTGACAAGATATAATCTAGCATTACCTGCAAGTGCTCCAGAACTAACAGTAGTAGCCAGTTCTCCTATTTCGTAATTATCAGCATTAGCCATCATAGCGACAATGCCATTTTCATTACGATGGCCTATACCATTCCTAGTAAAATTACCACCAACAGGAGAAGATTTTTTACTGATAGAGTCTGATATATATAAAGCATTAGTTTCAGTACTTGCAAAAAGTGTACCGTCAGGTACGTCAATAGGAGATCCTGATGCAACTATATTTACTGTATCTGGGGGACTAGAGCTTCTAAAATTAGTAAGTAAAGAACGCATAGAATTATTATACTGAGTACGTGAAGCATTCAACGAAGTACCCGCAGTTGGTTCAGTATAGGTATTTGAATCTGTTAATGCCATTTAAACTCCTGTTGCCGTCATCATCACAGATAAGGAACCATCTGTTAGACCAGCTGTTCCATCTCTTTTTAATACTTTATATGTTATAGCCGTAGCACTAGCAGCAGTAGTTACCACCGTATGGGGGGCATCTGAAGTAGTATCTCCTAGTAATGCATAACTTATAACAGGTCTGGTTAAGAAACCAGCACTACTGGTATTAATAGTTTTAGTAGTAGCATCATAAACAGTAGTATCAGTAAAAGTGACTGTATCCTTCTCTATAGTATACCTAAATTTGTCAATTGTAAAGTCAAATTCTTCGGGTTGATCATTTTTTAGTATAAATTTTAATTGAAACTGTCTAAAGGTTCTACTACCCGCTTGATAAGTTTGAAAGCCCTGATTAACTGCTCCACCAACAAATTCATTTATATTCACATTACCATTAGCAAAATATAAATCTGCATCAGCTACTGTAGTAGTTCTAATTTGTGTTTGTGATGATATAGCCCCTAAAGTTCCCGCAAAAGTATCTCCAGATCCTGTATCATTATACTGTTTAAGATTTACTAATTTATAGTTAGAAGCTACACCTGTTATATTAGCAAAAGCATTTCCCCCAGTAGCGTCTCCATTTGCAAAATAAGAAGCTCCTAGTCTAATTTCATCAGCATCTATGAACCCAGCTATTAAAGCATAGGAATTAGAGTTTGCATAATCTCCTTGATCTAAAATACCAGAAGACGTATACACACCAAAACCACTTGAGTCAAGAGCAGAGGTTCTGCCAGCATCTGTATATAATTGAACACTAGTAGCACCTACTCTATTAACATATAGTTCTCTATCATTTATTTGAGTCATACCATTTACATCATGAATAATAATCCTATTACCATTTACTAATCCATGCTCAGCACCCTCTGTAGTTACAACTGCAGGACTAGCTTTAGTAATTCCTGTGATAGTTATTACATTGCCAGTATATTGTCCATCATTCCATATAGCAAATACATTACCGTCAACACCCCCAGTCATCCAAGTTTTGTTATTAGAGTCATATCTAGGACTTACTACAGCAGTATTACTAAATCCCAGTACATGACCAAGTCCGCCAAATTGAACTTCTTTTAAAACACCACTAGTACCTGATACCTCTGTTACACCAGATAGATAAGTTATCTTACCGTCATTCCAAGCTAGTTCTACAGCTTGTGTAGCTTCAATATCCACAAATACAGCGCCAGTAACTACAGATCCAAAATCTCTAATCTGTGTTACATATTCTCCAGATCCTGCAGCTAATAAATCAGTAAGAGAACCAGTAGCTGACCAACCACTAGAAGTACCATTAGCATTATCTACTGCACTAGATTCTACCTCGCCAGGAGGTTTATCAAAAACTAAACCTCCTGTAACAGAAGAAGTAAAAGAGGGAAAATTGGGTTCTCCAGCATTTGTATTTGTGATGATAGTGAAATTAGTACCAGGATCATCCTCATTATAAGCAGCTACAACAGTGCTACGTACAGGACGAGAAGTTTGTAATGTAATAATTCTAACATCATCACTAAAATTACCACTAGTATCTCTGGTTCTAGCTAGATAAGTAAACTCTCCGAAAGTATCAATAGGAATTGATTTTCTAGCAGTACCAGCAGATACAGTAACTAGATCATCTGCTAAAACAAAATTATCTAAGTTCTGTGCATCACTACCTGCAGCAATAGTACCAGGAAGTCTTCTTATAACTACTTCTTTTAAGTCAATGTCTGCAAGTTCTCCATCTACAGTACGTGCGTAAGACCAGAGTAGTGTAATTTGATCAGTTTGTTGTCCCCCAGTAAAATTAAATATATTTGCAGGTTTAGCAGTTTTACCTATAATACTTTTACTTATAGTAGCTGTTATACCTCTTATATCTTTATTTAAAGGAATAACTCTAAATACTATATTTTTAGCACCACTAGTTGGGCCCCTATTAACACCGTTTACTGTAAATCTAATCTTACCGTCTTCATCTACACCAGTAGCAGGTACTTTTACTGTATTAAATGATGTTAGATCAGTACCTCCATCATCAGCACCTACATTATCTACAGCATCTAGTTTATAAGATATTTCATAGTCTGTTACTTCTTGTTGAAGTATATGACTAAATTCTATAGTAACACGTACAGAGACACCACCCGTTTGTTCACGATATAAAGACTCTACAGCATTAAGATTTTCTACTTTTTGTATAGGTATATCTTGTATATTCAAAGATTTAGTATTATAGGGACTTAGTCTTCCTCCTCTACTTCTATTTCTTGCTCTTACTGTAGTGACACCTAAACCTAAATCTTTTATAATTTGATCTTCAGTTAAGAATACAGTTTCAAACTCAGTACCTGTCTCCAGATGGTATACTCTATTATTAGCTAAATGGAATTTGCCAGGAAACTCACTAGTATCATAGTCAAAGGTACCTGTCCCGCCATTTACGTTACCTATAGATCCTAAAGGATTAGGGGAAATATTAGTAAATTGTAACCCTCCTAAATTAGCTTTAGGAGTTGTAGCAGTATGTACTCTGTATATATAATTAGCAGTTAAGGCTACATTATATTTAGGAGAAACTGGGTCATAACTAGTAGTAGCTATACTAAATACATTAGAATGAGAAGATTGAACATTATCACCTATTTCAAATACAGGTACATTATAATAATCTACTTCTGCTCTAAAAGCAGAATCTGTAGCTGAACTTGTATACGCTATAGTAGCATTTACAGTAGGATCTGTATGATTAACACTATATTGTCCACTAGATTTTTCTAATCCATCTACAAATAATCTAACAAATTTAGGATCTCTAGGTCTTAGAGGTAGTTCAATAGTAGTAGGAGTACTAGCTGTTAATGTACCATCTTTTACATAAGTAGTTTCATAACCGCTTACATAAAAACTATTATTAGAGTAATGTCTAGAATCTAAAAGTTGGTTTAGAGTAACATAAAAAGGAGCGTCAGGAATCTTATTAACTAAAGTTACACCTTCTGTATTTTTATTTGCAATTTTTACTTTATCTGTCGCAAGTGTGTACCCTGTTATAGGTTGGCTAAGTTGTGTGATAGTACCTGCATAACCCACAAAATTTAATAAACCCTGAGTAGCTTCTTTTTCGTTAATAGGTATAGTAATATGATCACTACCTTTTAAAGCTCCAAAAACAGCTGTATCATTAGAATCTAGTATATCAGTAACAAAATTTTCATCAAATATTTGACCAAACCCTTGTAAAGTAAATTCTATATTACCGTCTTCAGTACCACTAACAGTATCTACTACATTAACAGCAGTGCATAGTACTTTTATTGTACCTATATCACTAGAAAAACCATTTTTACCGGTTATACTTGCTGGATTTATCTCTCCTATAAGAGCAGCAGCATTATCTATAGTTATACTTTCACTACTAGATCCAGATAATTGAGCGTTAGATACTAAGGTACCTTGAAAGGGTTTAGATACTTCATAATCTGTAGAATAAGTTATACCAAAACCGTCAATTTCTGTTGCAGTTCTTAATAACCCGTCAATGACTACAGAACCGTCTAAACGTCTTCTAGCACTTTTAATAAATTTAAAACTAGGAACAGGAGGAACACTTAAGCCAGATTGAATATCTGTATAGGCAGTAGGTTTATAATCAATAAACTTATCAGAATCTACATATACGTTGGAAATATATTCTACAGTTGCTACTTTAACTTCATTAGTATCTGTTTGCCTATCTATTTGAGTTACTTTAAATAGTTTATCACTTTTAGCTCTATATATATCACCCTCAGATTCTATTTCTCCAAAAGTCCATAAGTCTCCTTTAGAAGGAGCAGTATCAGCAGTAAAAGCAAGATAATTATCCCAAACTCTAGTAAGTGGGTTATATCTTTTAAGAGGGTTTAATATACCTTCATCAACACCGCTAGTTACTGCATCAGTAGTAGATAATGTAAAAATAGTACTAGATATTATATAAGTATCTATTCTATCATTTTTTAACTTTATGACTCTAAGAACTAAAGGACCAGTATTAGCAGTAAAATTAGTAGAAGATAAGGAAGGTACTGTATAGTGTTCTATAAATACATTACTATTAGTACCTATAGGAGAATCTGCTCTGATCTTACCGCCATAGCCATAAGCTACACCAGTTGCTTGTTGAGAGACTGCAATAACATCCCCAGGTACTAATTGTAATGCATCAGTACTTGTAGTAAAATTAGCTGTTCTTTTTAAGTACCTTGAAGAAGCTATTTGATATTGTGCATATCTAAGAGCTTGACTACGCCTAGTAACTCCTGGAACATCTAAAGACTCTATATTCTCTATTTCAGTTTTTGAAATACCGTCATTACTACCTAGTTGGTCTATCCGTATTGTTTCTCTTTTATAGTGATTACTAGGATCAACATAACTTACATCAACACCTGTTAAAACTTCACTTTCTTTATTGCCTCCTATTATAAAAGAACCTTCTTTCATATTAGTTTCATTAAAAACCATAACAGGTGTTTCATCAGGAAGATCACAGGCTAGAGTTATTTTACCATGAGCATATATTATAGCTCCTCTAAAACTAGCAGCTAACGCGTTAAGGGTGTCAAATGATTGTTTTTGATCAGCAATTATAGTATCTAAAGTAAATCTTCGTTCTCGTATTTTTGTGCCTTGTCTAATACCTAATTGATTTTCTCTACTAGCAGTAAAAGTATTTCTAGGTTTACTCCTAAAAGTACCATCAGCAATACCATCTACTCCTACAAAGTTACCTGTTGTAACATCACAGGCATCACAGTATTGAGCTATCTGATAAAATCTATATTTATCAATATTACCTTCTGGCATACCTAATCCATAGGTTTTATTAGTAAGTAGATCATAAATTATCCATACAGGATTTTGAGACCAAGAATATACAAAACTACCATCCCATGTTCCCTTGTATATATTAATATTAGCATTTGTTTGTACAACAGTTCCTGATTGTTGTAAAAAATAACCAGCAGTTGCAGGACTCTCATCACCACTTGCAGGACACTCTAGCATTCTCCAATCTATTTCACCGGTTGATAGTGTAGGCTGATTGTAATTAGAAGGAACTTTATGTACTAATCCTTTTACCAAACTAGTAAAACTAGGAATACCATTATGCTCATCAGTAGCTTTTAATGCAAAACCTACATGAGCAGTTCTAGGGTATGCTTGTGGAGAGTTTTCAATCTCATTCCAGGAAATTAATCTAATATCATCAGTAGTACCTGAACTAGAAGAGTCACCAGATGTTTTTCTTACTGAAAATCTATAGCCGTTAATACTTTTATGTTCTTCAGGTATTTGTATCTTTATCATAAATTTAAAAGCAACAGTAGTTTTACCCGAAACACCTCTTGATCCAGAAGCAATTTTAGTTGTTCCGGTACTGTCAAAAACGTCAATAGCTACAGATAAACTATGATTTAATACATCACCTTTATCAGTAATTCTTTGTAAAGATCCAATAGTAAATGTAAATTCTAAAGCATCCCAGTCTTTAGAAGAAGTTTCTTGTAAGGTGACTCCCGAAGCGGGTATACCACTGCTACCACTTTTAAGACTAACAGGAGATGCAAAGTTTTGAGGAGTAGTTACGGTCTCGCCAAATACATCTAATCTACCTTGTGTTGTAGTTCCTGTAGTAGATAAAGTTTTAAATTTTTTGGTATTTTCACCACCATTACCATCTAAGTTAACTAAATCATCAATAGAGTTATCTGCAAGTTCTATATCCTGTGGACCATTAGGATTAATTCTATATACTGGACCCTCACCTAACCCAACAACTACAAAAAGAATATCTGTAGAAAATAAACTTTGAGGATTTTCTATAGGAGTATAAGGTTCTGCGCCGCCACCTTTGCCGCCTTTTGCTCCTCGTATTTGGGGAACAAGAGTATTATCATAGTTTGTAAAATTTCTATACGCCATCAAATTGTCCTCCTACACTAATTGGATCACCACTACCATGACTAATAGAACTTATATAACCACTTAAAAATTGACCACCTACTCTGTGTTGTCCGTATATTAAAGCTATAGGAGTACCACTTTCAGAACTATTAGTAAGACTACCAAACATTCCATTATCTCTTACACTAGATTCAGTTGTTTTTTGTTGTTGTCTAGCTGCAGGAGATTTAGTAAACATTGCACCTAATATAGACATACCAATATTTAAACCCATAGTTTGCATGAAGCTTAAACCTCCAGCACCTGCAGTACCTAATCCTGCAATAGCTGTTTTAGCACTTAATAATAAGGCTTGTCCACCAGGAGTCATAGCAAGAGCTACAAGAGCAAATATCATAAACATTTTTTTACCAGAGCCGCCCCCACCACCACAAATATTAGGAACTATATGTATAGTTTCTCCTTCTTTAAGATGCCTAATTTCTAGCATATCTTCAGTAATCTCTTTTAAGTTATCATCTACTAAAGAAAATGACTCATCAGACTCTCCTGAACCAATTTGTATTATATATTTAGAAAATTTAGGATGTACTCCTTTAAGATAATAAATAATATCCATAGCAATATAAGCATCAAAAGAATATATTTTTTCTTCAAAGAATTTATTATATGCTGAATGTATTTTAAGATTAATTAACAAGATGTTCTTCCTTAAACTCATCAAAAATGAGTGCGTCTACGTTATGGTCTAGCCAATATATAAAAAATTTATTATTAAAACCTACTAAAAATCTATACTCTTGAAAAGCTGCGCTTACTTTATCTTCTCTACTAGGTATAGGATTTTCATCTCCCGGATGTGAGTGAAAAATACCCCATATATTACCGTCATGTTGTACTAAAGCAGCAGGATCTAATATAAAAGTATCCTTTGGGTATGGGGATGTATTTATGCAAGGTATATAAACAAAATCATTAGTTACAATTCCTACACATTCTCTAGGATAGTCTCTTAAAGCATGAGCGTTCATATCTTCAGTTAATTTTATAAATCTTTCCATCTGTATATCCCTGTTGTATATTGCTTATAATAGTTTCCATAGGGAGCAACCCAGCTTGTATGTTTAATCATAGTTTGTAGCATTTTATTTCTATCAACATATAAAGCACAATGATTAGTTACATTTGTAGCACCTAAACTCATAGTTATAATATCATAAAGCTTAGGTTCTTTAACCTTCCTCCAACCATAAGTATCGGTATCAGCACCTCCTACTTCAAAATAGCGTTCATGTGTCTTACTATACCAATCTTCGTCTACTATCTTACAAAAGTGATCGCTAGTGTAAGGAATATCTATACCTAATTCATTTAAATACACTAATTTACAGAGATTAAAACAATCAATCCCTGTTTCTGCGTTATTACCTAAATGTAAGTATGGAAAATCTTTATATTTATTATACCAAGCTGTCATGTCTATAAATCGAATGTATATTCTCTACCCAATAGTCTGATAGAGTCTCCACACGCGAAATTCCCCCTTCTTCGATGTGTAACATTTTAGATGGCATTAAGTACATTCCAAAATGTATTATTAAATTTGTTTTTTCTGACTTAAATGCTATTACATCATAATCTTTAGCGTTTGTCAAACTTACTTTTTTAGCACATTGAGCTGCCCAATTATCTATACTAGTTGTTGTAAATTCTTTAATCCATAGCTTAGAATGGGGGTATTCTGGCAAAGAAAATTCTAAATTTAATTTCATATAATAAAAGTTTTTAATTAAGGTAATACAATTTATTGTATCATAGGAATGAGATAATCCTATAAAGTCTCGTACCATGAAGCAAACTCCGGAAAAGTATTTATAAAAGATTCTTTACGTAATACATCTAATCTTTCAGTTTCTTTTTTAAATATAGGCAGTAAATAAGAATCATCAGTACTAACCATAAAAGATAGCCAACTTTAAATTTGTTCTAGATCATGCCTAGTTAGTAATTTTTTATAATCATACGTAAATTTTTTATATAATTTTATTATATCTTGTTTTGCTTGTTTAGGCAAGCAAGTAACTTTTTGATCAGATGGCTCAATTAATGTTGTACCATAAAAATCAAAATTATTACGTTTACACCAAAGTATAAGATCTGGCATAGATGTTATACTGTATATGCTTATAACAGCACTTATAGTAGTTATATTGTTCTTAAACATAATAGCATGTTTTTCGAATTTAGACCAGGATAATCCCTTTCTAGAATACTCTACGCGACTTCCATATCCGTCTACACTAGGCCATAAAGATACTTTTTTAAAGTGAGCCCATAGCTCAAGTAAGTTATATTTTTTAAATTTAGAATAACTTAAATTAGTATTATAACTTATATGTATATTCTTAGCATAACCAGATTCTATAAGTAATGTAAGCATTTTATAGTGACCTTCCTGTATAAAAGGCTCACCTCCTGCAAAATATACTTCTTCTAGGTTAGGAATAAATTGAGGAACGTCTGTCCAGAAATTTTCATTATCTGTGTAATGATCTGTAGTTTTAGCCCATCCTGTTTCTAATGTATCTTTATACCAACTAGTAGAAGCATCTGGACCACACATTCTACATTTAAAATTACATAAATTACCAAATCTAATATCCAAATATGTAGGTTTATTATCTAAACTTCCGTCTATATTAGTTTGTGCCTGTAGGTATGCATCTTTTATAAATCTATTATTTACTTGTAATCTATTACTACCACTACCTTGTTTTTCTTTAGCATAACACGCTTTTATGCATTCTGTTGGTATCTTATTTTCTAAAAAATCTAAACGTGTTTTTTTATATTGATCACTATTCCATATGTCACCTAAGGATTGATCATAGGTTCCTACTATAGTAGTATTTGTTTGAAATTCTGCATG
>Ga0115001_10003755_pt1 | contig 11264 bp, 7 predicted proteins | sample ArcticOcean_MG_C_12_FD_89869 | JGI IMG/M metagenome (GOLD analysis project Ga0115001, IMG submission 89869) | Marine microbial communities from western Arctic Ocean - ArcticOcean_MG_CB8_130 | ecosystem: Environmental > Aquatic > Marine > Oceanic | place: Arctic Ocean: Canada Basin | collected... | reverse complement strand
CTGATTTTAAAAAAGTCGTTCTCCAGCCCAAGGCGGTGATAGTCGGCTTAGCGATGCAGTTAGTAGTAGTCCCGATGATTGCCCTCGGGTTTATTATGCTTACCACATTGCCCCCAGGCGTGGTGATTGGTATCGCCATTATCGCTGCGATACCAGGCGGCACAGTGTCTAATATATTTACATTTATGGCCCGTGGTAATGTGCCTCTGTCGATCACCATTACTGCACTGACTTCCGTGGCCTGTCATGTCACCACTCCAATGATTTTAGACTTCTTAATCTCAGACTATATGAGCGATAAATTTACCATGCCTGCGATGAAAGTCGCTATTGAAATAGGCCTGTACCTACTGTTACCACTAGCCTTGGGTATGGGGTGTTTGCAGCGTTTTCCTGACTACGCTGTAAGATTTTCGAATTTCTGTGTCAAAGGCTCTTTGCTGGGTATTGCTGTAATAGCCCTCGGCTCTTTAGGCGCGGGCAGACTGGATATAACCCAAGCCGAAGTCGATGATCTCGCTGTTTTAGTTGGCTTCATTTGCAGTCTTACCCTCGCGGGGGTGTGGATGACAAAAGTCTTTGGGCTCAAGCAAGAAGATAATACTGCCTTAGAGATGGAAGTTGTTGTAAGGAATATCAATTTGGGCCTGCTGCTTAAAGTGGCGCTCTTCCCCGTGGCTGCAGGAGAAACAAACCCTATGGCTGATATGGTGCTATTGACGATCTTTCTATATGGCGCATGGCAAATGGCTACCGGCATCTTTTTTGTTGTATGGCGGCGAAGGTGACCAAATGTGGTACTAGGTTAAATTAGGCAGCGGCAGTCTAGACTCCTAACACTGTGAGATGGACTATGCTTGTCACTGGAATACGACACCTGATTTTTGAGCTATCGAACAATCTCTTCTGTCAGCAACTCGCGGGCATCGCCAAGCCCCCCTGCGTTAATGACTTGGGTGTATCCGAGACCTTCCATTATTATCTTAGCCTGTCCAGATCGATTGCCGCTTTGGCAGTAGAGGTATACCGGCTGATCTTTGTCGGCAACCAGATTGTCAATATTCGATGCCACTAGCTCTAGTTGCAGATGATGTGCCGATGATAGGTGACCAGCATTCCATTCCTCTATCGTTCTAACGTCAATAATCATGCTCTTTGCTCCATGGGTACAGGCCACTACTATTAACAGTATGGTCGCTAGCGTCATTCTGTTTAGTGAGTTATTCATCAATTTGCGCAATACACCCTTTAGGCTCGCCCGTGCCCATCTTAACACTCTCGAGATTCGAATGCTGTTAAGCGGGTTCCTTAAACCGAGAATCCTTACGTCCCATTTTGTAAAAAATTACTGCTAGTGTCGTCGGCGCAATAAATATACAGTTAAGTGTCATGATACTAGTAATGTGTTCGCGCAACGTCGCCTATGTGGTCAGCCTATGATTTGTTAGTTGGAGTAGTTAATGTCTAGTGATTTGGTTTCCGGTTTTTGTGAGCCGCGATTTCAAAAAGTCAGAGACCTGTTTACACAATCGGTTGAGTCTGGCTATGAAGTCGGCGCAACGCTTGCTGTCGAGTACCGTGGGGAAATGGTTATCAATCTCTGGGGCGGCTATCAGGACGCCGCAAAGACGAGGCTTTGGCAGGAGGATACCTTAGTCAATGTCTTTTCGGTGACCAAGGGTATCGTTGCGACCTGCATTGCCCGTCTTGTCGAGGAGAAGCGTTTAGATATTTACCAACCTGTCTCGAATTATTGGCCTGAGTACGGGTGTAACGGCAAAGAGAACACAACGGTCTATGACCTGCTGTGCCATCGTGCGGCAATGTTTGGCTTTAGAGAGCCGGTGCCTGAAGGTCAGTGGCAGAACTGGCCACTGTTTACGGAGTTGCTGGCCAAACAGGCCCCTTATCGATCGCCAGGAGAATCACAGAGTTACCATGCCTTAACGTTTGGTTGGTTGGCCGGTGAGTTGATCAGGCGAATTGATGGGCGATCGGTGGGCCAGTATTTTAAGGATGAGATAGCCGATCCGTTGGCACTTGATTTTAAGATTGGCTTAGCGCTATCTGATCTTGATCGCTGTGCTGATATGTTGATGATGACTAAAGATAATACCCAGAGCCTGTTTTCAATTCTTACCCATGTGCCCGATATATTGTTACCCAAGGCATTGCGAACCATGAAAGCTGCCTTGGAGGTTGGCGATAACAAAATAGCCTTTGCGAGCGTCCTCGAAGCAGCTGACACTGTTAATTCGCAAGCCTGGCGATTGGCAGAAGTGCCCGCAGCCAATGGTCATGGCACGGCAGCAAGTTTGGCGACGTTTTATGGGATTCTGACTAATGGTGGCGCGCGCGATAATTATCATATATTGAAGCCTGAGACTCTCGCAATGGCGACCCAAATCCACTCCCCTGGCCCAGATGGCTCGCTGTTTGGGTTGCCTTATAAATTTGGTTTAGGCTACATGGTCGATTCACCTATGACTGCGATCTCTCACGCCAAAGGCCGGTTTGGCCACTCGGGTATCGGTGGTGAAATGACCTTTGGTGATAAGCAAAAGGGTCTCGGATTTGCCTTTCTCAATAACCAGCAACACGGCATGACCAATCTTTATAAAACTGCCAATCAACTTTCGTCGGCGCTTTATAAGCTGTTGTAATAACCGCTTGGTAAAAAGCTTTTTTGTGCGGCCCAATGATGTTCTATCCTCAAACAATAATCGGCTGCCGAGGAGTAATCAAGCGTCTCTAAATCACTTCCTCTGCGATCAGGATTTAGTCCATTTCTGCAATGGCTTGGTAGGTCAGATTTCGAAATCTAGATCTGAGCACTTCTGGGCTCCACACAAGCTGTATCATTAATATTGCAATCATCTCATGGGTTGGGTCAACCCAAAATAATGTCCCCGCTAATCCACCCCAGCTGTATGCGCCCACTTCGGTTGCCGAGAGCTTTTGCTCGCCAGTGATTAGGCCAAAGCCCAATCCGAAGCCAATAGCCCCGGTGGCGCTGGCACTATCGCTGTAGCCGTTCGAACTGGTTTCAGTCAGTTGATTGCGCTGCATCAGCGCAACGGTGGTTGGGCTCAGCAGTCGAACGCCATCGAGTTCGCCGCCATTAAGCAGCATCTGGGCGAAGCGTAGGTAATCCATGGTGCTGCTAATCAGGCCGCCACCGCCAGAGAATAGTGACACCGAATGACTAAAGGGGCTTGAGGATGGCCGATCGATAACCATAAGTTTTCCCGTTTTGTCGACGCTATGGTTAGTTCCAAACCGTGAAATTTTCGCTTCAGGTATTTCAAAAAAAGTGTCTCCCATCTGCAGCGGGTCAAAGATCTGCTCTTGCAAAAACTGATCCAGTGACCGTTCCGAGATTACCTCAATCAGACGGCCCAAAATATCTACTGAGAGACTGTATACCCATTGCGATCCGGGCTGATAGCGCAGGGGTATCTTGGCTAGGCTTTGAGACATTCCATTGAGATCTTTGACGTTGGTTTGCGCAGCATCGCCGCTCAATTGAGTGACGTCTACCATGGCAGAATCACCAAATAGGGTCTCTCGATAACGTTGATCTATTTCGGTATTGCTAAAAATCCCGTAACTGAGGCCGGCGGTATGGGTCATCAGCTCACGAATAGTTGGCGCATGATCCACTTCCACAAGACTGTCATTGACTAGCACTTTAACATCCTTAAATTCGGGCAAATACTTAGCAATAGGATCATCCAACTGAAATTTACCCTGCTCAAATAACAGCATAGCAGCGACACTGGTAATCGGTTTTGTCATTGAGTAGATACGAAACAAAGAGTCTTTCTGCATGGCTTGTCCGGTGTCTAAGTCCAATAGACCGGCCGCCTCAAAGTGCACAACCTTACCCTTTCGGGCGACTAGGTTGACGCTACCGGCAATGGTTTGATTGGCTACAGACTCTTGCATAAGTTCTGTAATGCGCTCAAGTCGCTCGGCCGACATGCCGACGTTTCTTGGCGCTGTGGACCTAATATCAGCCCCCTGAGAAAAGGATGAAGTTACCAATAGCAAGATCAGAAATAGCCTTTTAAACGTCATATGTTGGCGCTCATTTTTTTAGTTATCCTATTAGTTGATACGTGGATCTGGTGCCAATGGATGCTGCTTGTCTGGCAATCCTAGATTCTTTTGCCGCAGCATAATCTTTGTCAAGCCTTTTTAGAAATCGACGGCAGCTTAATTCTAAGGGGCAGTTTATCAGTTTGTCGCCAGCTAGACGATCTTGCCCCTAGCCCTGTAACCAGAGGTAGCCTGCTAATAGTGCCGGATGCCTCAGTATTCAGTCATTGTTCTCGTTCACATAACATCGTTGTAAGGGTGCTGCGCTCAGAGTGTTGCTTTCGTCTGATGCTAGGATGGCTGGCCGTCTAGTATTTTAAAGCTCATAGATTAGGTGTCTGCTTTTCACTGGGGATTATTTGGCAGTCATAGTAGAGGGATGAAAATAGGACTCTTTAAAATACCTTTTTGATGAAGGAATAGGTACCCCCCCCCCGTATCTCATTGGTGATCCATAAGGCGCTATAGGAACGTGGGCTACGCGTTACCATTTTTATTGGTATTGTTGCTCAACTTTAGCCTGTTGAGCTATAATTCTATTCCATTAATCAAGCTTAGGTGTCGTCGTCAGGATGATATTTTGATAACTCTGAGAATCTACCCTTATGTCTTCAAAGCCTGCTGTCAGCGGTAAAACGAATCAAAAAAGATCACTCGAAACAAAGAGGCGGATTCTCGATGCAGCGGAACAGCTATTTGCCGAATTTGGATTTTATGGTACCTCGATGCGAGACATTACGCGCTTGTCGGGTTCGCGCATATCACTATGCTACTATCATTTTGGTACCAAATATGAGGTTCTACAGGCAGTAGTAGACCGTCGTGCCGAAGAGCACATGAAGGATATGCTGGTCTCACTTCGTCGCGAGCTAGCATCCTACAATCAAGAGCCGCTGCCACTCAGTGTTTTGATCGAGGCCTACATGCGTCCTTGCCTAGAGCGTCATCTTAACTCTGGCCCTGGCTGGCGAAATTATGTTCGTCTTTTAGCGCACTTGGCCAGCGAGTCAGCGTCAAGTGATTACGCAAAAACATTCTTTAAATATGACTCGGTTAATCACGCTTTCTTTGAAGAGTTTAAACGCAGTGTACCCGGTGTGCCCGAGGCCTCTGTTCATTGGGGTTTTTACTTTTTACAAACAGCCAATATTAATTTGTGCTTGGACACGCAACTGATCGACCACCAGTCAGATGGTCTGTGTAGTTCAACTGATATTGAGCTGATAATAAGTTATGTGAAAAAATTCTTCAGTGCTGGTTTTGAAAAAGCGGTAAGGTAAAAATTCAAGCTATTCCCGACGCTGCGCGCTAACCTAACCAACAATATCCGCCGAGCTAAGACCTACGCTAGATTAGCCGTAGATCCTCAGTCGTCTTCAAGGTAGACACATAACATCCAGTCATGGCATCAGTTACTCTCCTTACGGTGCGGTTTTGGTCTTGCCCTGAATTCGTAGTGACTCGCTACCCACATAGACGCGAATAAGTTCGGCCCCATCTGGTGTGATCGCTTTGGCAAAACTTGGCATGCCACGGTCTTTGTAAGCACCAGAGATCACAATCGCCTGCCAGATTTCTGACTGTGTGACTGCTATGGATCGTTTGAGATCGGGCAGTACACCGCTGGACAGTGTTGCGGCACCATGGCAGGCGGCACAGTTATAGGCGAACAGTGATTTGCCTAGCTTGACCTGTTCCACGTCCCATACTACCTTGGGGCTTTGCAGTGGCATCGGGGTCATATCGTCAACCGGCAATGTCGCGTTGCCATCCAAGGCGAACACCATCAACCGGCCATTGGGATATTTTTTTGGTCCTTGCCAGTTGGGCATGGAAAGAGCAAGCGCGCCACCGTTACCTGCCATAACCGCCACATATTGTCGGCCGTTAATTGCGTAGGTCACCGGTGCAGCCAAGATCGGCAATCCAGTCTCTATCGACCACAACTTTTCTCCGGTATAGGCATCGTAAGCGTTGAAAAATCCCTCTGCGGTACCCTGAAACACCAGTTCTCCAGCGGTTGCCATAGTGCCGCCATTGTAGGATTTGGGGTAGTCGACTTTCCACGCTGGCTTTTGTTTTACTGGGTCCCAGGCTAGTAGGTTTCCGGTCAGAATGGCTTCTACCGACGCAATACCCTCGGGACTTTGGGGCAGTGGCTCATCAAATAGTTCATAGCCAAGATTGAGCTGATTAACGCGGTAGTTAGGGTCCTCGCTAACATAGACAAATGGCAGTTCTTGAATGGGCAAGTAAACCAGTCCTGTGTTTGGGCTGTACGACATGGGGTGCCAGTTGTGAATGCCGGCGCCGCCAGTGACCGCAACAAAGGGGCCCTTTTCATACCTGGCGCCCTCGGTTTCCTGTGGGCGACCCGTCTCTAGGTCAACGTGAGAAGCCCAGTTGACAGGGGCAAACTTTTCGGCGGATAAAGGCTTTCCTGTCGAGCGATCAATGATGTAGAAGAATCCATTTTTTGGGGCATGCATGATCACTTTTTTAACGCTACCCTGAACTTCTAGGTCGACCAGAGTGATCTGTTGGGTAGCGGTGTAGTCCCAAGTTTCTCCGGGTACCTCTTGGTAGTGCCAAATGTAGGCGCCAGTATCGGGGTTTAGGGCGACGATCGATGATATGAAAAGGTTGTCACCTTTACCCTCGGACCTAAAAACATGATTAAGGGGTGAACCGTTACCAACACCAATATAGAGTTGATCAAATTCTTCATCGTAGACAATGGAGTCCCACACGGTGCCACCACCGCCATATTTCAGGTATTCATCACCTGACCAGGTATTGGACGCCAAGCGTTTCATGATGTCGTCTGAGGCGGCGCCGTCGGGACCATTCTTTGGATCGCCAGGCACAGTATAGAAACGCCACACTAGGTCGCCTGATACCGTGTCATAGGCACTGACATAGCCACGAACGCCTAGATCTGCACCGCCATTACCGATATAAACCTTGCCTTTCGCCACGCGTGGAGCACCACTGATAGAGTAGGGCTTAGTCTGGTCAACGGTGACCGTGCTCCACAGTAACACCCCTGTTTTGGCGTCGAGAGCTATCAATCGGCCATCAAACGTACCTACGAATACTCGACCATCGGCATAGGCAGCTCCCCGATTGACAACGTCACAACAACCTTTGGCCGCGGCTTCACCCGGCACTTTGGGGTCATATGACCAGAGTAGCTTCCCAGTAGTACCATCCAGGGCGAAGACTTTACTCCAGGCTGTCGTGGTGTAGATGACGCCGTCGATCGCGAGCGGCGTAGCCTCTTGGCCTCGGTTGGTGTCAAACTCGTAATGCCAGTCTAACGCCAGCTTCGAAACCGAATTCCGGTTAACTTGGGTCAATGGTGAGAATCGCTGTTCTTTTGAGGTAAAGCCATGCGCTGCCCAGTTGTCGTAGGTGTTGCCAGGCGTGGACTCATCCAGTGAAGAGGTTTCTATATTGCAGCCGTTCAAGATAAGGCACAGCAGGGGGATTAGGGTAAAGCGAAGTCGATCGGACATATTTTATTAACCTCTATTGGCATGGCCAAAGATTTAGTTCTAGTCGTCTTAATTATTAGAAATTGGCCTTTATAGTGAGTCTCCTCGGGTAGGCGACTATTTCGTCAACATCACCAAAAGAATTCGGAGCCACTCATGTCACGAATGACCAATGCACCTACTTCCTAATATACGAACTGCAATACTACTGCCAAATAAATCGGATGACCAATATATGTTCCAGAAAAAAACCTCGCTGTGCTTGCTGAAGCCCAGCAGTTGTAAGCCATTGAATGGGGGTGAGCATCCCATGGACGAAATAGATAGTCAGTTGTGGATTTGTAGGGTCATGCTTATTACCATTCGGGAAATGGCCCAATTTGCGATGAAATGAACCTTTACAGTCGGCAGTAGCCAGAATGCCGGGAATCACGAAACGCGGGTGGTTAAATGCCAGCTGGAGTTAGAGTTTTAATGTTAGGAGCGGACCAACTGGCTATTCCTCGTTCGGCCCAGAGCCCAGGGCACAGTTTTTTGTGAGTATGGGCTCTATCTGCGTCATATAACCGTTACTTAAGGCTGATCAAAACATCCTAATGCTATGTTGTCGAGTGCAAATAATGTATTCTTTGAATCATATTCAACTAATATTTAATAGGCGCATTTTAATGTCATATAAAAATGATTTTCTCTCCAAACTCTACCGCGCTATGACAAACAATGTTACTGCCCGCTTAATGGCGCTCATTTTAATCACAGTAGGCGTCATTATTACCGTCGGTGGCGTGCAGTTAATGTTGTTGGGAGGGTCGATCTACTATCTATTAGCAGGCCTAGTTTTTATTGCTAGCGGCCGTTGGGTGTGGCGTGGCGACATTGCTGGGTACTGGCTTTACTGTTTATTCGCTTTACTGACGCTGGTTTGGGCTGTCACTGAAAGCGGGCTTGATCTCTGGGCTCTCTTGCCTCGGGTGGCAGTACCTTTCGGGATATTACTGGGGTTTTTGATCCCTCAGATTAAACAGCACCTGCAGTTAAGTTCACGCGCTTGGCTGGCTACCCCCGTGATTTTTGGTGCCATGGTGCTGACCCTTTTGATAGCGTTAGGGAACGCCCAGTTCGTCCCGTCGACAGCGGCTGATTATGTCCTTGAGGGCGAGGCTGATGACCCGAAATGGACCCATTATGGCGCTTCAGCGGGTGGCGATAGCTACAGTTCAGCTGAGCAAATTAATCGCGATAATGTTGCTGATCTTGAGGTTGCTTGGACATTTCATACAGAGGAGGATGCAGCGACTGCCATGACGTTTCAGTCGACTCCAATCGAGATTGGAGGCGATCTGTTTTTCTGCTCTCCTAGCAATCGTGTGTTCAGCCTCAATGGCGACACCGGTTCACAAAACTGGTTACATGATCCTCAGGTCAATCGGGATAAGGTCCCATTTTTTGTCTGCAGAGGCCTTGCTTACCACCAAACTCTCGAATCAAATGACTTTTGTGCCAGTCGACTATTGATGGGCACTGTTGATGACCGATTGATAGCATTAGATAGCAAAACCGGTGCGCGATGCTCTGACTTTGGGATTAATGGTGAAGTTGATCTATCCGAAGGGCTCGGTGACGTGTTGACCGGGCACCATTTTGTCAGTTCTCCGCCAGCGGTCATTGGTGATATTGCGGTGGTCGGGTCTTTTATAATGGATAACCAGTCTACCAATCAGCCGCCTGGCGTAGTGAGGGCCTATAACGTCCACACAGGTGCTCTGGCATGGGCCTGGGATGTGCTTCAGGATGTTGCCCATGCGCCCTTGAAAGAGGGTGAGGCCTATCCTCCAAATACAGCCAATGTCTGGGGAGTTATGAGCGTCGATGAAGAGCTCGGGCTAGTATACTTACCCACAGGTAATGTGCCTCCGGATTTTTTTGGCGGTCTTAGAACGGAAGAGCAGGACCGGTATCCCAGTTCTGTAGTGGCGCTGGAAGCTGCTACAGGTAATGTCAGTTGGAGTTTTCAAACTGTCCATCATGACATTTGGGATTATGATGCAGGCTCACAGCCGGTATTAGTCGATTTCCCTCTCGATGATGGCAGTACTGCACCCGCTCTGATACTTCCGACTAAGCGGGGCGATATATTTATTCTCGATCGACGTACCGGCGAGCCATTGACCGAAGTGGTAGAAAAACCTGTCCCGCAAAACCCAGTCGAAGGTGAGTGGCTATCTCCGACTCAGCCCTTTTCCGTGGGCTTTCCAAGTTTCGCACCTGAGGATCTCAGTGAGTCCAAGATGTGGGGCAGCACAATGTTTGACCAACTCTGGTGTCGCATTGAATTTAAAAAACGACGTTATGAGGGTCTTTTTACCCCACAGAGTTTGCAGGGTACGATTCAAGATCCGGGTAACTTTGGCGCGGTTGACTGGGGTAGCGCATCGGTCGATCCAGAGCGCCAACTCTTGTTGATTAACAGCACGGGCATGCCCTTTTTACAAATTATGTACAGTCGCGAAGAGATAGACCAAATGGGTGCTCGGCTTTGGGGGACTGAGGCCAAGGATGAAGTGGCTAAGGGTGCGGCCAAAGGAAAAGGCGCTATTTGGCCTCTATTGGGAACTCCTTATGGCATAAGTAGTAACGCATTTTTATCGCCCCTCGGATTTCCCTGTCACCAACCGCCTTGGGGCAGGTTGACCGCGGTCGACCTAAAAACGCGCGCGAAAATCTGGGAGCGGCCACTGGGGACTACTGATGGTCATGCGCCTCTGGGGCTGGCTTTCCCAACGGGGGTGTTCAATATTGGCGGGACCGCAGTAACCCGCGGTGGGCTAACGTTTGTCGCGGGTACCATCGATAACTACCTGCGAGCCTTTAACAGTGAAACTGGTGCGGAACTGTGGCGCGGTGCTTTGCCCGCCGGCGGCCAAGCCGGACCGATGAGCTTTGTGTCGCCTACTACTGGCAGTCAGTACGTAGTAATTCCTGCTGGAGGGCATGTGTCTATGGGCACGGATAAGGGCGATGCTGTCGTCGCTTTTAAGCTGAAAGACAAATAAAGTAATCGAATCGAAAGGTCGGGTGATAAGCATACTTTTATCACTCGACCGCCAAACGCCTAGTGCACCTACACTCGCGAAAACTTATCGGCTTGTGATGGTCATAACAGCGATAGAAGCCCTCAATCTATAAGCACGATTTAGCGTAAGCAGTTATCCGACTATGGAATGTAACGCGCTATGAGCGACACATACAATTGTTATGACAGTTCTCTGGTGGAGATATTATTTCGAAGTTTTAGACACGAATGGTTAGCTAGCGTAATTTAAGCTTGTTCGAGAAGGGGTATTGCAAGTACCTATAAACTGCCGGATTTATTGGGTGACTCTGTCGCGAGTAAAAATAAATCCGGCAGCTAAGCCTATCGTGAAAACCCAGCTTCCAAAAGAAGATAGCTTGGGTTTAAGCCGGCTAAGCCTTCGCGAACGGCGCTGTCTGGATTACCCATAACAATAAAGTTAACAGGTGTCACTGCCGCCATAAAGCGCACCGCAAACCCCCCAAATGACTGCAAATGCACCATGGTCGCCGCCGAGTCTCGGTAGCGTTCGTTTCTTTGGGAGGTACTGTGGTCTTCTATAAAGTCCCATTCATAAATCAACGTGTCAGGCT
>Ga0115001_10003751_pt1 | contig 11273 bp, 8 predicted proteins | sample ArcticOcean_MG_C_12_FD_89869 | JGI IMG/M metagenome (GOLD analysis project Ga0115001, IMG submission 89869) | Marine microbial communities from western Arctic Ocean - ArcticOcean_MG_CB8_130 | ecosystem: Environmental > Aquatic > Marine > Oceanic | place: Arctic Ocean: Canada Basin | collected... | reverse complement strand
TCCATCATGAAGACCTGAAGGTCAGGCCGATCGTCGATCAGCATGACCGTTGCCGCGGGTCTAATGGGAACCTCTTCGGGGACAAAGTCAGTCATTGATAATCTCTAGCTAAAACGACGTAACATACAGGCAGGTTCATAAGCCTGCAAACTGATTGTCGGAAGACTCTCCCCTGGGTTTGTAAGTAGGCGACAATCTCGTCACTAGGGTTTCTTCCGATCAATACGAGTTCGTAGCGATCGTTTGCCGAGTGCAGTCTAATCGCTGTATCAAACAACCAATAGCCGTCCTGCACATAAGGATTAATTGCCGCCGATATTGCGTACTCATCACCGAATCGTGTGTCTGATAAGAGGTACATGCGCCAGTTGTCAGATACGTTCCCGTCGTAAGAAACATCAAAGTTACCAAACAACTCTGCTTTTCGTTCCCTATCTTGACCGTCCATATCTTCGCCGTCTGCATTGATAAATTCGCCGTTGTACTCGGCGTTATTCCATGCTCTGGCAGTTCTAAAGGTCAGTCGTTCGATATCGGTGCACCACAACATGTCGAACTTGGTACCCTCGCTTGTCCGTGAGTCGTAAATAAGGAAGTCACGAAAGTCTGGTTTGGTGCTGGGGCTAAGAGAGGACGTCCACAGGGCACTATTATCGATACCACCGGCTTTGAACCCTTCTTTTTATGAACCAAACACGCGACATCATCAGTAAGGTGTTAGTTCAGGGCGATCTCTGGAGAGGTGTTTGTGTCGTGAAATGTTTAAGAAACAAGCGGAACAAAAAAAGGCGGCCCAAGGCCGCCTTTTTTGCGCTGCGATTAACGCCGGTTATAGTGCAAACTTGTACCGTAGCGTCATGGTTCTTCCAAGTGGCACGGTAGCTGCCTGGTCTAACGTATTGGCTCCCGTGTTGTTGCTTGGAACTCTACCCGGGATCGCGCCTCCACCGGTAATGTAGTACTCGTCGGTGAGGTTCCTAGCAATCAGACTGAACTCGTGTCTACCATCAGCGGAGTAAACATTAATAGCCGCATCTGAAACCCAGAAAGAATCCTGTGTAAACGGGTTCAATGTTGCTGTCCAAGCGTAGTCGTCAGTAAAACGAGCATCAGCAGAAACACTGTAACGCCAATCACCCATCAACTCACTGTCATAAGTAAAGCCAAGATACCCAGTAACGTCTGCACTACCAGCGCCGTCTTCGCCTTTGAGGTTTTCGCCTGTCGCGTTCACGAAATCTTCAGAGTAGGTAGTGTCAGTCCAAGCCCATGCTGACCTGACGGTTAGACCCTCGACGTTAGTATTCCAAAGCAGGTCAAATTCTAGTCCTTGTGTTTCAAGCGCCGAGGCGTTGAAGGTCTGGAATTGAATGGCTGTGGAATCGAACAGCTGAACTTGAAGGTCTGTGTACTCATAGGTAAAGATAGTGGCATTGAGCCTGAGTGAGTCACCTAGAAAGTTTCCTTTCATTCCGACTTCAAAGCCCTCTGCTTCTTCAGATTCGTAGACTAGAAAACTGAAATCACCGTCTGCGGGACTTAACGTAGCGGTTGGTAGCGCGCTATTGTCGATACCGCCGGACTTAAAGCCTTCTTTGTAGGCAGCAAATACACTAATGTCATCGTTCAAGTAGTAATTGATAGCAATTTCTGGCGAGATGTTGTCGTCATCAAATTCTAGTCCGTCTATCACCGGTGGCGCGCTAAAGGTGCCAGCTAGGAAGGCATGAACATAAGGAATTTCGATTCTGCCTTTTTTATCCTCCTCAGTATAACGCGCGCCAAATGTTAGCTCTGTCCTATCATTGATATCCCAATAGACTGCCACAAAAGCTGAGAGTACGTCCGTATCCAGGAAGTGGTGTTTATTGTAGTCGTATCCGTTACCGGTGAATGGGTCAGCCGCCAGGAGCCCAATATTCGCGGCGTACTGATAGGCATCGAACTCTTGCTCAATTTCTTGCCAGAATAAACCGGCCTGAAAATTCACTGGGCCATCGTAGTTGCTGCCGAGACGAAATTCCTGAGAAAGACTTTCATAAAGATTGTTATGCAACCCACCGAAAACGCCAGCGCCGTAGCTATAGTCGTCGAGTTCCCAATGCTCGAGATCTACCCAACCGGTAACAGAGGTAAGGGTATAGTTTTCATTGATGTCCCAAACCATTTGTAAGGAAATGAAATCGGTCTCTTGCTCAAGACCAGGTTGTCCATCGTCATAGCCTTGGGGTAAACCGGCGCGTAGCGCAGGGTTGAGTCCGATCTTCGATGTATTGCCGTTGATTTTGCAGTCATCGACCCCTTGGAACAATTGGCCGACTGCGGCTGTTTTCTGGTGAGCACCTTCTGCGCAAAGTTCTTCGGTGTAGGCGGTTCCTGCACCTGAATTATCAAACTCAGAGTAGTTGTACTTCAATTTTGCTTTGAAGTTGTCGGTAGGTTCCCAGACCACAGTTAGACGCATGTTAGTTGATTCGTCACCGTAGTACTTTTCAGCGCCATTGCCATTAGAGGTGGCTGACGGCGTAAAAGAGGCGTTTGGATCATTATCGAAGGAGTAGTTCTCGAAGAGTTCGTCGTTCTTTGAGCCGCCTATAGCTAAGCGAGCGCCCAGTGTTTCAGTGATTGGGCCAGAGATGACCATTTCATAAAAGGTACCGTCGTATTCTGTTTCAACACCGCCACCCAGCTCGAATTCAAATTCATCACCAGGGTCATTCGTTGTGATTGAAATGACACCAGCCGTCGCGCTCTTACCGAAGTAGAGAGACTGAGGCCCTTTAAGGACTTCGAGTTGGCGCATATCAAGGTACGAGTTGTGGATAAACCGTCCGCGGTTAACAACGACACCGTCTAGGTTAAGGGCAACTGAGTGGTCGAATGCAGCAGAAATAGAACTAGACCCGATACCACGAAGCCGCAGGCTGGAACCATTGCCGGATCCACCTTGTGCAATGACCATGTTTGGTACCATTTTGGCCGCATCAACAAGGCTTGTGATGTTGTAGCGGTCAAGGTCGGCCTCTGTCAGTGCCGCAATTGTTACGGGTACATCCTGAAGTGTTTCTGACTGCTGTCGGGCTGTGACGATAATTTCTTCCAGAACGTCGCTGGACTCGGCATAAACGGAAGCACTCATAATGAGAGCAACCGAAGAACCAAGCAAACGCGTTGTGGCTATCTTAGATAATTTCATTGTTGAATCTGCCTGTTGGTTTTTAATTATATTATGGTCGGCAGGCCAGTTTTTGACCTTCCATGTAACTGTAGTCCAGTACAAATGGTAGGTCAATAAGGTTGGGCATTGTTAGGCGTGTGCGCTACTTTTTAAGCTTATCGCTCTTGGTGGGGTCAGGTCAGCCTGACATGTTTCTTCAGTGGTTTTGAGTCCAGTATCGGCTTCAGGTATTTCCCTGTTTCAGAGTCCGTATTAACCGCGATCTCTTCAGGGGTTCCACTGGCAAGTATTTCCCCACCGGCAGGTCCACCATCGGGGCCCAGATCGATGATCCAGTCGGCGGTCTTTATAACGTCAAGGTTGTGCTCAATAACCGTGACCGTGTTGCCCGCCTCGACCAGTCGGTTCAGTACCTTTAAGAGCTTTTTGACGTCGTCGAAATGTAGTCCTGTCGTTGGTTCATCCAGAATGTAAAAAGTCTTGCCGGTCGCGATCTTTGAAAGTTCCTTGGCAAGTTTAATTCTTTGTGCTTCGCCGCCGGAAAGGGTTGAAGAGGGCTGTCCCATGTGCAGGTAGTCAAGCCCTACATCCACTAGCAGTCGCAGCTTGTTAACGATTCGTGGATGTTCAGAAAAGTGCCCGACAGCTTCAGCCACGGTGAGTTCCAGAATGTCAGCGATTGATTTTCCCTTATATTTTACCTCAAGGGTCGCGTCATTGAATCGCCTCCCGGCACACTCGTCACACTTAACGTAAACGTCAGAGAGGAAGTGCATCTCGATTTTTCGGACACCGTCCCCCTGACAGTCTTCGCATCGGCCGCCTTTAACGTTAAAAGAAAATCTGCCCGGCTTATATCCTCGCATTCGGGATCCAGGCAGCTGGGAGAAAAAGGTGCGAATCTCGTCAAAAACTTTGATGTAGGTGACGGGGTTGCTGCGAGGTGTCCTGCCGATCGGTTTCTGGTCTATCGCAACGACTTTGTCTAGTTGTTCAAGTCCAATAATGCGTAAGTGTTCCCCGACTTTTTGTGTGGATTGATGAAATTGTCTTGCTAGGGCCGGATGCAGGATGTCATTGACAAGGGTTGATTTTCCCGCGCCAGAGACCCCCGTAACCGCTGTCATGACACCTAATGGAAAGTCCACATCGATGCACTTCAGGTTATTCGCAGACGCACCTAGTACAGAAATGTGGCCGATGGGGATTCGTCTTTCATCAGCGATTTCAATCCGACTGCGCTTCGACAGGTAGTTGCCAGTGATCGACTGTTTGTTTTTTTCAAGGCTTTTTGGCGTTCCAGCGTGTACGATTTGACCACCGAGGGCGCCAGCGGCAGGGCCGAAGTCGATAACGAAGTCAGCCGCGCGGATAGTATCTTCGTCGTGTTCGACCACAATAACGGTGTTGCCTATATCCCTCATTCGGCAGAGGGTCGCCAACAATTTTTCATTGTCCCGTTGGTGTAAGCCAATACTGGGCTCGTCCAGTATGTAAATAACGCCACTGAGCTCAGAGCCCACTTGAGAGGCTAGGCGAATACGCTGGGATTCACCGCCACTAAGGGAAGGGCCCAGCCGGTCCAGAGAAAGGTAAGAGAGTCCGACTGAATTCAAGAACCCCAAACGGTTGCAGATCTCTTTTAGCACTTCCGCGGCGATTTCTGCGGCTGCGCCTGGCAGTTTCAGTTGGTGAAAAAAATCGTAAGTTCTGTCTATCGTCCATGAGGAAACCTCCACGATGGTTGCGTCGCCGACACGAACCGCGGCGCTTTCCGCGCGCAGTCTGACCCCCGCACAGGTATGGCAGGGAGTGTTGGCGAGATATTGGGAGTACCAGCGTTTCATCCCATCCGACTGGGTGTTCCTAAATCGTCTCATCAACCGATTCAGCAAGCCCTCGTATCGCGACGTGCTAGTGCCGTGGCTGCCCCAATCGACCTTATACCGCTTCTCGCCGGTACCAAAGAGAATGGTTTTCTGTTGTTTTTTTGTGAGTTTTCGCCAGGGCTTGTCCAAAGGGACCTTCAGGTATTTGAACATTTGCCGATGGAAGACAGCGCCCATAGACTTTTTATCCTCATCGATCATGCCGATGGGTTTCAGCGCGCCTTGTCTTAATGTCAGGTCTTTATCGGGAATGACAAGGTCCGGATCAAAGGCCACTTGTGTACCAAGGCCATTACAGTCATGGCACATACCTTGGGGACTGTTAAATGAAAACGACTGCGGCATCAGTGCAGGAAATGAAATACCGCAATGGCCGCAGGAAAATGACTCAGAGAATAACTGATCTTTTGAGCCTTCTATTGCGGCGATCAAACTGCCTGCGCCGTACTGAAGCGCAGATTCGACACTTTCGGTCAATCGTTCTTCCACATCTGGCTTGATGACGATTCTGTCCACCACAGCTTCGACCGTGTGCTTCTTGCGCTTGTCGAGTGCTTCGATTTCATCGCTTCGTACCCACTCTCCATTGACCCTTAGTCTCACGAAACCCTGCAGGCGCGCATCTTCGATCATTTCGCGGTGTTCTCCCTTGCGGTTAACAAGCAACGGCACTAACAAATAAATCCGGGAACCTTTCTTTTTCAGCAGCTCCTGAACGATCCTTTGAGCGGTCTGTCCCTGCACCGGCTTGTCGCATCTATGGCAATGTTGGCGCCCCACCCGAGCATAGAGTACCCGCAGGTAGTCAGAGATTTCGGTAATCGTGCCGACCGTGGATCTCGGGTTTCGAGAGGTGGTTTTTTGTTCGATAGAGATGGTGGGCGACAAGCCTCTGATGGTGTCATATTTCGGTTTCTCCATCTGGCCTAGAAACTGCCGTGCGTAAGCAGACAGTGATTCGACATAACGCCTTTGACCCTCTGCATACAGAGTGTCGAAAGCCAGGGAAGACTTGCCGGAACCGGAGACGCCCGTTAGCACAACTAGTTTTCGCTTCGGGATTTTGACCTCAACAGACTTTAGGTTGTGTTCCCTGGCACCCCGGATAAGGATGTGATCAAGTTCTTCGGAAGCAGTTTTCATAGGGCCCTTATTATGGAAGCGAATATGGAAGCGAATCTTTGGTTAAGGTTTTTTCTCAGGTGTCTGCGCTGAAGCCGAACCCACAATTTGCGCAATACAGCGAATGGGTGAGGTTCCTGGTGCGAAGTCGCCTTGTTTACAAGGGAAAATCTTCCTAATCAGCGTTCTCCCTATTTGTTTTCGGAATCGACAGAATGAGAGATTTTTTATCGTTCTATCGTTCTATCGTTCTATCGTTCTATCGTTCTATCGTTCTATCTTTTTTGGGTCGGATACACAAAGCCACTGACGGCCATCAGTATAGCGAAGTGCTCTTGAAATAGGCGCCGAATGTCAATCGCCAAGAAGATTCTGCCCTCAACGGCAATGGCGAAGTTACAAGGCGAGAAGGGCTATCGCTCGAGAGGGGTTGGAGTAACAAAGTGATTAGATCCGTGTAGGAATAGCCAACGAGCGCCGGGGTCTCTATCATTGGGGTTCGTCGAACGTTGTAGAAGCCATATGTCCAAAACAGTCACCGGTTGCCTGATTATTATCGGCAACGAGATTCTCTCTGGTCGAACCCAGGATACTAACCTGCAGCATTTGGCTACCGCGTTGAACGAAGTCGGTGTGCGACTGGTTCACGCCCGGGTTATTCCGGATGTAGAGGAAACGATTATCAGTACAGTCAATGAGTGTCGTCAGTCCTTTGATCATGTGTTTACAACGGGCGGTATTGGGCCAACTCACGATGATATTACCGCCGACTGTATAGCAAAGGCATTCGGTGTTGAGCTCTACATGCATCCAGAGATTGTCCAGATCCTTAAGCGACGCGAAGCGCCACCCGAGGTGATGGAATCGCGCCTGCGGATGGCGCGTGTTCCAGAAGGCTCGGTGCTTATCGAAAATCCGACCTCAGGACCCCACGGTTTCCAAATCGAGAATGTGTATGTCATGGCAGGTGTCCCAATGGTGATGCAGGCGATGGTGAGTACGTTGACCAAAGAACGATTGAATGGCGGTGATCCGGTTCGATCGAGATCCATTGGCGCCTACCTGAGCGAAGGTCAGGTGGCCGTTCAATTGGGACAGATTCAGGATCTTCATTCTAACGTCGACCTAGGCAGTTACCCGTTTTATCGGCAGGAAGGCTATGGTACGAACCTGGTCATGCGGGGGACCGATGAGGCTGAACTCGATGTCATGCTCGAGGAAGTCAAAGCCATGATAGTCGGTTTTGGTGCCGAGCCCTTCGAGGACTAAATGCTGATGTTTAAAGGCTGATGTTTACAGCTGTTGCCCTACGGGCAGCCAAAAGATCAGCGTTTGTTTTCAGGTAAGCCTTCGCTTGTCTCGCGCTGCTGCGAGAGCCGTGCAGTGCATGGCGAACAGACTCGTCATTTAGTGAACCGTCCAAGCGGGTGGCCCAGGGTCAAAGTAGGTTTCCCATTTTATTGCAGTATCTGTCGTGGGTGTTCAAGATGAAAAACCCCTGTGGAAACAGCCTGGAATTGCGTTTTCAATCTAATAACTGCTCTGTTAACGTCTTTCTTTATTTAACAAACTTGTGTGAAAAAAATGGGCGTTCGACTCAAAAAGCCCTGGTTGGCGCTGGCACCTGAGTTAGTAGCCAGTTTGCCGGGTCAATTAGGCGTGTTTCAACTAGCGAACGAGCATCGTGAGGTGGTCTATATTGGGTTTGCGGGGGCACGCAGCCTGTTTGGTTTGAAGGGAGAGCTGGGTCACCGTCTGGGCAAGTGGCCGTTTTTCAGGGTAGAGGTAAACATGGCCTACCGAACACGTTACCGGGAATTGTTAATGGCGCATTTTTCGGATCATGGTTGCTATCCAACAGAAAATACAGCCGAAGAAACCGCTGGACTGGGACGATTGTCCCTAACAGCGCTGACAAAAATAGCAGTAAAGACAAAAGTAGGGAGCTAACGTTGCAACTGGAACTCACCCAGGAACAGGACATGCTCGTGCGGATGGTTCGTCGGTTTGTGCGCGAAGAAATAGTGCCCCTTGAGCTTGACCTTGATCCCGATACAGATGAGCTAGCGGAAGAAGACTCGATTAGGTTAAAAGCGATAGTCCAAAGTATGGGGCTCTTTGGGTTAGGGATCCCAGAGGAATATGGTGGGCCTGATATCGACATGGTGACCCAGACGTTGATTTCGATGGAGATATCCCAGCACCGTGCCGGTTTGTATGCCCCTTGCTATGGGGTTTTTGGTGGTGCCGGTCTTGCGCAGTTATTTGAATCCAGTGACGCTCAGAAAGAAAGCTACCTGTATCCGACACTACGTGGCGAGAAACGAGGTTTCTTCGGATTGACGGAGCCATCCGGGGGGTCTGATCCCGCCCGCGCGATTCAGACCCGCGCTGTCCGGGATGGCGACGACTGGGTTATCAATGGCTCAAAAATATTTATTTCAGGTGCGGACCGTGCTGATTTTGGTCTGGTGTTTGCGAGAACGTCGCCGGACAAGGGGCGGGGAGGGGTCACTTGTTTCATCGTCGACACAGATACGCCTGGGTTTTATGTTCGGCGTATCGTGCACACGCTGCGCTCTGCACATTACGCGACCGAGTTGCAGTTCGAAGACATGCGGGTACCGCATGCAAATGTGCTGGGTGGGGTTAACAAAGGTTTCGCGATCGCAAATGATCGGTTGTCCAGGCAACGGATTCCGTATAGTGCGGGTTGCATTGGGGTCGCTATCAAAGCGCATGAAATGGCAGTGGAATACTCGAAGATTCGCGAGACTTTTGGTGCGCCTTTATCCTCTCGCCAATCGATTCAGTGGATGTTGGTGGATAACGAAATAGATATTCAGCAGGCCCGATGGGCGACGCTTGAGGCTGCAGACCTTGCAGACAAGGGGTTGCCTTTCAGGAAACAAGCTGCGATGGCTAAACTGGTTTCTACAGAAGGTGCATCGAGAGTTGTGGATAGATCGATGCAGATCCATGGAGGCTATGGTGTCACGAAGGATTTCCCATTTGAACGTTGGTACCGAGAAATGAGAATCCGCCGTATTGGCGAGGGACCGTCAGAAGTGCAACGCCACATCATCGCCCGGGATATTCTCGGCAGCTCACTAAGGTAATTTTTGTTGTGATAGAAAGTGCTGATATTTCCCCTTTACTGGCCCTTGCCGGGATCGGTTTGCTCGCGGCAGTTGCTCAATGGGCAGCTTGGCGAGTCAGGTTGCCCGCTATTTTGTTCCTGTTGATATTTGGTGTTTTGGTCGGCCCGGTGGCTGGGTTGTTGGACCCGGATACCTTGTTCGGTGATTTGCTGTTCCCGATTATTTCGTTGTCAGTGGCGGTTATTCTTTTTGAAGGCGCACTGACGCTAAAGATGACAGAGTTGAAAGAAATTGGTTCGACGGTTAGAAATCTGGTAACGATTGGTGCGCTGATAACCTGGGTGATTACCAGCGTGATTGCACACCTGGCGATCGGCTTCGACTATGACATGGCGTTTCTTTTTGGCGCCATGGTCGTGGTGACCGGGCCGACGGTGATTGTCCCGATGCTACGCACGGTGCGGCCCGTGAAGCGGGTTGCCGATATCCTGCGATGGGAGGGCATTATTATTGACCCCATTGGGGCTTTGTTAGCGGTACTCGCGTTCGACTTTTATATCGCGACCCAGAGTTCCGACGTCTTTGTGGATATCATGCTGCTGTTTCTTAAGGTTGTTGGCATCGGCGCCGGCGTAGGCGTTATCTTTGGTTTTGGCCTGTCCCATATTCTGCGAAAGCATTGGTTGCCTGAATATCTGCGCAGCCCTTTTACTTTGTTGATGGTGTTCGTTGCCTTTGCGCTGTCCGAAACAATGTTGCATGAGTCCGGACTGCTTGCCGTCACGATATTTGGCATGATCGTGGCGAACCAGCGTGGTGTTGATGTCGATGACATACTGGATTTTAAAGAGAGCCTGTCGCTGCTCCTTATCAGTGGATTGTTTATAGTCCTGGCCGCTCGAATCGACCTCGCGGGCTTTGTCGCGGTTGGTTGGACTTCGGTACTTGTGGTCGGGGGCATTATTTTTATCGCCAGACCTATTTCGGTATTTATTTCTGCCATCGGCAGTGATTTAAGTCTTAGCGAGAAAACACTTATTGCCTGGATAGGACCACGGGGAATCGTATGTGCTGCGGTTGCAGCGATTTTTGCGTTGAGGTTAGAGCAGGAAGGCGCGCCCGGGGCGAACCTGCTAGTGCCGCTCGCTTTTTTGGTGATCATCAGCACGGTGGTGTTGCAAAGTCTTACGGCAAAACCGCTTGCAGCTTTTCTTGGTGTTCGTGACCCAGCGCCGTCGGGATATCTGATTATTGGTGGCGGAAGGGTGGCCAGAATGATTGCCCAAACGCTGGTTGTAAACGACGTACGGGTGGTTATTGCTGATAGCGATTGGGATCACATCAGCCAGGCGCGCATGGACGGCATCGAGACTTATTTTGGGAATCCCATCTCGGACCATGCAGATCGATACCTTGACCTGTCAGGTGTTGGAAACTTGATCAGTCTGTCCGGGCGGGCAAATTTTGATGTACTGACCGCAATGCATTACAGGCGAGAGTTTGGGACTGAGCATCTCTATGAACTGCCGACTTCCGCGGAAGGCAAGCAAAATGGTAAGCACCGAATAGGCAAGCGACTGCGGGGTAAACATTTGTTTGGAGAGGACGTAACTCATAATCAGATGTTAGGACACCTTCGTGACAATTGGGTGACCAAGGAAACCGGGTTAACTGAGGCCTTTGGGTTGGAACAGTATCTGGAGAAATATGCCGATAAGGCAGTGGTCCTGTTTGCGATAGATGCCTCTGGCCGATTGCGTCTGGTAACAGCCGCTGACGACTGGCAACCCGGTGCGGGTTGGAAAGTTATCAGCCTTGTCGATGTCAAGGAGTTCGAATGAACGCTGCGGAGACACCAGACAAGATCCAGAGAAGACCACCGGGACTGCGCATCTTGATTGCGATTTTCCTCGCGGTGCATTTCCCGCTATTTGTTTATCCGGTGCTTAGGTTGTGCCATTGGCTTGATCTAACACCGCTGGT